>Ga0335085_10001193_pt1 | contig 58987 bp, 49 predicted proteins | sample Lox_Sample_45_FD_206712 | JGI IMG/M metagenome (GOLD analysis project Ga0335085, IMG submission 206712) | Soil microbial communities from Loxahatchee National Wildlife Refuge, Florida, United States - Lox_Sample_4.5 | ecosystem: Environmental > Terrestrial > Soil > Wetlands | place: USA...
GCGGCAGCCAGCTATTTACGGGCACGAGTCCCGCCTTGACCCCAAAACCAAAGAAGGTTAGGAGGAACACGGTCCACCGGGTAACGTGGCCCAACCCGAGCGCAGCTGCTTTTAGCGCTGAAAACTCGAGCGATCCAGCTCTGGCGGCCAGGAACAACAAGACCACTTCGACAACCAAGAATCCGGCTTCGCCCATAGCCAGCATGAGGTACCCCGCCTGGCTGGTCTTTTCGCGTTGATACTCAAAATTGACAAGCAGGTAGCTGGAAAGAGACATCACTTCCCAAGCAAGCAGAAAACCCAGAACGTCGCTGGCGATCAAGATCCAGACAATGGACGCGAACAGGAGGAAATACCAGACACTAAAAGACCGGAGGCTGTAAAGTCCGGCGTAGCGCTTCAAATAGCTCGCCGAAAAAATGGAGCTGGCAAGAACCACTACCGCTGCCACAAACAGAAAAAAAGCGGAGAGACGGTTGAGCGAGACAGTTAGCGTGCCAATGGAACGGATGGTCCAGAGTCCGGCGTGGAATTCACCTCCGGTAAGAAGTACGATCCCGCTGGCCCACAACGCTGATAACGCAGCCAACGAGCCCGTCCATGCGAGCCACGCAGGGTTCCGCCGATCGGGAATGATAATTCCCAACACCGCTCCTGCGGCACACAGCGCGAAGACCAGCGTCAGCGCCAAACCGACGGCACCCATGACATCCTCGCTTTCAAGTCAATCGATCATTCAACACCACTTGTGACATCTCTTCGGGGAATCACTGTCGACACAACGACTCGGCGACAAGATTCCGCATGAGGAATCATTATCTGACCCTGCTTAAGAGGGACAGCGGTTGGAGGCCGAACTGCATGGCCTTCATACAGCGAACTGCTTCGTGTGAAATGAAGGACGACCACGACTTAAGGCTCCCGCACCACGACTCTCTAGGAGAGGCGGAAAAGGAAAAGGATGATCAGCAAGAAACCCACGGTATAGGCGATGTATGCGTTCAAACGGCCATGGTGCATGCCCGCCAGCAATCTCGCGATCCAAGTGACGGCATCTCCCACAGGGTGAAAGAACAGCCGGTCCACAAGGTGCGTCTCGTCCCGGCGCCGGAGAATAGCTGTCCGGAAATGAACGGCAACCGTGTCTCGCGTGTCCTCGACAATGTTGGGCCGAAATATCGCCTGGAAAACGACCCGCACAGGGTTTGAAAAACCGGTGGCCGTGTAAGTCATCTCCGGCAGCAGCCGGGGAATCCCGCCAGCCCAAAGTTCATTTCGGGTGAGGCTGCGTTTCCTGGTGCTGCGCGTCACAATCAGCCAAGTCAGGAAAAGAAACAGGGCCAAAGCGACGAGACTATAGGAAGGCGACATGGCAAAAACGACGGGATTTTCCGGGCCGCCGCGATGGAGGACCACCAATCCGCGTCCGGGCAAAACATGCTGTCCCACCTGCGCGCCTAAATTGTGAAAGTCGGCGAGGAACGGAGCTGGAAGCTGCCCATTAGATTGTGTTGCAGTAAAAAACTGTGGAACGAGCGAAGTGGCCGCGCTTGCACCGACGAGAGGTTCGACGGCCCGATTTAGCGCGGGGATTACAAACGTCGGAAGGACTCCTAAAAGAAGGCAAGCAACCGCGAGATAAGCAGCGGGAAATTGAAATCGTCCGACGTTTCGCCGGACATTGGGATCCCAGGCGCCGCGCTTTATACCCAAAAAACTCATTGCATACACCTTGACAAAGCAAGTTACCGCCAAGGCAGCCGTCAGCGCCAAGGATGCTCCACAGAGAGCAAACAAAATCTTGACGCCGGGAGAGAACAAAACAGCGCTCCGCAAGAGAGACTGGAGCGTCAGCCACTCGCTGACAAAGCCGTTGAATGGTGGAACGGCAGAGATCGAAAGACAACCCACCAAAAAGACAACGGAAAGCGCGGGGAATACACGAGCGAGACCTCCCAAACGGTCCATATCGCGCGTGCCCGTGACGGCCTCGATATCGCCCACCCCTTGAAAGAGCAGAGTCTTATAAACCGAATGATTCACCATGTGGTAGAGCGCCGCCGTAAGCGCGATGGCTGCGGGAGCGGCGTAGCCAGAGGCGCGGAAGACCAGAGAGGCGCCAACCCCGGCGACAATGATGCCGGCGTTCTCAATGGAGCTGTGCGCGAGCATGGTTTTCATGTCGTTATCTGTCGTGGCGTAAAGGATTCCGACTAGCGCCGTGACGCCCCCCGTGAGGAGGGCGAACAAGCCGGTTCCGAACCCGTGGCTCGAGGCCAAATCAACGTTCAAACGTACAATTCCATAAAAGCCGAGATTCAACGTGACGCCAGCCAGGATGGGAACAAAAATTGAAGGAGCAGCCGTGTAGCATCGAGGGAGCCAGAAGTTGACCGGAACCAAGCCAGCTTTGACACCAAAGCCAAGAAAGCCAAGCAAAAAGACTCCCCACGCCGCAGGACGGGAAAGATGAACCGCCGCCGCTGCCAGAGCCGGGAACGACCAATCCGAAGCCGCTTTCCCTACGATCAAGAACGCGATAACGACCGCAAGAAAACCCGCCTCGCTCATGGCCAGTAAAATGAATCCCGCCCTGGTATCCGTGCGTCTGTTCTGCTCGTAATTCACAAGCAGGTAACAAAGAATCGACATGCATTCCCAACTGATCAGGAACAACGCCGCATCGTTCGCGATGAGAATGAGAACGACGGAAGCCATCAATGCGAAGTGCAGTGCGCCATAACGCCGGGCCGGATAGCGTCCGCCAAAGCGTTGCCTGAGAAAATTCCTCACAAAGAAAGACGCAGGGAGGTAAACGAGTCCGGCGGCGAACAGGAAGATCGCCGAGAACATGTCAAGACGCACTTGAAGAAGACCCAAACCTTGAAGATTCCAGAGGGTGGCCTCAAAACTCCCGCCAGTGGCTAGGGTGGCGGCGGAGGCGAACATCATTAGCGAAGAGCACAAGGCGCTGATATAGGCGATGACTTGGACGGAATATTTGTCGCGGACGGTGGCCGAGAGAATAAATCCGCAGCCGGAAAGAATGAAGAAAAGCGCAAGCGTGCCTTCGATCCAAGTAGATGCCGTCAAGCGGTCCTCCCAAAGTCAGGCTGGCGGGGTGCGAGGGCCTTTCGTCCCGTGACCGTCAACAAACCGTGAAGGATGGCGAGCGGAGGCGGCGGGTCACCTGGAATCTCAAGATCCACGGGCAGAACCGACGAAACGCCTCCGGCCGACATGAAGCCGCTCCCAAACACACCCCCAGTGATGGCACATGCGCCGACAGCAACGACTCGCTTGGGAGTGGGCATGGCTTCGTAAGTCTTGAGCAGAGGTACACGCATGTTTTCGCTGACCGGGCCTACAACCAAGAGCAGGTCGGCGAATCGCGGGGTTGCTGTAAAGAAGATCCCAAGTCGATGCGCGTTATAGAAAGGATTGTTGAGATGCTTCACTTCGTGAAGGCATGCGCCGCAATCACCGGCGTCGACGACCATGATGTGGAGGGAGCGGCGGTAGGCGGCGGGCAACGGGACGTACTTCTCGCGGCTGGCCGCGACCATTGTCCATTCATAGTCCTGCTTCCATTCCAAGGGATATGCTCCGCCGAAACGGCAGCGCTGACAATGCACGCAAGTCCGGAGGTCCACTTGTGCGGAGCTTCCCTGGGCAACGATGGCATTGACGGGACAGTCTGCCGCCGCGAGCGATGCCTGCTCGGGCGAAGCAAACTCGGTCGCTACGGGTCTCCCTGGAGTCACGCCCGGATCCGACTCCACGATTCCCGGGTAGCGCGTCGATCGAATGCCGTTCCACAAACCATGCCAGAACCAGAAGCTCATCTATTTACTCCCGCCGCTAACGGTCACACTCGGTTGCCGACAAAGCAAAGGTTGCCAAGATAATGGGGAAATCCTGGAATGCGAAATCCTCGACAGCCACATGGAACCCGAGCCAATTGTTAAAGGAAGGCGTAATGACGCGGTAGCGTTCCACCAAACCCGAAGCATCGAGTCTGACCCAATGCAAGGCAGCCCCGATGGGAGCTTCCGCCCATCCAAGCGCTGCGCCGGAATGAGTGGCTTCGCACGGTGCAGATACGGATCCCGGCTGCAAGGTATCGATGGCTTGACGAAGCAGTATTGCGGACTGCGCTGCCTCTGCGAACAGTACACGAAGCCGAGCATAACCATCGCCTTCGTTTTCTCGCGGAATTTCGAATTGGTATTGCTCATAACCGCCATAGGGGCATTCACGGCGCAAATCATGGCACCTGCCCGAGGCGCGGCCGACAGGACCCAGGAGATTCAGATCCCGCGCTTTGTTTAGGTCGACCACACCGACATCTTCCAAACGGTCGAGAAAACTGCTCGTGAAATGAAGTCGATCCTCGAGAATACGCAACTGGTCGACAGCGAGGTCGACTGCAATGAGGAGATCCCGAAAGTCGTCGCTCGTGAAATCGCGGCAAATCCCCCCGGGTTTGTTGAGGCCGAAAAGGTAGCGGTGTCCGGTGAGACGGCAGGAGGCGCGCAGAAGCTCTTCCTCAATGATGGCCGCCTGCGACGCAGCAACGGCGAGGACCGTGGATTCGCAGATCCCAGTAATCGCCCCCGCATGATGCCGCAAGCGCTCCAACTCAGCGAGGACCACGCGCAGCTGCAGGGCCCGCGGCGGAACTTCGACGCCGCAGATCTTCTCGATCGCACTTGAAAAAGCAAGTGAGTGAGCAAACGAGGACGTTGCGGCAAATCGTTCGGAGAGCAACAGCACCTGAGAAACCGGAACGCCTTCCGCAATTTTTTCCACGCCACGGAATTTGTAAAACAGGCGAGGCGCGGCGCGCAGGACGTCCTCGCCAACGGTCTCGAGAATGAAATGAAGAGATTCTCCGATGCCACCTTCATACACCGGGCCCACAGGCATGGCAAAGGAGCCTGGGTCCTGAACAACTAGCAGCGGGCGCCAGTTCGGATTCGGGCGGCGCCGCAGATGCGGCTGGTGCACGTCCACGGATTTTCTCTGCGGCTTCCGGTGTGGTGCAGCTCCTTCTGGCCAGATTTGGTCGTGCAGAATGAAGTCTCCCAAGCGGGGATGGTTTTCGAATTTAAGGCCGAAAAGATCCTCTGCCTCTCGTTCGTGCCAATCCGCCGCGTGAACGACAGCGGTGATGCTGGGAACCGAATTATTTCCAAGCGGAAACTCAAGAACGACACTGACCCACCCAGAGCGTGGGGCGAGGAAGAGATAAGAGAGGCGCCAATTCTGGGCAATCTCTTCCACTACCAATCCACCAAAGGAGCATCCGATCTCCCAATATAAAAACAGGGAGAGAGGGGGCAAGGATTCGGGATCTCTTAGCAAGAGTGATAACGCTACTCCTTTGTCTGCTCGCGAGATAGAAACAACAGCAGAAAAGCGCTCTTGAACGGCCGCAGTCAAGCCGTCGAAGTCCACTCGTTCCGGAGAGAGCATTGGCGAACCCGGTGCGGTCATTTCAATGACCTCCCAATTGCTGCGCTGCCAACTGCAACAAGCGATGCACCGACGCTGGGATGTAGATTCCCAGCACAGCAACGGGCAAGGCCGCTACCACGACGGCGAAACGGCACGTCGCCGGGATCTCAACCGGAGCCTGGGGCACCTCCGGTCTGCCAAAGGCCATGCGGTTAACTTGCAGCATGATGCCGATGAACGCTATGACGATCAAGGAAGCCAGGATGGCTACAGCCGCCGGATGGCCGCCGCGGATGCCCGCCGAAAGAATTGAGAACTCACTGAGAAAGATTGGGAATGGGGGAGCGCCAGCGATGGCCAAAGCTGAAAAAATCAGAGCGGCACCCGCGAAGGGCGAAACCCGCAGTAAACCTCGAACGGACTTGATGTCCCGAGTGCCCATGGCGAGTAGCACGATTCCAGCGACATAAAAGCAAAGAGACTTGGTGATGGCATGATTCAGCAGTTGGGAGACCGCTCCAAAATCCGAAGACTGCGTGGCAAAACCCGCAGCTGTCAAGACGATGCCCATGTGTTCGACCGTCGAATACGCGAACATGCGCTTGTAATCATGAACCTGGAGGAGAAGAAATGCGGCAATGGCGACTGAAATCAAGCCGATCACGATCATCCACTGGCCCAAGCGTGCGCTGGGCGAGACAAGCAGAATGCCCAAGAAACGCAAGATTACGTAGAGCGGAACGGAAGTCTTGACCGCAGACAGCACCGCGCATACAGGAGTTGGAGCTTGGCTGTGGGCATCGGGCAACCAAGTGTGCATGGGTGCAAGGCCGGTTTTTGAACCGAATCCTACGAACACGAGCAGGAAGGAAAGCTTCAGCAGTTCGGGAGGCATTGTCTGAGCGTGTGCCGTCAGCCCACCCCAGGTTTCTAAGCCGCCCAGACCTATCGAATGATAAGCCCAGAAGAGCACCAGAAATCCAAGCAGCGCAATGGGCGCGCCCATAATCGTGAGCACGGAAAATTTCCAGGCCGCTTCGAGCGCCCCACGTGTGTTTTCGAAGCTGACCAGCAGAACTGCGAACAGGGTGACAAGTTCGACTCCGACCCAGACGAGATTTACTTCTGCGAGCGAAGGAACGACGACCAACGAAAAGACGAAGAGATTGTAGTTGCAATAAAACCACCACAACCGGTCTTTGTGGTCGCCGTGCTGCATGTAGCCGCCTGAATAGATAGCCGCCACCGCGCACACGAAGCTAATCATAGCGAGCATGAGCGCGCTCAATCCGTCGGCTTCAAGCCAACCAAAGACGCCAGACACGCGGCCGTTGGCGATTACTTCCGACGATATAAGAAGTGCGAGAAGGAACTCCGCGATCGAAAAGATTGCCGTTACAACCCAGGCTGCTTTTCGAATGGGAGGCAACCAACACAGAAAGGCGGCAAGTACGGGAAGCCCAACGATTGCGATTAGCGCCATCGCACCGGTTCCTCCTTCAATTCACTCAGGGCGGCTGGCTCCGTTGTGCCTATTTTCTCTTCGATATTCCGCGTAAGGAGACCCACGATGACCGCAATCAGCACCACGTCGATAGCGACAGCCAGTTCGGCAATTAAAGGAAGCTCGGCGGCAATGGCAATGCCCGCGAAGAACGCGCCATTTTCCATCGCCAGAATTCCAATCAATTGCGGGATGGCCTCTCGCCGCGCGACCAGCGAGTACGCACCAATCAACACACAAGCCAATCCAATCGGGAGGTTGATAGCGATGACGGGATTTCTTGAAGCGGAACTGATGGGGCCGACAAGGAGTTCAGCGACAATGGCTAACAGCAGAGCAAGCAACAGCGAGATGGGAATATTGAGAGCCTGCGCGATCTCCCGGCGCTCATAAAGTTCGGGGGCTAGAGTTCTCTTCAACACCCATGGGATTAAAATCACTTTCGCGCCAACCGTGATCGCTCCCAGGGCCCATAGATGAATGGAGTGCTCGTCGAAGGCGAGGAGAAAAGAGGAGGCCGCCAGCAAAAGCGACTGGGTTACGAAAAACCGCACGACTCCCTGGACCTGACGCGTTCCGACCATGGCGAATGCACAGAGTAAGATCAATCCAGCACTCAGTGTATTCAGCGAGGCCCCGATGGGTAGTTGGGCACTGTGCACGAACCCCTCCTGACTCTAAGAGCTGACAAAAATACTTACGATCATGGCCGCCACCGAAATGATGAAAGCCGCTCCCAGGAATTCGCTAATGCGGAAGAGCCGCAATTTGGAAAGCGAAGATTCGATCACCACCAGGACCACCGCAAAGCACAGGACCTTCAGGAGAATAAGCGGAATTGCGGTTGCGACTTGAACAAGTTCGCGGCCGTGCGCGAGGCCCCAGGGAGCGAGGAGCACGTTCAGAAAAATGCATGCGAGCACTAAGAATTTCATCTGGCCGCCCCACTTCATCAAGGCGGCTCCGCGGCCTGAAAACTCTAAACCTTTGGATTCGTCAATCATGGCGAGCTCAAAGTGGCCGGTAGGATTGTCCACGGGGATTCGTCCACCCTCGGCGAGAATGAGCATCAAAAAGGCGATCAGCAACAAGACATGCGAAGGCGAAAAAAAGGCGGCTGCATTCGCAATCCACTTTTGCTGCACGATGTACGGGATCGTGGACTGAGCGACAAAGGAAACGGTGAAGAAAACGATCATGAACACCGGCTCGGCAAGAAATCCCACCATGCGCGTCCGGCTTGCGCCCATTGGGCCGTAGGGATTTCCAGTGTCTACTGCTGCTAGGGCCGCGAAAAATCCCCCGAGACCAAGAAAAAATCCTCCAGCCAGCATGTCGCCCATAAAGGCGAAAGCCAACGGATAGTCTGTAAGCACAGGAATCAGCACGGTCACGAATATCGGTGTGACGAAGACCAAATACGGAGCGACTCGGAAGATCCAAGTCGTTTCCGAGGAGACGACTTCATCCTTGTGAAAGAGTTTCCAAAGATCACGATACGGCTGAAAAATGCTGGGTCCGCGCTTGCTCTGCACGATTTCTTTGAAGCGCGAAAGCACGCCTGAATATAGCGGAGCGAAACAGAGGACGAAGAAGACCTGAATCACATTGTATGCAATGGTTTGTCTCATGAGGCGCCACCGCTGGGAGCCTGTCCGATTGGCATTCGCTCAGGGACACGGAAACGTCTCGGGGGACAGCAAGCAAAAGTTTTGAAGAGTCTACCTATTAGCAGGACGCCGGAAGCGGGAACGACCGGAGGTGAAAAGGCAAGCTTGTTAGTTCTCTGCCCGTTCTGACAGATTATCCCGACTCCACCCATGAGTACCCTCGTGCAGGGCCCACCCCTGCGCAAAAGTTGGGAGGAGTTATCAGCCGCTGAATACTGCGGCGTTTTATCCCGAGGTGAACGGGGAGGCAAACTCCCTTGCCACCGACATTGAATCATAACAGGGGCGTTCCGACAAGTCGGTTTGGCACATTGCAGTGACAGGCATGAATTTCTTAGAGGCATTGGTTATCTTGCTCCCCCGCTGCGGCGGGCAATTTCCCGTCTGACGTGTTCCCGCATGTGCCCCGGCAGCCCTCCGCTTCGTGCGAGGTCGCGCAAATCTGTCAACAGAAGATTCGGCAAGAATCGAAGAGCAGCTCCCACAGGGGTATGCGGATTGCGCACCAGCGCCAGACGAACGAGATATCGAACCGACCACTTTGCGTCCTCTGCTATTTTGATCACGACGTGCTGCGGCACATTCGTACGCCAAAGGACGCGGACCACCTGAGCTTCCGTCAGAAAGGGATTCCGCAGAACGATCGGGAGCACGTCGGAATGCCCTTCGGCCAGCAGGGCACCCGCTGCGCGTGCGGGGCCGCGGCGCGCCAACAAGAGTTTTTCGCCGAGCGGAAGTTGTGTGACGCGGTCGGTCACGAGTTCCTCGGCGACGCAACGGATTTCGGCCGGCGCGGTGGGATGCATCGCCACCCGCACGAGGTCGAAAGCAAAGAGTTGACGCAGGAATGCCAGCGCATGCCGGCGCGGCGTGTGAGCGTGAGTGACGAGCGCCAAACGTAGCGGTTCGCTGCGAACCCATTTCCCGTTCCGCGCGATGGCATCCAAGACCGCTGCTGGCGTATCGGCGCGTCGGAGAAGCAACTGAATGTGCTTTTCTTCCAGAGGGAGGCTGAAAAGTACGGCCAGAAGTTCGTCCGGACCGGCCTCGTGAAGCATCATTGTAATCCGGTCGCTATCGGACGTTTCTACTTGCTGTGGTCCAGATTCCGGTTTTTCGGTCATCTGTCAGTTCCGATTTGTCCAGCGCCGTTGGAAGACCATTTGCCACTCAACACGTATTCGATTGCCCTTGCCAAACCGTTGTCTATATTCGAGCGTCTTACGTGCATCGCTGCCCGGCGAGCCTGCTCGCTAGACTTGCCCCTCGCGGCGCTGACGTCGGTTGCCTGAAACATCGGAATCTCCGCGGACGAATCTCCACCGCGGCCATTTGTTCCACTTCCGCCCGCACTTTGTGGCCGCAGAATTCATCGGTCACAGGAAACGTGACGGTAGAGGCGAACTCCAACGTCCGATGGCGATGCTGGTACGATCGTGCCCACAGCGCTATCTACGTCGAACTGTCTGCCAGCGTAACCTCCAAGAGCAAAGCGATCAGATCGTGCGGCGTCGCGTTCTAGCGGAATTCGCCTAGAATCCAAGCCGCACCACAGACAGACCACATCGCCTTCTGAAACCTTTGTTTAGCAACCGAGGCAGAGCAGCGAAACCTTTCCCTCAATTTCCGACAAGCGTGCGAATCTCCTGTTCTGCGAGGCCGAGTCGTGCCAGCTGCGCTCCGACCGCCGAGGTGCCCTGTGCTTTCGCATCGCGCGCGTGGTCCAAGGCGCTGGCCGCGATGCGCGCCACTTCGTGCAGAAGTTTACGAATCTCGACCTCTAGCTGCCCGCGGCTATCCTGAAGTCGATCCACTACGTCGGATTGCACGCGCGCACTGTTCATTTCCAAGAGGTATTCTAGAAACGCCAGCGCCTCGCGCTCGATGACGGAGTATGCGCCAACCAACCCAAGAAATACGTCGCCGATATAACGCAGGGGCGAAGCGGGCTGAGCGACGTGGATCAACTCCTCGAAACGGAAGCGCGAAGCCACACGGAAGCCTTTTTCCGAATCCAGAGCGTTCGGCATGCGCCCCAGTTCAGGAACTTTGGACTGCGAGAGCTTCCGCAGGAATTCGTTCCCGATGGTTACGAAACGCGAAGCCACTTTGCAGTATTCCTCTTCGGCACGGGCCTGTTCTTGGCCGAGCCAGGGGAGCACTAGCCGGGTCGCGACGGCCTGCGCCGCGCGCATCGCGTCCCGCCGAAAGTGGGGACCGTAGCGCTTCGGAATCTTGAGGATTTGTTCCTGGTATTGTGCCGATGCTAGGCGGCGTGTATCGCCTAGAAACTGCTTGCGGCGCTCAAGAAACAGATCGGAGAGGCGGTGTTGTTCAGCTATGAACAGATAGCTGATTTCGCGAAGCGACTGCTCCGCCCCGCCGATGGTCTCCCGCATGGCGGCAATGCGCCGTTCCGATTCTTCTATGGGACGAACAAGCGCTTCCCGCTCTTCCAAAGTGACCGCTAGCAGTTCATCGCCAAGCCGCCGTAGTCCACGTTCCCCTGCTGCCCGCACGAGTGTGCGGCCGGATTCATCCGCGAGTTTCCGCAGGCCGACAACGAGCGCATCCCAATCCCAGTTGGCCTGTTTTTTTTCAAGCCGCTCGAAGGCGCTGATCTCATAGATCGGCCCCACCGGGCGGCCCAGGCGTTTCTCCAACACGTTGCGTGTGAATGGCGCGGCGACGCGCCGGTCCTCTTCTGACGTTCGGTCGGCTTTGTTGAGGACCACAAGTAACTGTTGGACTTGCTTTCCGACTTGCTCGACCAGCGTCAACTCCTCACCCGCGATGGGAGGGTCGGCTCCGACCACGACGATGGCGGCGTCGATGTGCGGAACAAACCCATGCGTCGCCGCGGTATTTCCTGCGAAGACCGATCCCAGGCCGGGAGTGTCCACGAAGCACATGCCGTCGGCCAGCAGCGCGCTCGGAACGAAAACTTCGACTGCCGCCACTCCTTTCGCGTTTTCCGGGTTGTGTTCCTCCGAAACGTAGTCCATCAGCTCTTCGGGCGCTATATCCGTCCAGCTACCTCCTGCGAAACGGACACGCGCCCGGCGCTTTTCCCCGTAGCGGAGCACTGTGGGCACGGTAGTGATCGGCACGACTCCGGCCGGCAATACGCGGTCCTCCACTAGGGCGTTCAGCAAGGTGGACTTCCCACGTTTGAACTGCCCGACGCAGGCTACATAGAATCGGCCTTCTGCGAGCCGGTCCGCGAGGGCCGTGGCTTCTCCGGCAACACGCTCGGAACCTAATTCGAGACCGAGCTTGCCGAGCTGCCGCAGTCTTCCAGCGGCGTCACAGGGTTCCAGCGACGCTTGTGTCACAGGGTACCCTCCCTCCCCCGCCGCGATAACTGCTTTTTCAGTGAGAGCGCTCATTCTCCAATTCCCGACTATGCCGTTGTCTCGACCTGGGTCATTTGTTTCCGATCCCGCTAAGTGTCGCGGGCCGGGCTTCTGCTATCCAAGGGACCCTGGCAATGGTTCACAAGATAATCGACATGCAACAATTTCGTTTTGATGCGCCCTTCGAAATGGTATTGGCTGTTAGCCGCGGCGCCGCACATCCTCACGATAGCCCCCGGCAACAATCCGCTGAAGTCTAAAATGTCCTCGCGGAATCCTTCCAAATCGAAGCGCGCCAGTCCGAATTGCCGGATCGCGAATTCCAGAAGCTCTTTCGCGGCGGCGTGCGGCATCGCACCGACCTGCAGCCTTAGCCGGTCGTTCCAATAAAGTTGTGCGCCGTGGCCCAGTTCCGTGTAGGTCCATCCCGGGGCGATGGCGTAAACCGGGGTCTTCTGATTCCACATCAGTTCCTTCACGATGCGCGCCAGGAGGTGCGACATCGGAGCCAGGTCTTCGAGGAAAATCCAGTATTCGCCCGCGCAAGCCGCGCGATAGAGCAATCCGCGCAAGCGAAGACTAGATTGTTCGTTCACCCAGTGCGAAAACGAAGCACCGAAGCCAGTATCCGCGCGAAACTTCGAGCGAAACAGGGGATCCTCGGCGAGTCCTTGGGCGATGCTCCGAAGAACGTCCTGCGGACTTCCGTTGCCGCTGGCGCATATGCAGCGCCGGGCGACGCGCGCCGGCATCTGAGAAATGGCCCTAGCGACCAAGGTGCTTTTTCCCGAATTGGTGGCTCCCCAAATCAAAAGGCTTTCCCGCTTGCGAATGGCTTCCTGCACACGTGCCAGTTCGCCTTGGCGGCCGAGGAATGGCCCGGTCTCTGGAATGATAGCGAGCGAGGATTGCGACGCGCTCACGACGTGAGTCCCCTCGTATTACGGACAGGCCACACATTCTCCGTCGAACCCGGCGTGGCCTTTCCGCTTGTTGCCGCATTCATGTCTCGAGACATCTTTCTGCGCGTTACTGCGCGCGGACGCCGTCCTGATGTACGTACTTGATCACTTCCACGTCCGAAAGGGCGATCAAGCCTTCGTCGACCATCTCGTCGAGAAACGGAATGAGCTTGCGAATTTTATCCTCGAAATCCACAACGCTCACCATGACCGGCGCATCGTGAGAAATGGACAGAAGGTGGGACCGACGGATCAAGGTGCTGGCCCCATAGCCTTCGATGCCGCGATAGACCGTCGCACCCGCCACATCCAGCTCCCGGCATTTGTTTACGATCGCGCGGTAGAGAGATTGGTCACGCGATTTGTCGTCTTCGCCAAAGTAGATGCGGAGCAGTTTGGCTTTTCCTTCGAGTTTCATGCGCGCTGCTCCTTTCTCCGCTCATGGTCCACATAGTCGTGCGTGTACTTAATGATGTCGACGTCGGAGAGCACGACGAGTCCCTGCTGGACCATTTCGTCGAGAATAGGCATGACTTTCCGAAGTTTCTCCTCGGTATCGATCACGGAAAGCATCATGGGCCGGTCGTGGGACAATCCCATCGAGGAACCCTTGTGGATCCGCCGGTTCGCCCCGTAGCCGAGAATTCCTTGGTACACCGTGATGCCCGCGATGTCGTTCGAGCGCATGCTCTCGACAATCGCTTTGTAGAGAGGTTTCTCATGCCATTTGTCGCTCTCTCCGACATAAATGCGCATCAGCTTGGCTTTGCCTTCGCGCCGCAGGGCGTGCTGTTGCTCGTCGCGGAATTCCTTCTTCTTAGCGATCTCCGCGGGCTTGACGACCGTGGTGTCGTGCACTTCGATCAAGCCGGTGCCGGCCATTTCGTACAGTTTCGGCAGCAATTCCTCGACCTTCTCCGCGCTCTCGATAAATTCGATCTTGATGGGTAGGTTCTCAGTCAGGCGGAGAATGCGTGTGCTGTGGAGGTGATGGTCGGCGCCGAAACCGGCCATGCCGCGCACGACGTTGGCCCCGGAAACCTGGTGGTAAAAGAGGTAGTCCAGGATCGCTGTATACACGGAACTGCCGTGATACTGATGATCTTCCCCGACATAGATAATCACCTTCTTCGCAGGTCCGGACTTCAACATTGCGTCTCCTCTCCAGGAATTCCGCGCTGACATACCAGGAACTCCGCCGCCCGGCCCAGCACGCCGCCGCCGGCATGTTCTCCCCGGCCGGCGTGTTGCGCGTAGTCGGCGAGGTCTCGTTCTAACCCCTCCCAGGTTCTAGAAAGCAATTCCGCAATCATCTTCCGGCCTTCCGGAGAAAGCTCTCCCGCGATTCTCGTCGCATGGTGCAGGCAGAGGGTGCCGTGCAGGCGCATCCACTCGAGGAATGCGGTCGTCTCCATTTTTCGTGCCAATTCCTTCAACTTGTCGGATTCCTCCCGCATCAACCTTTCGCATAAGTCGCATGGCATTCGGGCGGCTTTGGTCCCTTCGGTGCGGCGGGTCCGCAAACTCTGCAAGAGAAGGTCCGCGGCAACGAGTCCCGGTCCAGCTCGCGCCAAGGCCCAGGCATGTTGATTGCACAGGTGCTTCGCACTTGGTATGCCGGTCTCTTCGACTAGCTGCGTCTGGCGGTGGCGCAACATCGTGCAAATGGGGCAGGTTCCGTGGGCGACCGCCTCGACCACCGTATACTTGCGCACCGCTTTGGCTCCACTCATGCGGTTAACCTCCCAGCGATCACACCCAACCAGACAGCGACAAAGCCGACCAACACGCTCAGGAATATGTTTAGCAGGGCCATCGACAACTCGCCCTCCTGCATCACCCGAAAGGTCTCATACTCGAAAGTCGAAAACGTCGTGTACGCGCCGATGAACCCGACGGGAATCAGATAACGCCAGTTCGGGCTCCAGTGCGTCCGCTCGGCTAGCAGCGTGATCATGAAACCAATTAAGAACGAACCCGTGCAATTGATGAAGAATGTCCCGTAGGGAAAGCGTGTTCCAATTTTCGCGCTGATAAAGCCGCCGACCCAGAAACGCGCAATCGCTCCCAGAAACCCCCCTATGCCTACCATAAGATACTTGCCCATCGCCCCTCTCGCCCGTACTGTTGCCGCGTGTAATCACAACCGCACCAGCCATTTCCGTCAGTCCGCAGATGTCAGGGAAAGACTCGTTTCTCTTTCGGTGGGCGAGCCGCCCAAATTGCGCAGATCGCTTAGCAGCGCGTGCTCTTCCTCCGAACCTGGTGTCAACGCGGCCAGTGCCCTCTCTGCCTGGGCGCGGTAGCCGTCCGCGAATGACGAGAAACGTTTCTCGAATTGCTGAAGAACGGAGCTGCACCAACCGCGATAAAGGCCACCATAAACCGCGAGCCTTTCATTCAGCGATTGCTGCAACTGGGAACGTACTTCGTGCCGCACGACGGCTCGAGTCGCAGCCTTGCCGAACAGGCGGCTCCACTTGGGTGGAGTGAGGCGCAGATCGCGCGGACTGAAATCAAACACTGGCATAGCCCGGATGGCCGATGTGAATTCCTCATCCGAGGGCCCGTGGGGGAGGCTCAGCGCCTTGGCCGCACGGATTAGTTCCGACCGAAGGTCGTGCGCCAAGTTATCCAAGACCTGGCGGTACACCTTGACCTGTTCATGGACGTTCCTCAGTATGTTCTCGAAAACCACCAAATCAACAGTTGCGGACCCATCCTTGTTCCCTTGCCACTCTTCGGTGAGGCGGTCAGCCCCGCGCTCCAGCAGCCAATCGCTGTTGTGGGAGAACCAATCGATTTCCCGCTCCAGCTGAATGCGTTTTTCAGAAATCTGCCCGGTGACGCGGCGCAACCCCGCTTCCACTTCTCGTAGGGCTTCCGGGTCCGTGCCGGACACGCCACGGCTTCTCCGGACGCGCAGGGAAAGAGCCGCCACCACCGAATCCCGCAACGCACCAACCTTGCGTTTGATGGACAGTAACTTCATCTCCCGACTGCGTTCGAACAAGGGATGAATTTGCGCTTCGAACCATCGCTCTAAAAGCACTCTGTGGCCAGGTATCGCGCTTACAGCGTACACGGGAACATCGAGATGGCATTGCTGGCTCACGTGCTCCCTTACATAGCCAATCATGTGCTCGATCTCCTGCTCGGACAGAAGGTCGGCCTTACTGAGGAGAATCTGAACGGGTATGGCGGCCTCCTGCAGGGTTTCGGTTGTCTGCAGGTCCTCGGTGGTCAGTGTCGAGCCAGTGTCGATAAGCACTACACCCAGGTCACACTTCGGCAGATAGGCAAGGGTCTCGGATGCCCCCGTCGTTGCGAGAGATCCCAGGCCCGGTGTATCCACGAGCGTGACGCCTTCGCGCAGTCTCGGCGAAGGCAGGTCGAGGACAATCCGTGTCACTCGCTTCTCGTTATGAGGATTCTGCTTTTCGCTCGCGAATTCCGGAAGCCGGTTCACTTCCAAATTCTGGGTGGGCCTTTCCGCAAAAGTAACCGTCAGCCCCGGAGCCGGTCCGAACCGGATACGTGTCGGTACCGCGGTGATCGGCGTGACCCCCACTGGCAAAATCTCTTCACCCAATATCGCGTTGAGCAAGGATGACTTACCCGCGCTCACGCGCCCGAAGACTGCGACCTCTAGACTTTGGTCTTCCAAACGATCGGCGATTCCGGCGATGGAACTGCGGAACTCCACCAGCCCTCGCTCCGTCACGACACGTTCAATTTTTGCGAGCAGTTCCAGCTCGGAGGTGGTCTGTTCCAACCGTTCCAAGCGGTTCTTGAGATCCTGTCCCGCACCCTGCAGCAGGTACTGGTTCACGCGCGCGACCAGCCCGCGTAACTCGCCGCTGATGCCTTCCAGTTCCGTCGCCAGCTCAGGAGATAGGTAGCCGTATCCGCGCATGTACGGCGGCCGAAGTTCTTCCGCCGCGATATCGATGACGGTCAACGAGGTGTAAACCGCGCGGCTGGTTGGGCACCACGCATCGGGGCGCGGAATTCCCTGACCGTCGAGAACGCGAGCGAGCTGCGCGCGAATGCGCGCAAAATAGTCTTCGATGGTCCGCCGTTGCGCGGGCGTGATGTCCTGGAGGTATTTCGGAAACGCGGCCTTTGATGCGGCAGAATTCAATATTTCTTCTGTCTCGCCAATGACCTTATCGATGTACTTGCAGGTAACAGCGAGTCGGCGAGCCTGAAATTCGTTCAGGGTCGCCAGGGAGTTAGAGTCTCCGGAAGTCATGCCGCCCTCATAGTCCGAGTGATTGTGTGCAGTCCTATTGCGCGCAGTCGCTCAGTTCGTGATCTTCTTCCAGGATTTCTCGCGGCGGGAACTTCTGATTTTCGCAGACAGCCCCACCAAGCAAGAACGCCTAGTAGGAGTCATCTGCCCGATCGGGCGGTTACGGGTGAACTCCAACACCCACATTTTTAGCGTACAAAACACTCACGTCGCCGTCAAGCGTTTTTCGAGGGGATTTATACCCTTGATTTTCTAACCCAACCACCAACTTATTTCTGCTTTCAAGTCTGACAAGAGATCGTAAGTCTCCGCGCACAGATCAGCTATCGGACTCCACGAACCGTCCTCATGATATTTTGCCCTCAAAGCGTTCAAAGTTTTCAGCAAATCCTCTGCTTTTTTCTGCAATCTTTTAGATTCTGTTTTCGTCATGAATTTCGTCTTTTCACATTTTGGGAGCTACGCGTGAAATTCCCTTTTCGAGCCGTGGACGCATTTCAGCGACGTGGGAAACAGACAGCCGGACGCCGGACCGCGACCGACACTATCTCTCATCGACGGCTGCGTCCCGGATTAGGCTGCACGTTGCGATGGCCGGCGAGCAGCGTCAATGCCTGCTTTGGCGCCTGCCATTCCTCCTCCGAAATCAGGTCGCTGCGCCGGCCTTCGTGTTTCAGAGCATAGCGCTGCAGATTTTCCGCCACTCGACGGAAGGTCTCGCTTTCGTGGATCAGAATGTCCTTTCCAATCGTTGTGCTCCGCAGAGCACGCAGAATTTCTTCCAGGTGTGTGAGGCAAAAGTGCCTCGCGGGCCTTTTTTCGGTGTTCGCAGCGCTCTCGAAAGCCGCAGCGAGCTCCTGGATCGCTCTTCGTCCTGCCGCCGCCGCTCTTTGGCATGCCGGGCAATTCTCTACAGCGGCGACGGGGGGGCCGCTCACGCCGTTCCTCGCATGATGCGAAGCTCGGCCCTCGGCGAGGTCCAGCAAATCTTGGCTAAAACGGAAAAGCAATCGTGGGTACGCGCTACAAATTCCTTGCGGGGACGCTAGATTGGCATACTGCCAAGTATGCATCGCGCAAAAACCTCCGGCTTCGGCGTGCTCGCGCTGGACTTCTTCCGAAACGCAAAGATCGTATTGATACGTGCGCAGGAAATCGAAGACCGCATCCACGATCCGGTCGCAAACCGCGCAGTTCAGCCGCAACAACGAATCCGATCGTTGGTAATTCCCCGCAACCTCGTAAGCGGAGGAGCCGGGACGTTCTCTGTCCGTGGCGCGCTGGGCGATCTCTCCGCGCAACACTTCCACGCGAGCCACCAATGCGTCCTGGTCTCCGACACCGCTGCCCACCAACATCTCCACGGCCCGATCGCATGCCTGTAGGAGAAAATCCTGCTGCTTGTGCGAAGTCACATACGCAACAATGTCCTTTTCGAGAGCAGCCAGGCCGCTCTCCTCGAAATGGCATGCGTCCGAGTTCATGCGGGCGGCCAGCGCATCCCGCGCGGAAACCGCATAGATCCGCACCTCGGCTTCGGCGAGTTCTTCGACTACCTTCGCCTTCACGAAGTCGATCACACGACTCATCTCCTCCGCGGGAACCAAGTCCATCTTGTTCACGACGACAAATAGCTGGCGCACGGACGAGCGACATTGCCGCAGATAACCCAGCTCGGCGGCGGTCAGGGGCGCGTCGCAACTGGTGACGAACACGATGGCGTCAGCGCTTGGAAGGAAGTTCAGGGTCGTCGCGGTGTTCTCTTGGACCGCCGAGCCGAGACCAGGCGTGTCCACAAAGAAAAACCCGCGCTGCAGAATCTCGACGGGAACCTGGACCTCTGCCATGGCGATCCGGTTGCGATTCCCTGGATTAGCGCGTTCGGTAATGAAGTCCGCCAGCTCGTGGACCCAGATCTCGCGCGTCAGATTGCTTTCCGCGTAGCGGAGAATGACGCGTTCCCGGGTCCCATAACTGACCGACGTCACCGCCGAGGTGACCGGCACAATGCCGGAAGGAAGATAGTCCTTGCCGAGAATGGCGTTCATAAGCGTACTCTTTCCTCGGCTAAATTGACCCACGACCGTGAGATAGAAACGGTCGTCGGCGAGCTTCTTGGTCAAATCCAATATAGAATGCTCGAGCGTTTGCTGTTTGGTTCGATAGGCGGCCGCGTTAGCTTCACGCAGAATTTGCGCCAGTGCGTGCTTCCAGGCTTCGTAACCGGCGAGCGGCGACCGTGATTCGGTGCGTTGCGCAGGTTCTCCCTCAGCCTGTTGCATGTTCTCGTTTCCCATGGTCCCCTCTTTCGCGCGACATGGCCTGCTCTTCCGAAGATTGAATGCTGGCCAAGATGCGCAGCACTTGGTCGCTAAAGGGCTCTCCGCACACCAAGAGCCGGCGCGCTGCAAGTTCTTCGGCAATCAGTTGCCGGAGGTGGTTGTAATTCCGGTGGAGGCATTCGTGGATCTGAATTTGCGCGAACCAATGCGCCCGCGCCAGCGAATGAATCAGGAAACGCGCCGCCACCTGTTTTTCTTCTAGGGGGGCGCTGTCCACGGCAATCCTCGCCGCAATCAGCGCAATGTTTTTGTCTTGGTCGTTGAGCAGAAGGCGCAGCTCGTTCCATTCCTCGAGAGTGAAGGACAGCTCCGAAAGGATTTTCACGACTGCACGCCGCCTTCGGCGCTCAGACGGTTTCTCCTCTCCCTCCTCCGTTTGTGGGAGAGCAGCTCGGACGAGAGCTGGCTTGACCTTTCCGGCAATTCGGCAGAGTGCCTCGTCCGCGGCGGGGCGGCAAATGTCGTCGCCAAGCGCACGAATGAATATGTCCACCGCGTCCACGCGCTCAAACTTTCCGAGAGCTTCCATCGCCCCTGGCAACATCCTGGCTTGCGCCAAGTTCTTCAGGAAGTCATACACTTCATCCGTACGCCATTCTCCGAGGCAGCGTGCCGCTGTGTTTTCGACAGCTTCCTCTCCAAAACGAACCTCGAAGTCAGGGATGTGCCGCTTCTGCGAGAGGTATTCGAGCAGCACCTCTTTCGCGCCCAATTGCGCAAGCGCCTCGACGGCTCTCTGGCGCGGCTGAAAGATGCCACGAGGCTCTCCTTGCAGGAGATATTCCCGCAGCGGTTCAACTGCCCGCTCGCCACAGCCGACCAGCAAAGATACCGTCAGATCCCCGCTCCGTAGCGACTCGAGGTCAGCGACGAAAGAGCGAATTTCCTCATCGTTGTAGTCCCTGCTGCCCGATGGTGTCCCCATCCGCTTCATTCGCGCGCCCTCCTCGCGCCTCCAAATTTCCCTCAAGAGCCAATGTAAGACGTGTGGCCCGCGTACACTGCCCGCGATCCAAGTTCCCGTTCGATTTCAAGAAGCCGGTTGTATTTGGCGACTCGTTCCCCGCGGCACACCGAGCCCGTTTTGATTTGCCCTACCCCCGTGGCAACGGCAAGGTCGGCAATGGACGAATCATCGGTCTCACCCGAGCGGTGCGAGACGACGGCCGAATATCCGTGTTGGCTTGCAAGCTCGATGCACGCCAACGTCTCGGTCAGCGTTCCGATTTGATTTAGTTTGATGAGAATTGAGTTCGCAACTTTCTTCGTGATTCCTTCGGCAAAAATCTTGGTGTTGGTTACGAAGATGTCGTCGCCTACCAGTTGAACTTTTTTCTTCAGCAGCTTCGTCATTCCTTGCCAACCCGACCAATCATCTTCAGCCAGGCCGTCTTCGATCGAAAGAAGAGCGGGGTACCGATTCAACCAATCCTCCCAAAGACCGATCATTTCCTCCGAACTCTTCCGTGCGCCATTCGATTTGTGGAACACATAGACACCATTCTCGTAGAACTCGCTTGCGGCAGGGTCGATATGAATGGCAATTTCCTCCCTGGGCTTGTACCCCGCCTTCTGAATTGCAGCCAGCAGAAGTTCCATCGCTTCCACATTCGAGCGAAGCTTCGGAGCGAATCCGCCTTCATCACCCACGGCGGTCGAATATCCGGATTCGTGAAGCAACCCACGCAGAGCGTGAAATGTTTCGACGCCCGCGCGCAGCGCTTCCGAGAATGACGATGTGCCCACTGGCGCGATCATGAATTCTTGAAAGTCCACATTATTGTCGGCGTGCTTGCCGCCGTTCAGGACATTCATCATCGGCACTGGCAGAACGTATTCTTCTCGCTCTTCCAGATAGCGATATAGGGGCAAACCCATTTCATCGGCGTTGGCATGAGCGACCGCCAGCGATACTCCGAGAATAGCGTTCGCGCCGAGCTTCGACTTATTCGGCGTGCCGTCGAGTTCGATCAGCACCGCGTCCAGTGCCTTCTGTCCTGCGAAGTCACGGCCCCGGACAACCGGAGCGATCAGCTCGCGAACATTGGCGACGGCTTTCAGCACGCCTTTTCCGCCATAACGCTTCGGGTCGCCATCCCGAAGTTCCACGGCTTCGCGCTTCCCCGTCGAAGCGCCCGAAGGCACCTTTGCTACACCGATAGCTCCACTCTCCAAGCGTACAACCACCTCAATCGTGGGATTCCCCCGTGAATCCAGGATCTCGATGGCATCAAGCTCCTTGATTTTTGACATGGGCCCTCTCTGTAGTGGATTTGGGAACAGCTCCGGCTCGCAAAACTTCGACCAGAAACTCTTGCACTTCGGAAGACACTGGCATCGCGCGTATATGTCTTGCCGTTCTCTCGATAGGGTACGAATATGATCGAAGAGAAACGGATCCGTTTTCCCAAGCAGCGTAACAGGCCGACGGACGGCTGTCCTTCGGCTGGCCAATGCTCCCGGGATTCACTACCAACTGCTCTCCTTTGCGAACAGAAAACTGGACGTGTGTGTGCCCTACAAAAAGAAAATCTGTTCCTGCCACCGACAATTCCTTCCTCCACCTCCGGGCGTCTTCGTCGCAGTACGCGTACAACGGATCGGAGGGCACGGCGTGGCAGAGATAGAAGGTCCAGCCCCCTCGCTGGACCCAACTGTAGTACGGGAGATCCGCAAGATACTCTTTCTGTTTGTCGCTGAGCAGGGACGCTGTGTATCGACGAGTTTCCTCGGCTGCTTCGCGAAACGCCCTCGAGCAGCGCGGGTCGCGCCCGAACGCCACGGCATCATCGTGATTTCCGCGCACCACAAGGGAAGCTTTTTGCCGGACGAACTCGACGACTTCCGCCGGCTGTGGGCCGTAATTCACCAAGTCCCCAAGCACCCAAAGTTCGTCGTAATCTTCCGGCAATGCTTTTAGCGCTTCGTAGTTCCCGTGAATGTCGGAGAGGATCACGATCTTCGGAGTATCACCGCGGCGTCGTTGCTTCTCAGCGGCCCCTCTTCTTTTCTCGTTTTGCTTTTTCAGCCCATTCTGCACCGTGGTCCTCGCTCTCCGCTGCTGAGGACTTTTCGTCCTCACTTCCGCTGACGTGCCATATACGAGTCGTCCGATTCGCCCGAATCCCGAGTAAGCATGAGCAGAACGACCTAGTCCTCACTGCCCGCGCTCGGGCCATCAGATAGGCTCATCGAGAATTCCTCGTTTAAGCCAAATATCTGGCGATATAAGTCTTCGCCATAACTCGTCTCTAGCGGCTCGCCTTCGAGCAGCCTGAAGGTGCGCGTCCCATCTGCCAGTCTTTCGGCGCGTAGGAAGATTGCGTCCTGCATCTTTCTGGTGAAGAACCCGTGGGCGAATTCATAAAGATGCGTCACGTAGAAGACCTTGATGTGTTTCTCCAGCAAAGCGCAGACGACCTGTTTCGCAATCTCCGACCCCTCCCGATCGTTCGTCGCCGCAAAGGATTCGTTGAAGAGTACGATCGAGTTGGGCACGATGTGGACCGCGATCTCACTCAGTCTGGCGGCCTCCTCATCAAACTTCCCGCTCTTCATGGTTGTATCTTCTTCGCGTTTGTAGTGCGTAAACAGGGCGGGGCAGACTCCGGCCTCGAAGGCCTCGGCGCCCACGAACATTCCGCATTGCATCATCACCTGTGCCAAGCCAAGGCTGCGCAAAAAGCTCGATTTTCCGCCTTGGTTGGCGCCCGTAATAATCGCAAGGCTCTTGCCATTGGCGTCGGCGGTGTTGCTAACGGCTCGGCGCTCCAAATGGAGCGACAGACTTACGTCATAGAGACCGTCGAAGCGATACTTGCGCTCGTCCGGAGGCGCCGGCACAGGAAAGCAGACCGACACTTCCTTGGCTGTCAGCCGTCCGTGCAGATTCAGACAGCAGACATAGAAGGCCAGCTCTGTCCGCAGCATCTTGAAGAAACTCAGCACGTGATCCGCAGATTGGGCCAGTGCAATCGCCACTCGGCTGATCGCCCGGTGACGCATATCCCCAAGAATCCGAGCGCCGGCTTCGTCGCGCTCATGCAGTCGAAAGGTATAGCCCGGCACCTTTTTACCCAGGAGGCGCTGAAACCAGTTTGGGTCCTTTCCGCGAACCAGACGAAGGACGTAGTTCGTGCTCTCGTTCCACTCGCCGAGTTCCGCGCTCAGCAAAATGCCTCTACGGAACTTCAAATCCGCCAGGTAGGTTTGAATGGTGGCCAGATAGTCGTCGTCCAGTTCCTTTGCGAGCATGGCGAAAAGATTGGCGAAGGCGTCGGATTCGAATTGGCCGGTTTCTTGACTGGCGATATCTCTCAGCTTCCGGAGCATAACGGACAACAGTTCCAGCAAGTCGAGCGCGTTGTACAGCATTGAGCTCGGGTAATGGGTGGACATGCTCCAGGAGTGCTTGAGCGAGGCCTCCAGGGTCTGGACCGTCAAGTGGTAAAGGGACCATGTTGCCGCAGGATTTTTCAAGCAATCCTTCAAGGCCCTCTGCCGGTACAAGATAGTGTCCTCGTCGTTCTGAAATCCAGTGAGAAGCGCTCTCCGCGCAACCTCCAGCAGAAACTCGTCATCGCCTGCCAAGGCGTGCAGCAGCGTATTCAATTCCAGATCTTGCATTAGGGTCCGCTCGTGACTGGACAACTGCTTCTGCCGGTAGGCTTCCCGGTCGCGGTACGCGACATGACGCGGCAATTCATCCAGGCCGAAGTCTCGATCGCGATGCATCAAGAGCGCTTTCATGCCTTGATTCGCTCCTTCAACTGGTCATACGTCACGCCATATTTCCGGGCGATGGCCAGAGCGTACGCAAGGCCATCGGCCGGTCTGCGCTCCAATTTGTAGGTGCGCACCGCGGGATGCGCCGGATCGACCGCGCTGACGACGCTCACCATTTTTTCGTCGAAAGATGCCAGCTCATCGAGGAAGGTGACGCAGACGCCGAGCACGTCCAGCGCGGAAATTCTCTCCATGATCTTCCGTCCCAAATAGAGAGCGTCCTTGAGGGTGGTCGAGGCGAAAATTTCGTTCATCACGATGAGGCTGTTGGGCGTGGCTTCGTCCAATATCTTGCGAATGCGAATCAGGTCGTCTTGAAGCTTGCCCCGAAGATTTCGGATGTCTTCCTCTCGCTCGAAGTGTGTGAACAGCCGGTCGAAGAAGAAGAGGTGAGCCTCCTCACCGGGTACTGGACAGCCCAACGCCGCCAGATAATGCATTTGGCCCAACGTGCGCGCAAAAGTTGTCTTCCCTCCTTGGTTCGGGCCGGAGACGACGAAGACGCGTTCCCGCCCGCTTAGATAGAAATCGTTCGTGACAACGGCCGTCCTTCCGTCGAGGAGCTTGGTCGCCAGCGCGAGATCGAAAACGCCATGGCCGCATATCTCTTTCGAGGATTGAGAGATCACCGGATGGCAGAAACGTAGGTTTTTGCGCTGGAACTTTTCGATGTAAGACAGATAGGCAACGTAGAACTGAACCTCGCGATCAAAGCGTGCAATTATTTCATCCAGATACTCCGCGTGTACGGCGCAGAAGTCATCGAGAGCGGCGAACGTGCTAGGAAAAAGCATCGCAACTCGATCCTGAATTTGCGCTTCGACATGGTTCATTCCCTCCCATTCCCTAGTCTCGAGCCAATGCTGACTCGCCATGCCACTTCTGAATTTCGCGAAAGTTTCCTCGACCGCAGCGCTGTAGTTACTATCCCCATCACTGTGGCGAACCGTGACGCTCCCGTCCCTAATCAGGAGGCAGTACCGAATTGCGGACAAATCCGATTTCAGTTTGCCTGCCTCCGTCGCGAGATTCTGGAAGGAAATTGATGCGGCATACTCCGTCAGACACTCGTGGAACGCGCGCAGGCCTCGCGATTTCAGGTCGAGAGCACACAGATCCCGAGAGAGACCCTCGACCGCTTTGCAATAGACGTCGACCCCGCCCAAGAAGGATCGTTCCATCGCGTATCTGTAGTAATCGAGCTTCTTCGCTTGCGCAAGTCGCTCGCGCATAGTGCGCATGAGCCGGGAGAACGACTTGATAGCTTCCATCAATTCCGAGTTCCCCAGATCTTTCATAACCTCCTGGCGATAGACGACGCCGTCGAGATCCTTCGGACGGGAGTAATAGAACGGCGCGAGGTCGTAGTCTTTCCAGTCGCCCGTCACGGCCTCGATGATTTGATCGAGATTCAAGTCGCGAAAAAAGGCCGGCGTCTCGTGCGTTTCGCTTCCTGTGCTACCTTCGGACCCAACAAACAGGATGCTGTGGAAAGGCCTGCTGCTCAGGCAAGCTGACTGTTCCTTTGCATTGGGCGATGGAGAACCGGCTGCCCGCAAGTCCACGTTGCAAACCCCACTTAGTCTAAATTGTATTTCGGGAATCGTGGCGCGGGATGAGAGGACTCCGCGACAAGAATCCCTTGTCAGGAGTCATCATCTGTCCCGGCTTACCTTCAGGAAGGACAGCGGTTATAAGGCGAACTCCCTCGCCCGATGAAATACTAGCACGACGGCACACACTGTCAACGGCGCTTGGAGAAGACCGACCGTGTACTTCCTAATTTGGGGGACGCAGGAGGCATGTGTTGACGCGACCCTTGGCCCAGGGTCTCTGTGCCTCTCGCATGTTCAAATGGCCAGATTTGCTCTGACCTGCTCCAGAATTGGCCGAACAGCCGCGTGACTCGGCAGCGTTCCATGCGCTTGCCTCCACTTTATACACTCGGATCGCACAAAACGCGCCAGCGATAGCTGGGGACCCATACCGCAGCCAAGGTGACGCCTGCGGCCCGATCGCTGCTTTTCGCGCCTCTCGCTCCGATTCCAGTCGCACACCCTCCCTGATCTGCCGCGCGTGTTTGGCTAATGACCCTTCGATTTCAGAGATGACAGCGATCCATCGGGAATCCGCTCGTGGGACAATCCAAATCTCGCTGACAAGAGCCTCCAATGTCCCCAGTTCTTTCGCCAGCGCCCGCAGCACATCCAAGCAAATCACATTCTCCGATCCCTCCCAAATCAAACATTACGCTGTTCTGGGGGAACAATCTGCGAGACCGTCCGGGTTGTGCGCCCAAGGCAGGCGCTCCCTTCTATCATGCTCACTGGTTTAGCCGACCACTAGCACGTCATGGAACGAGTCCATCCGAGATTCGAGAGGTAGAGGTTGGTCATTGACGGTCGCAGAGAAACTTCTTTCTCAACCCACAACCCAACCCACAACATGAGATGTCTTGTACAACTTCCGAGTAGTTTGGCAGTCCCCGCGGTCTTGTAGGTTGTTGTAAAGCCAATCCACGCTACGCTGTCACGATACAGTTCTTAGCCCATCCATGCCCAGCGTGTCGAGATGCGCCGGCGCTGAAGGTCGAGATCGAGGGATGCGGCCACCGTCCGTGCCGCAGCTTGAATTGGCATACGGACCGCACCCCAAATCTCTTATTGCTGCCTTTTGCTGCCTCGTTTCTATGTAACATCCGTCACATCAGTCAGATATGGCGGAAGCGTGTGGGAGTCGAACCCACCATTCGACCCGCGAAGGGCCGAATCGCCGGCTTTGAAGGCCGGGAAGATCACCGGACCCCTTTCGCCTCCGTTCAGAGTATATGGGTCAGGCCCGTACGGTTTCAATTGCGGCGGCAGCAGTCTTTGAGCGGATCAACGCAGCAACCAGGTCATAAAGCTTCGGGCTGGTGCAGACTTCGTAGTAAGGATGTGTGGAGGCTGCGCCGATTTTGCCGTCAGGGAGCAGTTCGCGGGCGAGGCCTTTGCGCAGAACGATCAATTCCACGGATTCTCCCATGGGTACTTCGCCATAATGCAGCGTCACATTTTCCCTGCCCCAGGGCATCTCAAGTTTCGTTTCGACAGAATCGAGCGAGATTTCTTCAGACAATTTCTGGAACCCTTCCTCGTTCAGCTCGATGCCGTTCATATTGAAACGCACGAGAAACTCGTCCAGTTCTTCCGCGGAAGCCCCCTTCATGGCTGTAAGGAATTGATAGACGCAGAAATGAGTACTTTGCCCGGACAGAATCCGCTTGGCGAGTTTCGCGCAGCCGGAGAGGCGATCCGACAGATTTAGCGCTTTCGAGATCATGATCTTGGAATCGCCGTCCGTCCAGTACGTTGGCGCGGATCCCTGAAACGCCACGCCGACTCCAAGCTCGAGCGAGGGAAGATCGCTTGCGGCGGCGCGGTCGTTGTAGGAATTGCACACGGCGAGGATTTGGCGCGAGAGAATGCATGCCTTGGCAACCGCACGGGCATAGGTGCGGGTCGATTCCGTTTCGAAGATCGCCAGGATAACGGCATCGCCCTCGATAAACACCTTTTTGGCGCCGAAGCGGTCGAGCAACTTTTTCACCGGCTCGTGCAGATTCAAGCTGAAGTGCGATGCCGGGCTCAGCCCGCGGGAAAGCAAATCCTGCGTCATCTTTGTCGAGCCGCGCACGTCAGCCTTGATGATCACGTGTGAAACGACCTGGTCTTCCTGGAGCTTGGCCTCATCCTGGAGGACGCACTCGTAGAGTCTGTTGTTCAAGCGCGAAAGGTCCCTGGCCTGCTCGGTGGTAACGAGATGAACGCGCTCCATGCATGTTGAGAGGTGCTCCGCATCGTGAAGATCTCGGCGCAAACGCAGAAAGTCGGTTGCGAAGCGAAGTACGAAGCCCTGCATTTCCTCCTTTGAGTAACGGCGGATTTTTCGGGAGAGCTCTTCGATGGGCTTCAACGAAAGTTGCTTGGCGGGAACGTGCTTCAAGACTTGTTCGACCTGCTTCATCTCCTCCTTCGAGACCAGCGCCTTGCGAAGCTGCTGCAAGTGCACGGGCGGGCAGTAATCTTTGGCAATCGGGCGAATCTCGTAACTTGCCAGAACGTGATAAAGAACGTCGCTTTGTTCCAGTCGCTCGACGAGTTGCGCCAGCAGCTTCGCCTGCTCCCCTGATTGACCATCCCCGGCGGAGCCGTCGAAAAGACGCTTGGCGTTTTCCGGATCGTTCAGGTAGTCACCCAGGCGCCCCCTGTAGCCCTTGTTGAAGAAATCCAGTTTCTGCTTTGCGGCATCGATCTGCGGACCCATCTCTTCCAGCTTCACTTCCTGGTGCTTCAGCCTCATTTCGATATCGCTTAGGGAAGCCTTCAAATCCGATGGATCGGCCGAATTGAGGAATTTGTTGAAAAAACTTTCACCTCTCTCCATTTTCTTGCGTGTATTCTCACGCTGCTCTTCGAGACTGGCGACTTCGGCGCGCATCGCTGCGGCTTGCTCAAGTAGTGCATTGTGAGCTTGATTGGCCTCGGTAAACGCAGGGTCTTGCCCGATCGTGAGCCCAGCCTCGCAAAGGAATTCCTGGAAAAGCGCATCCATGGCTTCGAAGCGATCAGGGTCTCGGGCGTAATTCCCGAGCAGAACGTAGTGCTCCAGGAAATAGACGTCGTCTTTTCCGCCATCGAGAAAGATGATGCGGTTCTTCAGCAGTTCATAGAGAGGGGCAAAATCGTCGCCGAAGAGAGCCCGCCGCGTTTTGGCGATGACGTTTTCCTCGGCATCGACAAGCATCTGAGCGACCTGTTGGCCAACGCCGCGGATTACCTTTCGGCGCGCGGACTGCAATTCCGATAGTCGCGCCTTGATCACATGCGCCTGTTGGCTGCGCTCGAAGAATTCGCCGCGCTGGCGGACCCATTCCTTCCCTTCAAGGATGAGGTTTGCGAATTGATTGGTTAGTTCCTGCGTGAGAAATTTTAGCAGGCCGAGGCGGAAAACGAGGTCGATTTCGATATTCTTGTGATACTTGGCTTGGGTCAGAGCGCTTTGCAGGAGTTCCGTCAGCAATTTGCGGAACCCCATGTTGTCCAGGCTCTTCACCGTGCGGAGCTCTATGCCGGAAAAATATGTGGCGCTGGTGCTCTGGCGAATCAAGTCAAACAAATAGTCGCGCGCGGCCTGAACAAACTTCGGGCTAAGGAACACATCGTGGTGGATATTGTCCACCCCGATGGCCAACGATCCCATGGGAATCGTGACATTGTAGCTCTTAAGTTCGATTCGGGCCGCTTCTGCCAAGCCAAGTGTTAGAGTCTCGTCAGGCATCCGCTCCACCAGAAGGGGCTTTAACCAAGCTAGCAGCGCACATCGGGCTCCGCAACAGTGCTGGTTGCTTCGGTAACTAGAGAGTTAGGACTGTGCCGCAAATACCGATAAACACGGGAGTTACGAGAGGGTGATGCGGCGGGTGTCCCCACCCCGATGCTCCAGGTGGATACAGACTTGTGGCCAGGGTGATGGCAATGGAAAACGCTCTGACCATTCCAAAATCACCACCGCCGGTTTGATGAAAATATCTTCCAAACCGAGTGTCTCGAAATCGTGAAAACTTTCGATCCGATATAAATCGGCGTGGTAGACCTGCGCTTGTTTCCCGTAGGCATGAACTAAAGTGAACGTTGGGCTCGTGACTTCGTCTTCGGGGGCGGCTCCTAATCCGGCAACGATGCCTTTTGTCAGAGTGGTTTTGCCGCTGCCGAGATCGCCCATCAGCAATACGAGCACTGGCGCTTTAAGTGACTTGGCAAATTCGCGCCCCCAGTTCATCGTCTCTTCGGACGAATGCGTGACGGTCACTTTAGGCACCGAACCGTATCTCTCTGAGGAGCGATTCACGTGCTGCGGGAATATTTTGCGCCACTTCATGCGCGAGAACACCGGAAGGCTCCCCTCTCCGTGCAAGGATGTCGGCGGCAGCACCATGCAGAAAAACACCCAAGGCCAGGACGCGAAGCCAATCTTCCGTTCCGAATTGCGCGGTAAGCGCGGCGAGCACACCAGTGAGGACGTCACCGGAACCGCCTTTGGCCAGAGCTGGTCCGCCGCTCGTGTTGACCAGGGTACGGCCGTCCGGTGCGGCCAGTATCGTGTGGAATCCCTTGAGAATGACGTAGAGGTTCCACCTTTTCGCGGCATCTGCCGCAACTTTCAGCCGTTCACTCTGCACTCCACTATTCTTGATGCCCAGCAATTTCGCCATCTCTCCGGGGTGTGGCGTTATCGCAAGATATTGTGTTTTCCGCCTGGCCAACTTGTCTGCCTCACCATCAAAGCAATTCAATCCATCGGCATCCAAGACAATCGGCAAGGTGGTTTCTCGGACAAGCTGCTGAACGACCATTCGGGTTTCCACATGCGTCCCTATGCCGGGCCCAACCGCGACCACCGACTTGCCTTCGAGGATTTTCGCCATTCGTCCCGATGAAGAATTCGCCGCCGCAATTCCACCGGTCTTTGTGGCGAGGAGGGCCTCGGTCATATATTCCGCGTACGCCGCTGCAACAACCGGTTGCACATCGTCCGGCGTCGCAATCGTCGTCAGTCCCGCTCCCGCCCGCAAGCACGCATATCCTGCCAGGACTGCCGCGCCCGATTTCCCGCGAGAGCCGGCCACTATCACCGCGTGTCCGAACGTGCCCTTATGCGAATCCGCGGCCCGCACCAGTGGCAATGATTCGAACTCGTCCGAACCAATCCAACGAAGGTTTTGTTTTCCTATTTCCTCGACTAAAACAAGGGGTGAGCCAATGTCCGCGACTTCTAATGCGCCGCAAGCCTCAGCCTTGTCCGCCGTCAACTGCCCGATCTTCGGCGAAGTAAAAGTCACAGTCCGATGAGCGACCAGGACGGGACCAGCAGGCACATCCCCATCTGACGGCAAGCCTGATGGAGTATCCACGGCAAGAATTAATGCGGGCCACGTGCTCGTGCCGTTCTTCGAATGCTTGTTGAGGTCGGAAATGGCACGGCCGACTATTCCCGAAGCCCCTCCGCGCAGACCAGTTCCAAGCATGGCATCCACAATGATGTTTGAAGAACAAACCTGCGGCCAAATTTTCTCCCAGTCCGGATCTGTCAAAACTGTCTCAACGATCCCTCCACTATCCATCCACTTGGAGAGATTCGCCGCCGCGTCGCCCCGAACGTCTGCTCGCTCCCCAAACAGGAGAACTTGGGTCCACAGCTTTGCTTCTCTTAGAAGTCGCGCTACAACGAATCCGTCGCCACCATTGTTTCCTTTTCCGCAAAGCACGCAGACACGCACATTCTCACGTCCCTCGAACGCTCTCAGCACGGCCTCAGCCACTTTGCGGCCTGCGTTTTCCATTAATTGGAGGCTGGACATGCCATAACGCTCGGTCGTCAAGCGGTCGACCTCACGCATCTCGGCGGCAGTCAGGGCTTTCATGGCAGATTCACGCGGCGGGCAATTCCATCTGATTTACAGCATCCATCCGCCGCTCACGTTAATGACCTGGCCAGTCACATATTCCGCATCGTCCGAAGCAAAATATGCGACCGCAGCGGCCACATCCTCGACCGTAGGGGGACGACCTATCGGAAAGCGCGCGTCGCGCATGCGCCTCGCTTCGTTTAGCGTCAGCTCTTTTTCATCGATGCTCGATGGATTGACTACATTCACGGTGATACCGTTCTTCGCCTCTTCCAACGCAAGGGAACGCGACAATGCCACCACCGCAGCCTTTGCAGCGGCATAGGCAGATATCTTCGCCTGGCCAAAGGCTCGCTCAGCCCCCACCGCTCCGAGATTAATGATTCGGCCCCAGCGGCCGCGCCGCATGTGTGGAAGAGCGGCCTTGCTAACATAGAGGACGCTAGATAGATTCGAGGAAAAAATGCTTTGCCACTCCTCAAGTGAAGAATCCGCCAGAGTGCCCCATCGAAAACCGCCCACATTGTTAACCAGAATATCGATGCGCCCAAAGCGTTCGGCCACGGTCGTGACCAACTGCTCCGCGCGCGCCGCGTCCGTGACGTCTGTTTCGACGGCGACGCAGTCCGCTCCACTCGCCTGCAACTGGCGGAGCGCCTGCTGGGCCGCCATTTTGTTGGAACGGTAAGAGATCGCGATGCGCGCCCCTTCCTGCGCGAGACGGACAGCGATTCCCCGCCCGATCCCACGGCTTCCTCCCGTAATCACGGCCACGCGGTTAACAAGCGTCATTCTTCTCCTTGGCTGAATCTGTGGAAAGCCTGTCAGTATAGCCCACTCGTGAAACCCGCACTACCGCAGCGCGTGGACAAAGTGCCCGAACTTCCTTCCTAACGAAGCCTGGCCACAATCACCGTCATATCGTCGGCTTGCTCCGGCGTACCCGCCCATTCCTCCGCTGCCATCATCAGTGCCTGCCCAACCACATGGGGTGCGGCTGCTTGCACACGTATCGCCGCTTCCTGCAACCGGCGGATGCCAAACTCTTCGCCGTAGACGTTCTCCGGCTCCACCAATCCGTCGCTGTACTGCACGAGGATCGCATTGGGTGGCACCGCGACGGAGTCCTCTTCGTAAACGTAGTCTTCCATGACTCCTAAAACCATGCCACCTTTGTCCAGGTGTTTTGACGTGCCATTCACAATGAGGAATCCGGGCAAATGCCCCGCATTCGTATAACGGAGCGTGCGTGTTGCACTGTCATATACGGCTATGAAAAACGTCGCGAAGCGATCGTCGGCCGTGTTACGCACCATGTGCATGTTCAGAATCGCCACCAGTTCCGCCGTGCTCATCTTCTCGCTACCGGCGGCAAGCAGTTGGCTTCGCAGCGCAGCCTGCAAGCTAGCCATCAACAGGGCAGCGGAAATTCCCTTTCCTGAAATGTCGGCCAGCGCAATCGCAAGGTGCGTCGGGCTTAGCTGGATAAAGTCGTAATAGTCGCCGCTGACCGTGCGCGCGGCTTTGCAAATTGCCTCCAGCTCGACTCCCGCGACCGAGGGCACGCTTTGCGGGAACAGTTGATTCTGTACCTCACTTGCGATAGACAGCTCATTCTCCAAACGCTGCCGCTTCTTAGACTCTTCCAGCAATCCACTAATGGAACCAGTCATGTCGTTGAACGATTCACCCAGAACGCCCAACTGGTCACGGCGCTCGATCCGCACGCGATGCGTCCAGTCGCCCGTCTTCACGTACTGCGTCGCTACGTAAAGATCATTGACGGCTCTCGTGATTCGCCGCGAGAGGACGAATCCAGTGATCAGCCCAGCGATCCCGATTAGCAGGAAGATCACCGCGACCAGGATAAATCCGTCCACGTAGAGATCGCTGAGATCACCCAACGACGTGAAAATCCGCGCATTCAATCGCGAGGGCCGGGCATTAAAAGTCGCCAGCACGGGCCGCCGCGCATCAATCGCTCCCTTGGGCCCGATGTAGGCTGCGTCGAGCCGCGAGAGACCCGTGATAGTCGGATCAATCCAGTAGGACGCCGGGTAGAGTGTCCTGTTTCGCGCTTGAATGCGGTCAGTAGTCTCGTATTGAAAGTTATCTGAGTTGTAGAGAATTCCCTGGCGCGCGCCGCCTTCAAAGCGTTTCGTCAGATTCAGTTGGATGGCGCCTAAATCCGGTGCGATAGTCGTCAGAAATTCCGGCGTTACCCGCACGCGAAGGGTAACGACGCGGACCCCGTTCGGCTCAGGCATGGCTCTAATACTCATAAGATAAAGCGCATCGTGATCTTCCACCAGCCCCGCAAAGGAGTTCTTCGTTGGTCCGGCTAGCTTGCGCAAGAGCGCTACGTCGCTTGCAAACTCGATGCTTAAGCCCGGGAGTTCCTGGTCGTGCACCAAGTGCGACTGCGCCGCAAGGACGTGCTCGGACTCCTCCTCCGAAACGCCTTTCGGCAATGTCCTATGCGCGGCGGAAATGTGTTCGGTGATGTCGGACATCATGGCGACGCGGCGTTGGATGTCGTCGTAGAGCAGGTAGGCTCCAAGCTGGGAATATAGGATCTGGCCCGCGAGCACAACAAGAGTGACGATGAGCAGAATGGGGACAACCGCGATAAACAGGTAAGCGACAATCAGCCGGTTACGAAGGCTCCAAAGCAACCGCGTGCGCCACCAGCCGACGAGACGAACCAGCACGTAAACCGTTGCGAGAACGGATAAGAACTTAAGAAAGCTGCCAACACCGCTGGTCAGGTTCAGGAGGGCGCAAATTGCTCCGACGAAAATGAGCAATAGGGCAAAAAGGTCGATCCGCGAAAGGCGGCGCCAGACTTGTCGTAGATTCGAGGGCAGAGCTGTCATCGGGCAATCGAGAGAGAAATACTACTTTACCTGAAGCGGGCAGGCGTGCGCAGGACAAAGCGCCACGAGAATGTGGCTTGGCCGTTGAGCACCCAGGAACCGTCAGCTTATTTTGTCGTGTTCCGAACACGGCTGTGTTTGACGCTGTACGTAAAATAGACCACCAGACCGATGATCAGCCAGACGATCAACCGTATCCACGTAACTTCCTTCAAACCCGCCATCAGCCCGAGCGACACGATCATCCCCAGAATCGGCACAAGTGGCACCAAAGGGGTTTTGAATGGCCTCACAAGCTCTGGACGCCGCACACGCAGGAGCCAAACACCGGCGCAGACAATCACAAACGCAAGAAGTGTGCCGATGCTGACGAGCTGGCCGAGATCGCCGATTGGTACCAGCGCACCTACAAACGCGACCCCGATCCCGACAATTGCCGTGGATTTCCAGGGCGTACGAAATCGCGGGTGAATGTCACCGGCCCACTTCCAGAGCAGCCCGTCGTTTGCCATCGAATAGAAGACACGTGATTGGCCGAGCATCATAACCAACATGACCGTGCTAAGCCCCGCAAGCGCGCCGGCGTTGACCACGTAACTTCCCCACTTCACTCCGGTTTCGCGGATGCCGAGCGATACGGGCGCGCCGATATTCAATCGGGAGTAGTGCACTGTGGCCGTCAGCAGACCGGAAACCAACAGATACAATATCGTGCAAATCACCAAAGATCCGAGAATGCCGATCGGCATATCGCGTTGAGGATTTTTCGACTCTTGGGCCGCGGTCGAAACCGCATCAAAACCGATATACGCAAAAAAGACGACGCCGGCCCCTCGCAAAATGCCCGACCAGCCAAATGAACCGAAGCTACCCGTGTTTGGCGGGATGAAAACCTTCCAGTTGGCATGAGCGATCTCTGGATGTTTGAGAACAAAAGCAGCCGCAACGGCGATGAACACCAGCACGGCCGTTAGCTTTACGAAAACAACCCCCGTGTTAAAGTTCGCCGATTCTTTGATTCCAATGATCAACAGTGTCGTGACCGCAATGATCGCCAGGAAGGCAATCAAATTGAACCTGGCGGTCGCCGTCTGCAGCCCTGCAATCTGGGCAGCAGGAAGACTAAGCGTGTTGAGCGGCATCCATCGTCCGTCATAGAGAACCCACTTCGCGCCTGGAACATCGCAGATTTGCGGCGGCAGACTAATGCCGTAATCCTGAAGAAATGCAACCAGCGTGCTACTCCATCCGCTGGCTACCGTTGCGGCGCCAAATGCGTACTCGAGAATTAGGTCCCATCCGATGATCCACGCAACCAGCTCCCCAAGCGTCGCGTAGCCGTATGTGTACGCGGAACCGGCGATCGGAATCATGGAAGCAAACTCCGCGTAGCACAGTCCCGCGAATAAGCAGCCAACTCCGGCGAGCACATAAGAAAGCATAATCGACGGACCCGCATAGAGCGCTGCCGCCGAACCCGTGATCACGAAGATTCCGGCCCCGATGATGGCGCCGATTCCCAGCGTGATCAGGTTTATCGGGCCGAGTGCGCGCTTCAAGCTGTGTTCGCCGGTCGCGCTGGCTTCCTGCATCAGCGTGGTCATCGACTTCGTTGCAAACAAGGGGTTGCCCATGCAACTCCTCCTTTTAGGTGAACCTGGTGTCCTGCTCAACCCGGCCAATTTGGCTTTGCACATTGTAGGGGTGGACAGCGCTGCGCCCTACAGAAAAATTGCGATATTCACTCGTTCAACCGAGTCCCCGGTCCAGAGCGTCTTGACCACAGCCAGTACACCGGCAGGCCCAGCAGCACGATGACCAGCCCGCCGCCCGCCGTCTGCGTTTGATATAGCAGTAAGACAATCATGATGATTGTCGCGGCAACGATGTAAAGCAGCGGTACGAACGGATATCCGAACGCCTTGTAGGGCCGCTCTGCGTCTGGCCGCTTTCGACGCAAGACAAAGATTCCGATGATCGTCAGCACGTAAAACAATAAAACCGCAAAAATCACATAATTCAACAGGTCGCTGTACAGGTTTCCGTACGTGACGGCGCCAGCCTCGTCCACGCGGCGCGTCCTTAGCAAGATAAGCACGATGACCCAGACGCCTTGATACATAAGTGCGCTTTGGGGAACGCCCTGCTTGCTTAATTTCCCCGTCGAGCGGAAGAAGAGTCCGTCGCGTGCCATTGCATAGGAGACACGCGCTCCGGCCAGGATCAAACCGTTGTTGCAACCAAACGTTGAAACGATAATGGCAACAGCCATTATCGCTGCTCCCGGAGCGCCAAAAATCCCGTTGAGCGCGAGCGTCGCGACGCGATCATCCGGAGCGTTCTGGATTTGGGATAGCGGCAAGACGAACAGGTATGCGAGGTTCGCCAGGCAATAGAGCGCTATGACGATGCTCGTCCCGAAAGCCATCGATAGGGCAACGTCGCGTTTCGGATTCTTCACTTCGGCCGCCGTAAAGCCGATGTTATTCCAAGCGTCCGACGAAAAAAGAGAGCCGACTTGCGCCACCCCGTAGGCGACTATCAAACCGAAGACGCCACTGGCCGCCGTGACCGTCGGGACGAATCTCCTCAGGAAATTTGCTCCGGGCTCGATTGTTTCGGGGGCACGCACGGCCCACAGATGAGAGAAATTAGCTGCAATAGCGCCCGCGTTCCGCCCTACAAAAATGCCCAGCACTATTAAGCCAATCAGCGACAGTGTTTTCGCGCTGGTGAAAATATTTTGGATCAACTTGCCGAGCCGAACTCCGAGCGTGTTGAGAAATGTGATGAGCACGATCATCAGAATGCCCACTAACTGCTGGATGGAGAGGCTGATCGCGAATCTCGCACCGAGGGCGATAGGCGGGATGACCCATGTAGTCGGCGAAATGGCGGGAAATAAGACGCCCAGGTACTTGGCGAATCCAACCGCTACCGCCGCGATCGTTCCCGTCTGGATAACCAGAAAAAGGGTCCAGCCATATAAGAATCCCCACAGCGGCGAATACGCTTCGCGCAAATAAACGTATTGCCCTCCGGCGTGCGGGAAGAGCGCCGCAAGCTCGCCGTAAGAAAGTGCCGCCGAGATTGTCAATAATCCCGTCAGCACCCAAGTCAGCAGCAACCCACCTGGTGACGCTGTCTGCCGGGAAATATCTGCCGCCACGATAAAAATTCCGGAGCCAATCATCGAGCCGACGACGATCATTGTGCCGTCGAAGAGCCCAATGGCTCGAACGAATCCTGCCTCGTTTCTCGATTCAGTTGGGGTGATTGGATGTGCGCTGTCGGCCATTCGAGGAATGCCTCAGACCCTCGCCGCGTGTTTCGCTGACTCAAGAGCACTGATGTACTCCTGCGCGCGCAGGCTCGGATCCGGCGCGCCCAGGATGCCGCTGATGACGGCGATGGAATCGGCTCCCGCCTCAATCACCTCGGCTGCTCGATCCAAGGTGATTCCGCCAATCGCCACGATTGGTTTGTCGGTCAGCCCGCGAACCTTGCGCAAGAAATCAACGCCAACGACCTGACCTGGGTTGGCTTTAGAGGAGGTGTCATACACGGGTCCAACGGCGATGTAGTCTGCCGAACTGGCTGCGGCTTTCTCAAACTGTGCCGAATTGTGGGTGGAGACGCCGATCAGCATGCCGTTACCCGCTACGCGCCGCGCCTGCTCAACCTCGATATCGTCTTGCCCGACGTGAACGCCCTTGGCTCCCGCCAATCGAGCGACATCTGGACGGTCATTTACAAAAAATGTCACTCCCTGCGAAGCCATTAGCCTCGCCAATTCGCGCGAGGAATCAAGGTATCGCCGCGCCGGGGCGGATTTGTCCCGGTACTGGAGCAGACGAACTCCAGCTTCGGCCAAGCTCAACGCACAAACTCTTTCGGGAGAAGGAATCAACGCAGCGTCTAGTATCACATACAGCCTGGGCAGGACAAGGCGCATAGAACCTTATTTTCCGTTTGTTCCGAGAAGCCTTTCAATAAAGTGCGTATCGAATCGCCCCTCGGCAAAGTCTGCATCCGCCAGAATTCTCCTATGAAGCGGGATGGAGGTTTTGATTCCCTCAATGACAAACATTTCGAGAGCCCGTTTCATTCGACCGATGGCTTCGGCGCGGTCTCGGCCCTTTACGATTAGCTTCGCGATCATCGAATCATAGTAGGGAGGGATTACGGCATCGGCGTAGGCAGCGGAATCTACGCGCACGCCGGTTCCCCCAGGCGCCTGAAACGTCGTGATGCGCCCTGCTGAAGGCACAAAGGTTTCCGGGTCTTCGGCATTGATGCGGCACTCAATGGCGTGCCCGGAAAAATTCATCTCGCCGACGGCGTCATCCAGTCCCTCGCCCGCGGCAATCCGTATTTGCGCCTTAATTAGGTCAACTCCCGTGACCAATTCCGTCACCGGATGTTCCACCTGAATGCGCGCATTCATTTCGATGAAGTAGATCGAGCCGTCCACGTCCATCAGGAATTCAACTGTCCCCGCGTTCGTGTACCCTACCTTTTCCAGCGCTCGCACCACCTTGGTGCCCAAATCCTTCCGCCGTTTCGCGTCCATCGCCGGCGACGGGGACTCTTCGACGAGCTTCTGGTGACGGCGCTGAATGCTGCACTCCCGCTCACCGAGATGGATCACCTTTCCGTGCTGATCCCCCAGTACTTGAAACTCGATGTGCCGGGGATGCTCGATAAACTTCTCTGCATAGACGTCGGGGGTGCCAAAGGCCTGCTGCGCCTCGCTGCGCGCCGTCGCATAAGCGTTCAGGAGTTCCTCCTGCTTGTGCACCACCCGCATCCCTCGCCCGCCGCCGCCAGCGGAGGCCTTTATAATCAGCGGATAACCGATTCTCTTGGCCTCCTTGGCCAACTGCTCTTCCCCTTCGACGACACCCTCGCTTCCGGGAACTGTAGGTACTCCCAGAGCCTTCATTTCGCGCCGCGCCCGGTCCTTTTCCCCCATCATTTCAATCACTTCCGGGGTCGGGCCGATAAACGTGATCTCCGACGCTTCGCACACCTTCGCAAAGTTGGCGTTTTCAGAAAGAAAGCCGTATCCCGGATGGATGGCATCGACGTTCGTGATTTCCGCCGCGCTAATCACCTGCGGGATGTTCAGGTAGCTCTCGGCGCTTCGCGGTGGCCCGATGCATACAGCCTCGTCCGCAAATCGCACGTGGAGCGAATTCCGGTCTGCCTCGGAATAAACCGCGACCGTGGCGATACCCAGTTCTTTGCAGGCACAGATGACCCGCAGCGCGATTTCCCCGCGATTGGCTACTAGGATTTTCTGGAACATGGCCAGCGCGCCAGTTACCTCTTCCGGCTAGGACGGATGCCAAAAAGCGGCTGGCCGTACTCCACTGGCTGGCCGTTTTCGACGAATATGCGAATCAGTTCGCCGCTTTCGTCCGATTCAATTTCATTCATTAGCTTCATGGCTTCCACGATGCAGAGAGTTTGCCCTGACTCCACGTGTGCGCCAACTTTTACAAAAGCCTCCGCCCCAGGGCTGGGCGCCTCATAATAAGTCCCCACGATCGGAGACTTGACCAGGTGCAGGTCCTCGGTAGCTCGCGGCTCTGTTGGACCCGCTGGCGCGCTTGGAGGGGACACCGGCGCCCTATCCGCCACGCCAGGTACGATAATCTCGGGGAATCCCACGGTCCGCGACATCATAGCCCCACCCACGGACGGCTTTTTAAGCCGGATCCGCAGATCACCCCTCGAGTATTCGAACTCCTCCAGGTTGTGCTCGCTCATAAAGCGAAGGAGTTGCTCGATTTGCTGGATTTCTGGACTCTCGATGGAGGATGTTTCTTTAGGTTTCGAGGGCTGTTTGCGTTTCATGCCTTTGTCAGAGCTCGATGAGATCCCGCGGAATGCGGGTCAGTATTTCCGTTTTTTGGGGATGTACCGCCACATCGTCTTCGATCCGAATTCCCCCCACTCCCGCCATGTAAACTCCCGGTTCGATGGTGACCACGAACCCCGATTCTAGTCGAGCAGCTTGCCCCCGCGCCAGGCGGGGATTCTCGTGCACTTCCAGACCAAGCCCGTGTCCTGTGCTGTGCGTGAAATATGGGTCCAGTTTGTAACCGGCCAGCACCTGGCGAGCGGCGGAGTCCACATCCCCGCACACGGCGCCAGCTCTCACCGCTTCTATGGCCGCAGACTGGGCCTCAAGAACCGCTTGGTGCCATTGCCTCACGCGTAATGGAGCCCGGCCTACGTACACCGTGCGGGTTATGTCGCTGCAATAGTGCGCGAGTATAACACCCAGGTCTAGTACGACCAACTCATTTTTCCTCAATCGTTTGCCGGTCGGCCTCGCGTGCGGCAACGCCGAACGCTCCCCGAACGCCACGATGGTTTCAAACGCCGGACCGGAGGCGCCGCCCTTTTTCATCTGGTACTCGATTTCTGCGGCGACCTCGCTTTCTCTAATTCCCGGCTTCAACAGCGCCAATGCTCCGATCAACACGTCGCCTGCAAGCTTCGCCGCCCGGCGCATGAGCGAAAGCTCCTCGGCCTCCTTACAGATTCTCAGGGATTCCACAAACCCAGGCACCGAGACCCAGTTCGTACCTGCCGCAGCCGCCTTACGTAATGCGCTGAGCTGGGCCACCGAGACTTGGGACGGGTCAAAACCTACTCTCCGAACTATCATTTCTTTCAAACACTCACCTACGGACTGTACCAGAGAGCTCTTTTGCTCAATGTACCGAATCCCGATCGCCTCCTCCCGAGCCTGGGTTGTGAATCGTCCGTCGGAAATCAGCATCCCGGTTCCACTTCTGACTATGAGGCTCCCCGAATCCCCTGTGAATCCTGTCAGGTAGTACCAATTGGCAGGCTGCGTTACAACCAGCGCATCCAGTCCAGCTCTGGCGACCAGCACGCTCAGGGCTTTCATCCGCATCTTGTGGAGTGAAGTCATAAAGGAAACGAGGAGACCGTAGTCTCCTCGTTTTGGTCCTCAAATAAGGTTTCTTTGGTCCGAATCACCCAGGGATAATTCGCGGCGTTAGGAAGAACAACAATTCCTGCGATTGAATGGAAATTGTAGTGCGCTTGAAGAGATTCCCAATCAGCGGCAGGCTGCCCACGATGGGAACTTCCTGGATGTTCGTGTTCTGCGTATTCACGATGATTCCGCCGATTACGACCGTTCCACCGTCCGGCACTAGCACTTTCGTCTGAGCGGACTGCGTGTCCAACGCCGGAATTCCCTGAACGCGGGGAATACCTTGGTCGATCTGCGTATTCTCCACAAGCACGTCCATAAAGATCGTGCCTTCCGCTGTGATCTGCGGAGTGACTTCCAATTGCAGCACAGCGTCGATGAATTGGACAGAAATCGTGTTGTTGATCGTCGTCTGAATGGGCAGTTTCACGCCCTGCTTGATGACCGCCTTCTCGTTGTTCTGCGTCACGATGCGCGGCTTCGAAAGCAGCTTGCCTACGCCTTTCGCTTCCGCCGCTGTAATGAAGAAGTCGAGCGCAAAGTTCGCCGACCGGAACGAGTAACCAAAGCCGCTCGTTGGAACGCCCGCGCCAAAGCTCGTGGCCAGCGGAATTCCCGTTGAGGGTCCGCCACTCGAAGAACTAGTCGGAGCCACAACGAGTGGTGGAGGGGGCGTGGAATCAACTGGGCCTGGGCTTACGCCAACTTGCGGCGCGCCGCTAAAAAAGTTCTGGTTGTGTGTCGTGGTGCTGGCACCCGAGAAACCCAGCTCTGTACCTAAATCGCTAGCAAAAGAGCGCGATGCGGAGATCACTCGCGCTTCGATCTCGACTTGCTGCGACTTGCGGTCGAGTTGCCGGATCAGATTGTCGAGAGTCGGAAAAACGGATGGAATATCTCGGATGATCAACTGGTTCGAGCGATCATCCGCGATTATATCACCGCGTGTACTCAAGAACTTTTTCAGTGTACCCGCAAGCGTGGACGCTTTGGCATAACTTAAGACTCTTGTTGTGGTCGTAGGCTCGATAGCCTCGGACTGCGCTTTGGCCAGGTCGCGCTGCACTTCGGCTTCTCTCTTGAGAGTCTCATGAGTCGCGATGCGCAGCACATTTCCGTTAAGCTGCTTGTCCAAGCCGTTGTTTTGCAGAACGATGTCCAACGCCTGATCCCACGGCACTTCATCGAGGACGATCGTTAACGTTCCCTTCACCGCTGGGTCCAATACCACGTTTAATCCGCTGATCTCATGGATGAGCCGGAAGAAGTCGCGCAAATCGACGTCCTTTAGGTTCACTGAGATTGGTTCTCCGGTGTACTTGCCGGCAGCGGCCGGAGCAGGCGCCGCTTGTGTCTGCAATTCATGTCCCGAGGATGCAGCCAGCGTGTTCGCAGCGGCTACTGACTGCTGCGCCGCCTGCTGTGCTGCCTCTTGCGCTCTCGCGTCTTTTGCCGATTCTGTTAATCCTCCAAACGATGCCAGGCTGACTGAGGGCTGGGTCAGCTCGCCGGGCAAAGCGAAGCGAGGAGCGGGAATCTGCAAACTTGTTGTATGCCGGGTATTCGAGCGCGGTACCGAAGCGCTGTACTCGAATGCGGCATGCGATCTTGTGTCTTTCTCCGAGATCACGCGCTGAGCGCCGGAAGTTGCAGCGACAGGGACTTCGGGCTGCTCTCCGAAGAGGACCACCACAGTCGCTCCATCGCGCGAGATCTGGTACGGCGATTCGCTGGACAAATCCACTACCACCCGTGCCACATTCGGGCGATATTGGCCCAGTCGCACGTCGCGGACGGGCTCCGCGGTCCCCGGAATAACCGTCTTATCGACGGCCAATCGCGCTCCTGAGAAGTCGAGGACCAGCCGCTCCGGATTCTGCATCCGCAAAGCGTGGACGTCGAGCCGCCCTTCGCCCTCCACGCGCACACTGGCGCGCTGGGGCGCTTGCGTAATCGCCACGTTCGAGATCACCGCGGAGGTCGCGGTCGCGCCGGCAGGCTCCTGCGTCTGAGCCAGCATTGGGCTCGCACCCAGTACCGCACTCGAGAGGATCAGGCAGCCACACCGAAAGGCGGGCCAATTCGTCTTCATTGCTGTTCTCCTGCACTGGAGTAAATTCTCTTGTTCACCTGGCGCTCCACCGGCTTTCCAAACGCATCCTTGCCGATTTCGTGGAACGAAACGCCGTCCATCGCAATCTTTTCCACTCGACCGTCATACAGTTGATCGCCTTCGCGGAGGAAATAGGTCCTCGCTTGCGGATTGGTGACAACCGCGATCATTCCGTTGGGCGCCTTTACAATTCCGTCCAGCTTTAGCGTGCTCACCTGCAGTCCCGCGATGCCGGGAGGCAAGTTCTTGCCCGCGTCCTTCTGCGCCTGCTGTCGGGCTACAAGAGATTCAAATGGATCGCGTCGCGCGACCTTCCCTTCGACCCCGGCCGCCACTGCGTCCGGATTCATCGCGGTTTCGACTGGCTTGGGAGCCTGCGCCGCTTTTTTGACTGCGGGTTTTGCTACGCGCTTTGCCGTCGTGGCAGCCTTAGGCTTTTTTGACTGCGGCGCGGCCTTGCCTGCGGCCTTCGGCGCACTCTTCGCGCCGGCGGGCGACGCCGGTTTGGCTTGCGCGCGCAGTCCAGGTGCGGCTATCGCGAGCAAAATCCCTAGTACGAGAGTTAGTGCTGAACGCATAGATCGCTCATTCCCGCTCAGGGTTTCCTAGCCGGCTTTACCGCGGAACTTGCTCCAGTAGCGGGGCTCGCTCCTGCGTCGGCTGGCTTGGTAAAGAAAGTCGTTGCCGTAAATATTGCCGAGACTGTCGTTCCCGGCCTTATCGGATATTTTGTCCCTTTGGCCTTGGACGGATCGTCAAATTCCAAATCGCCTACATTGATAATTCTCGACAACCGGCCCAACCGTCCGAAAAAGTCCATGATATTGAAGTATGGCCCGTCCGCTTGCACCTCGAAGGGCATATCGTAGTGAAATTCCCGCGGCACGATGGCTTGCGCTGTCAGGCTCCGGATCTGGACGTTCGACGCACTGGCCGCTCCCTGCAACAACCGGATAAACTCATCGGTCTCTTTGTCTTCCGGCACGATGGTCTTCAATGTATCCAGCTGTTTGGAGAGCGCATCCATCTGCTGCTTCAGTTCGCCGTACCGCTGTTTGTAGACCTGCAACTGCTGCACTTCCTGGTTCAAGCGCGTTCGATCCTGCACCGCTTTATCGACTGAATCCTTTTCCTGCGCCACCGGTGAGAGCGGAATGTAAACTCCCAGCAACAACACGATTACTGCGATGGCCACTGCCACCAAGCCTTGCATGAACACGGACATGTCGCGAAACGGATTGGCCATGGTGGTCCCTTACCCTTTCTTCACCGGTGCTGAAGGTCGCGCCGAGTTCGGCGTCGTATTGGCCGGCCTTGTCTGCCCCGGAGCCACCGGGCCCGCCTGAGGCGGACTGATCTCTGCGGACAACTGGAAATTGAATGTCTCCACGTTCGTGTTCTTGTCATCCTGCTTCGTTTGCTTGATCTCCACTTTCTGGAAATACCCGGAACGCTTTAACGCCGTAATGAAATTGGCCACCGCGTTGATCGAAGCCGAAGATCCCTCGATCGAAAGATTGCTTCCCTTCCTGACCATGGTCGTCAGCCAGAGATTCTCCGTTCGCGAGACCGTGTTCGCTACCATGTCAAGAAGGTCTTGCCCGCCCGTTCGGTCGCGCTGCAACTGTTCAATCGTCGAAACCCTTTGCTGTAGGACCTGTTTTTCCCGGTCAAAGGCTTCCACCTGTTGCTTGATATTTTCGAGGTCAGTCTTTTGTGCTTGCAATATCTTGATCCGGTTGTTCTCCGCGTTCAGCTGCCTTTGCCATGAGTAGAAGAGAAAACCGAGAACCAATACTCCCAATACCAGACCAGCTCCCACGAATAGTGCGGGCAGTGCCGCTCCCGTATCTACCGGCCTGCGCGAGGCCTTGGGCCTTATTTGTCCAAGCAGGTTTATGCGGATCATGATTAGTCAAAGCTCCTCAGCGCCAGGCCCACGGCAATGGCCAGCCGCGGGGATATGTCACGGATCTGATCATCGCTGTGCCGGCTCGGATTGATGAGCACTTTCCGGAAGGGATTTAGTTCCTCTACCGGCATCGCAAATTCTTCTCGGAGCAAATCCACCAACCCCGGGACTCGCGCCGTTCCGCCAGCCACGACGATGCGCTGGATATTCTCCCCGCTGGCCGTCGCACGGAAAAAGTCGAAAGTCTTCTGAATTTCCAGCGTCAAAATATCCGACACGCTTCGCAGGATTTGCTGCTTCTGCTCATCCGTCACGCTAGGCAGGGTATCGCCTTTCTTCAGGCGCTCCGCATCCTCAAAGCTCAAGTCCAATTCCTTCTGGAGCGCGTCCGTGTACTGGTTTCCGCCCACGCTCACGTCGCGAGTAAAGAGAGGTATTCCCCCGCGCACGATATTGATATTCATAACGCTGGCGCCGATGTTCAATAGCGCCACCGTCTGCCCCGCGTCCGGCTCATAATTTATTTCAAAACAGTTTTGAAGACCGAAGGCATCGATATCGACAACGACCGGCGTCTTGCCCGCCTGCGCCAGAACGTTCGTATGATTTAGAATCTTGTCCTTTTTAACTGCCACGAGCAGGACGTCCATCTGCGCGTCCATCGATTCCAACAACTGATAGCTCAGGTTGACGTCCGCGATGTCGAAAGGAATATGCTGGCTGGCTTCCGAAGGAATTCGGTCGTAAAGCTCTTCTTCTGTCATCAAGGGGAGTGGGACTCTCTTGACAATCACCGAATGCCCCGAAACCGAAGTCGCCACGTTCTTTGTCTTCACTCGCTGTGCATCGAATATTTTGCTGATCGCGTTGGCCACTTGCGGCGCGTCCATGATCGCGCCATCCACCACCGTGTCCTGCGCGAGCGTTTCCATCCCAAAGCTCACCAGCTCATAGCCGGCCTTTGTCGACTTCAGCTCCACTGCCTTGATCGAACTTGAGCCGATGTCCAGCCCAACTAACTGCCTTGATTTTTTGCCCATTCCCAACATGTCTCGGCCTCTTTCGCCTTTACACTCGGCAAACTATCGGCGCCTCGCGTGCGCCTGGCTCATCTTGCGTTCCATCCAGCGGTCCAGAATCGTCTTACGCAGTTTCCAACGATTACCGAGTTTGAATGCGGGAATTTCGCCCTCGGTGATGTAACGGTACAGGGTATCCGGGGAGATCCCCAGATACTGCGACGCCTGTCTCACATTCATCACTTCACGCGATTCATTCACGAGGAACGTCACCCTGGCGCCCGAACTCACTTCAAACCCACCACTGTCCAGTGCACCCCACTTCGCGCTGCAGATTATTCGAGGTGCCGCCCGTGCAAGGTTTATCCCATTGAAAAGCTCAGACCGTCAAGGGATTCTCTACCGGAGTTGCCTTAAAACTACCCCTATTCTTAGGCAGTTCTAGGGTATTAATGGCATGCCCTACTATGCATTGTGTTTGCTTACTATCAGGACCACAAGGAATTGTATTTTGGAACCCTTCGAGCCTGTCCCCGAGGCCAGTTATCCTTTGTAGTCAAACTCTTCTTTCCATCCCTCCCAAATCACAATTGCAATGCTTTCCACATTGCCGCGATCCGCGCCCTCGTTCCTTCATCCATCAATATCTCCTCCGGCCACGGCCGCGTGAATCCTTCCGTCGCCCATTTGCGCGTCGCGTCAATCCCCATCTTCGAACCATAGTCCTGCATCCGCTGCGCATGATCGAGCGTGTCCACGGGTCCCAGCGAAAACTGCACGTCGCGCTCCGGGTCCACCGCGCATAGCGCTTTCCACACGACTTCTCCGTAGTTGTGTACATCCACATCGTGATCCACCACCACGATTACTTTCGTGAACATCGCTTGTCCCAATGACCAAATCGCGTTCATGATTTTCCGCGCGTGTCCCGGATACGACTTGCGAATCGCCACTATCATTAAATTGTGAAAAATTCCTTCCGCAGGCATTGCCACATCCGCAATCTCCGGATACTGCATCTTCATCACGGGCAAAAATACGCGCTCTACCGCATATCCCATGTAATAGTCCTCCTGCGGCGGCGGGCCCACTACCGTTGTCAGATAAATCGGCTCTTTGCGGTGCGTCACGCACTCCACATGAAAGACCGGATACTCCCCTTCCAACGAATAAAACCCCGTGTGATCGCCAAACGGTCCTTCCGTTCGCATCTCATTCAAATTCACATACCCCTCCAGCACAATCTCCGCGTTGGCCGGCACCTCGAGATCATTCGTCTCGCACGCCACCATCTCGACCGGCTCGCGCCTTAAGAATCCCGCAAACATCATTTCATCCAGGTCCGGAGGAATCGGCAGCATTCCCGCAAGCGCCGTCGCGGGGTCCGCCCCAATGGCGACGCTTACCGGAATTCGCCCTTCCGGACTCTTCTCCCTAGCACGCCGGAAATGTTCCGCACCGTGCTTCTGCGTCTGCCAGTGCATGCCTGTCGTCCGTTCGTCATAGATCTGCATTCGGTACATCCCGACGTTCCGCTTCCCCGTCTCAGGGTTTTTCGTAAACACCAGCGGAAAGGTGATGAACCGTCCGCCATCCTGCGGCCAGCACTTCAAAATCGGAAAATCCAGCAGGTTCACGTCTTTGCCATGGTGCATCACTTCTTTGCAATTCCCGGTTTTCACACTCTTCGGGAAAAACGATCCCAACTCCGCCAATTTGGGAAGCATTTTAATCTTGTCGAATAATCCTTGCGGTGAGTCCATCTTCAAGAATCCCTGAATCCGTTGCGCCACTTCATCGAGCGCCGTCACTTCAAACGCCAGCGACATCCGTCGCACGCTCCCGAAGGTATTCACCAGCAAGGGCACTCGCGATCCCTTCGGCTTCTCAAACAGCAGAGCAGGCCCCACGCTGTCCGGCAATCGCTTTTCGTCACGCGCCACCCGCTGCGTCACTTCGGTAATCTCCAGCACCGGGTCGACTTCCACGCGAATCCGCCGCAACTCCCCTTCCTTCTCCAGCTTCTGCACAAACTCTCGCAAATCCCGGTACGCCACGGATTCCTCCCGTATCAGCCGGCAAGGACTTTAGCATGCCCGCCCGCGCCGTTTCTCGCATCCTGCCGTTTTACCACCCCAAGCTTCAATCGCGCTGCACCCGCAAGTCTGTTCCTGCCAATTTCAGCCCGCCAAGCTTCCTGGAACTTTTCCAATTTCTATTCGTCTTTCCTACATAGGGCCGCCGGTGCCGGTAATTTCCCTTGACGGTGCCCATGGGGACAACGCTCATGCAAACCTTGCTCACCCATCTCAAGCACGTCTTCCGCCGCCTGGGTCGTGCTCCGCTCTTCACCGCCATTACCCTCCTCACTCTCGCCGCAGGTATCGGCGGTAACACCCTCGTTTTCAGCGTCCTCGAATCCGTCCTTCTCAAACCGCTCCCCTATCCTCATCCCGATGAACTCATCGGCGTCTGGCAAACCGCTCCCGGCGTGAACATCCTTGACCTCAACATGGCCCCCTCCAACTATTTCGTCTATCGCGAGCAAAATCATTCCTTCCAGGACCTCGGCGTTTATAACGGCGATTCCGTCAGCCTCACAGGTCTCGGGGAACCTGAGCACCTCCAGGCCCTCGACGTCACCGACGGCACCCTTCCTCTTCTCGGCATCCCTCCCGTGCTGGGCCGCGTCTTCACCCGCCAGGACGATTCTCCCGGGGCCCCCGCCACCGTCGTTCTTTCCTACGGTTTTTGGCAAAAACGCTTCGGCGGTTCCCCTTCCGCTATCGGCCAGTCCCTCACACTGGATAACAAGCCCCGCCAGATCATCGGCGTCATGCCTCAGCGCTTTCACTTCCTGGATTGGACCGATCCCGCCGTGATTCTTCCGCTACAGTGGAATCGCAACAAAATTTTCCTGGGCAATTTCAGCTACGAGGCCCTCGCTCGCCTCAAGCCCGGCGTCACTCTCGAGCAAGCCAACGCCGATGTCGCTCGCATGATTCCCATCGTCGCCCGCACTTTCTCTGCGCCCCCGGGCTTCAACCCCAAGGTCTTTGAAGACGCCCACATTGGCCCGAATCTTCGCCCGCTCAAGCACGACGTGATCGGCGATGTCGGTAACACCCTCTGGGTTCTGATGGCCTCTCTCGGCATGGTCCTGCTGATCGCCTGTGCCAACATCGCCAATCTTCTCCTAGTTCGTACGGAAGGCCGCAGCCAGGAGCTCGCCGTTCGTTCCGCGCTCGGCGCCAGTCCTTTCCGAATTGCTGGCGAACTCTTTTTCGAAAGCTTCATCCTCGGTTTGCTTGGCAGCGTACTGGGTCTCGTCCTCGCCTTTGCCGGCCTTCGCGCCCTCGTCGCCTTTGCTCCCTCCGGCATTCCCCGCATCAATGAAATCGGCATGGATGACCTGGTTCTGCTGTTTACATTCGTCGTCTCGATCCTTGCCAGCCTTCTCTTCGGCTCCATTCCGATTCTGAAATATGCCGGCGTTCGTTTAAGCACCGGCATCCGCCAGGGCGGCCGCGCCAACAGCCAGTCCCGCGAACAGCACCGCGTCCGCAACGTCCTCGTCGTCGTTCAAGTCGCTCTTGCACTCGTCCTTCTAATCTGTTCCGGCCTCATGATTCGCACCTTCAGCGCTATCACTCATGTAAACCCTGGCTTCAATTCAGCCGAAGCTGATCACATCCAGACTTTCCGCATTTTTGTTCCCGAAGAACAGGTCAAAGACAACGCTCAGCTCGTCCGCATGTACCAGCAGATGCTCGATAAGCTTGCGGCCGTGCCCGGCGTTTCCGCCGTCAGCCTCAGCACCACAATTCCCATGAGCAACAATTCCAGCAGCGACCTGCTCTACGCCCAGGATCACACCTACCACGAAGGCGAAATTCCCCCGATTCGCCGCTTTATGTTTGTCACGCCGGGTTCCTTTTCCGCACTCGGCACGCCCCTCATCGCCGGCCGCGATATCTCCTGGACCGACATGTACGAACACATTCCTGTCGCCGTCATTTCCGAAAATTTCGCCCGCGAATACTGGAACACCCCGCAAAATGCTCTCGGCAAGCGCATCCGCGTCGCCTCCCTGGACGACTGGCGCGAGATCGTCGGCGTCGTCGCCAATGTCTATGACGACGGCGTCACCCAAAAACCGCCGACCGCCGTTTACTGGCCCGTGGACAGGACCCATTTTGAGGGCAGCGCCGAAGATGTCAGTCGCGGTGTCAGTTTCATCGTCCGCAGCCCGCGCGCCGGTTCCGAATCCTTCCTTAAGGAACTCCGCGAAACCGTCTGGTCCGTGGACCCCAATCTGCCCTTGTACAACGTCCACACGCTCGGCTATTACTACACTCGTTCGATGGCACGCACCTCATTCACCCTGATCATGCTCGCCGTAGCTGCTAGCATGGCCCTTCTCCTCGGCGTCGTTGGCATCTACGGCGTCATCGCCTACTCCGTCTCGCAGCGCACTCGCGAAATCGGCATTCGCATGGCTCTTGGAGCCCAGCAGAAGATCGTTACCAACATGTTCGTACGCAACGGGATGCTGCTCGCTGGCGTTGGCGCTGCGTTTGGGCTCGTCGTCGCATTCCTCGCCGTGCGTCTCATGTCTTCTTTGCTCTTCCACGTCAATCCCGTGGACCCGCTCACCTACGTCGCCGTCACACTAGGCCTTCTCGCCTCGGCATTCTTGGCCAGCTATCTGCCCTCGCGCCGCGCTGCCACCGTCGACCCCGTCGAAGCCCTCCGCGCCGAATAGTTCCGTCCGTCGCACCAGGTCTTGATCGCATGGCCTAGCCTGTGAAGTCATTGACACAGTCTTCGCATGTTGCGAAGATTCATCTGTGCGGGTCATTAGCCGGAGGAAAATCCGCGACGCCTGCGAGGAGCACCCGGAATGGGAGGCGTCCTTGTCAGCCTGGTACAAGGTCGCGAAAAACGCCGATTGGTCTCACTTTCCGGACGTTAAGCAAAGTTGGAGAAACTCGGACAGCTTCGGCGCTTGCGTTGTTTTCGACATCAGCCACAACAGGTGCCGCTTAATTGCTTGGATCAACTATCGAGCCCAGAAAGTCTTCATTCGCAACATTTTGAGCCATGCTGAGTACGACAAGGAGAAATGGAAACATGACTGTGATCGCGATTGAAAACTACAATATCAAGGGCTTCCCCGCGCCGCAGCCCATCGCATCTGAAGCCCAGAATGAGCATTACACGGAAGTCCTCTATAAACTTGAGCGCCGGGGCAAACTCTCCGCTGCCGAAGAAAAATACGCCGAACTGCTGACTGTTCTGATCGAAGCCTATGAAGAGGAACACTATCCCACCCGCGCCGCCTCGCCCATAGAAGTGCTTGCGGAACTGATGACCGCCAATAATCTCAAGCAAAAAGACCTGGCGCCCCTCTTCGGCTCGGAAAGCATCGTCTCTGAAATCCTGAATGGCAAGCGCGAACTCAACAAGCACCAAATCGAAAAGCTCAGCCGCCGATTCAAGGTATCGCCCGCGCTGTTCTTTTGAGGTTGCCATCCTCTCGCTTAACGGCAATTCACCACCCGTTTTGCCATTCGTTTTGAAGCCCCGGAAAGGCGAGTTCAGCTCGCAAGATGCTCCAGCGGCCTTGCCGCTTGCTGCGCGACCTGCGCATTCGCCTTCCACGTCCGCGCCTGCGCGATGCATATCACGTGCAGCATCAAAAAGAACGGCACAAGGAATGTAGGAATCAAATTCAACGGCAACACGGTCATCGCCGCCATCGAAGGCCCCTGCGGGTCCAGCAAGCCCGCCGTCGTGCCCAGGCTCACCGCCGTGACCAGGTCCAAAATTCCGAGCGCCTGCCAAGAAATAAAACTCCCGCGATGCGCTGGCTCCGCAAGCTTCCACGCGGCGAACCCGGCCGTCGCTCCGATGAACATGTCTCCATATCCCGCCGGCCAAGCGAAGATCGCCGGCAGCACATTCCGCGCTTCCAACAAAACAAATGTGAAGCCCACAATCCTCCACACCTGCACCGAAGTCAGCACTCTCGGGTTCAAAGAAAAGGCAAACTTCCGGAATCCCTCCGACGCCGCAAACAACACCGAAAACACAATCATCGGCACGAGCGCCGCGGCCGCAACTCCCAGTCCGAAGCGGTTCGATTGGTTCTCGAATAAATGCAGTGCCGAACCCGAGAAAACCGCCACAAACCACACCGCGATCAACCCAGCAGTGATTTTTCCATATCTGCTCATAGCAAGCCTCCTTGTGCCTTAACGATTTCCGTTACGTGATGCGTGAACTGCAAAAGACTTTCCCAACTCCGCTTCCCCAACTTCCCTCGAAGCCGCGCTTGCACCTTCTCCCAAACCGGCATCGCCCGCCTGAGCTTCGCCACCCCCTCCGCAGACAGCTTGATCCGCCGCTCGCGCCGGTCCTCGCCCCGTTGCTCCACAATCCAGCCCGCGCGCCTCATGATCGCCAGCGTCCGCGTAAGGCTGGTGCTGTCCATCGCCAGCATCTCGCCCAGTCGTCCCTGAGTCACTTCTCCCGCGCGCGACAACGCTTGCAGAATCGTCATCTGCGTCGCCCGCAGCCCCAAAGGACGCAGCGCCTCCTCATACATCTGCGTAAGCGCCCGCGCAGTCCTGCGAAAGCTCCCGCACATGCAAGGCAACCCCGGCAATAGTGATCGGCTCACGGCTATATAGATGTATATGCACCTATATTGGTTACACGGATTTTTTCTCCCAATCGTGAGTGGCTTGCCGTTGGCTAACGACGTCAGCCTAATTCCCAAAACTGGCCCTGCCTTACGCCACTAAACTCCACATACCCGCAGCGTAAATCAGGACTCAAGCAATCAGATTCCAGGTGCGCGATGCTTGTCGTCGCTCTATTCTGTTACCTCCGGATGGATTACAAGCAGATGGCAAAATCAACGAATACCGGAAAGCAGCCGCGGAAATCCAAGACGGATGACCTATTCATCCGTGCGGACAAACAAGTCTGCTCAGGCAACCTAAAATCCGCATTCCGTCTCTTTCTTGCGGCTGCGAAAGCGGGTGACCTTTCTTGCCAGATAAATTTGGGCAACTTTTATGACGAGGGCACAGGTGTTCGACGAAACCGTTTAGCAGCCATGTATTGGTACAAGCGAGCGTATCGGCGAGGCGAGTCCTGTGCGGCACACAATATTGCAGTCATGTGGCGAAATGAAAAGAAATATAGACGGGCTTTGGATTGGTTTAAGAAGGCAGTAAGGCTGGGGGATGACGAGTCCAATCTAGAAATTGCGAAACACTTTCTCGAAGTGGAGCATAACCCCGAGAGAGCAATCCCTCATCTGCAAAAAGTATGTGAATCGAATTGCGTCACTGAGGCCGGATTAGCAGAAGCGAACGCCTTACTCCGTCGAGTAAGAAAACACGTAAACTGCATTTGAATCTGCACAAATCCACTCTCCGGTGCTGTAGCTCCTGATAAGTCGTTCCCGGACATGTGATTTTGGCAGGATGGAGACTGTTTGCGCGTTTACCATGCACTGAGGCTCTCCAGTGCTTCTTTGGTGATAGTTCGCATGGACTTACGGTCCTGCCGACATCCCCGCGTTTACAATTTTAACCATGGGAACTCGTTCCGATTGGCCACTACTTGTGGCGATGGTCGTACCGCTAACGCTTGCTGCACACAGTCGTCGTCTTGTTCAGTCGGCACCGACCACTGCTCAAAGCTCTGGTGGTGACATACAGGACTATGGGTCGGAAAGAATATTGCAAAGAGCAGACTCTTGGCGTACTGGCGACCCTCTACCCCAAGAGCTTCGCCGATTTCGCCACTACGGGGCCGACATACCTACAACCTTGGACAGTGACAGCTTGATAGCTGAAGTGAAAAATCCATCTTTGCTTGCGGCACTTGTCGTTGACTCGGGAACAGACCCTGAGTGCCGGGAAGATGCGCTTTCGCGAGGATTGGAGGTCGATGGGCCCAAGCAGTTCTTCGAACTGCTACGCACTCAGCTTTCTGCTGCCGCTGCAAAGGACATCCAGCCTTGGATTAACGAGGTCCGTCAGCGAATGTCACGGCCTCACGTTGTTGTCGATGCGCTATTCATTGAGGACAGGGACATGCCGCGTCAGCAAGCTTTGACAGTCATCAAAAGGGTTACCAACGATTTGCGAACGGGCGTTCCGTGGTCGAAGGTATATGAGCAATACTCCGAGGAATTTAACTATCCGCCAAAACCTGATGGTAGCCAACGCACCAAAATCGGACTTCTCGGACATCTCGTAATTTTCCCGGACCCACTGTTGGGGAAGGGATATATGGCCAACATCACGCCGCGCAACTCGAAGTATGAAGTGGTCCAATGGCAGGGGCCACCACCACCGCGACGGCTCTGGAGACTAGACTATTTCGACTCGGCACATCTTCCGGCACTCCTGAAGGCCAATGTCGGCGATGTGCTTTCGCTCCGCAGCAAGCTATATCGCGAATATGTTCTGTACCAAGTTCAAGAAATCTATAAGGGCGATGCGGAGAAGCGTCAGTGGTGAAGAAGCGGGCATCTACGACACATTTGCTGCTAAGTGGGTAACCAGAAGAGTGACCACCAGTTCTCGGACCTCAGCTTTGGAGCCGAGAACTATGTTGAATTAGTTTGAATGGTTCAATTGTCGCCGCAGAATCTCCACCACGAGACCGGCGAGAGCATACGTGGCGACATTTGCAGCAAGAGCTGAATACAGGCTAACCGGGTAATGCCAGCCGACAATCGCAATGGGACAGGTTTGCCGGGCAAGTGCGGACACGATCGGTTCTATCGGCCGGTCCTTGCTGGCCACTAAAAAATAAATCACCCACCCACCCGCGACGAGAAAGCCTGCGGCAGCCCATATTGCGATTCGATATTTCATGCTGCACCTCCCGCCCTCTTAGTGGAATGGTCTCCCAAAGTCCTGCGTGTGTCAGAGCAACTCCTGATCTGTCGCTTTTTCAGAAAGCCGGTTTTGAGGCAGGCCTTTCGGTTCTTCCACACTTTTCCACAGTCGTAACGCACCAATTACCCCTCCCCTAACTTCTTCCTCCCCTGTTACTTCCGCATCCCGCGTTCGAACCCGCCTCCGCGATTCGAATGCCGACTCAATACTCTAAATAACTAGTAGACAGCGCCCGACTTCCTCTGCTACCATTCCCTATGACCTTAACGCCAAACCCGCCCGCCTCCCCCTACTTCTTAATTTTCCGTCCCCTCTCTTTCCCCTGCGAATCCTCTGTTGCCTCTGCGCCGGCGTTTACTCTGGGCCGCTCGGAGCGTTATCATTTCCTTTCTTCCTGTTTCCCTCGGATAACGGGGCACGGAACGCAGGCCGCGTCTCTTCCCGCCACTAACCACCAGCCACTAGCCAGTATCTCCTTTAGAATCCGCACTTACACAAAACAGCCCAATAACCCCTTTAGAATCCGCACTTACAAAACACAAGACTTAAAACCCTTTAGAATGAACACTTACGGAAAAACAGGGGGAGGGCCCCCTCGATTTTTCGGGCATCCGGCGCACTGGCCCTCGTAGTATGCTGAGAACAACGCCATGAGCCGCGTTTATCTCGATTACAACGCCACCACCCCCGTCGACCCCCAGGTCCTCGACGCAATGATTCCCTACTTCTCCGCCGACTTCGCCAACGCCTCCTCGATCCACTCCCCCGGCCAGCGTGCCCGCGCCGCCGTCGAGACCGCCCGCGAACAAGTCGCGGCGCTTGTCGGAGCCAAGCCTCAGGAAATCGTCTTCACCAGCGGCGGCACCGAATCCGACAATCACGCTATCTTTGGCGTCCTCGCCGCCAAAGTAGGACAGACACTCCTGTCTGTCTCCTCCACCCAAGTCGCAACCTCCGTCCCTCCCTTTCATCTAATCACCACCGCCATCGAACACGAAGCCGTCTTAAACGCTTGCCAAGCCCTTGAAACACAAGGCGCAACGGTCACCTATCTGCCCGTCAATCGCGAAGGCCTCGTCGATCCCGACTCCCTCGAGCGCGCTATCCGACCGGAGACCATCCTCATCTCCGTCATGCACGCCAACAACGAACTCGGCGCCGTCCAGCCACTCGAAGAAATCGGCCGCATCGCGAGGCAACACAAAATCTATTCCCACGCCGACGCAGTGCAATCCGCCGGAAAAATTCCCATCGACGTCAACACCCTCAACGTCGATCTGCTCTCTCTCTCCGGCCACAAACTCTACGCCCCCAAAGGCGTCGGCGCTCTCTACATTCGCTCCGGAACTCGCCTCAAACAGTTTCTCTACGGCGGCCATCATCAGCGCGGCGCGCGGCCCGGCACGGAAAATGTCGCCGGAATCGTCGGCCTCGGCAAAGCCGCCGAAATTGCGCGCATTTCTCTAGCAGCGGACGCCGCACGCATCTCTGCGCTCCGCGATCGCCTCGAGCGCGGCATCCTCGAGCGCATTCCCAAAACTCGCGTCAATGCTGTAAGTGCGCCTCGTACACCGAACACCACCAACATCCAGTTCGCCGGCATCGGAGGCGAAGCTCTCGTCATTGCGCTCGATCTCAAGGGACTCGCTTGCTCCGCCGGCGCCGCTTGCTCTTCTGGCGCCGTCGAGCCGTCCCATGTATTGACCGCCATTGGTCTTTCTCAGGAAGAAGCCAAGTCCAGCCTGCGCTTTAGCCTCGGCCGCCACACCACCGAATCCGAAATCGACTTCGCGCTCGAAGTCATCCCTGCCGCCGTCGCGCAGCTCCGCGCCATCGCCCCAACCTATCGCAAAGAAGCCGCCTCCCATGTCTAATTCCATGCCTCTTTCTTCTCTTCTCTGTGGTTCCTGTGGTTCCTGTGGTTCCTGTGTTCTCGGTGATCTCTGTGTAAGTTTCGATCTTTTTCTTCCCAAGTCCAAATCCGCTAAACTGAATTGGTCAAGATGAACGCCGCCACCGAATTCGACACGCTCCCCACACGCGAAGAATCCCAGCGCGGCCTAATCGCCATAGCCATGTCCGGCGGGGTCGATTCCTCCACTGTCGCCGCCGTTCTTCAGGAGCATGGCCACCCTATCGTCGGCCTCACCATGCAGCTCTGGAACCAACGCCGCTTGCCTGAACTTCAAGGCGACGGCCCCAAGCAGCATCGCTGCTGCTCGCTGGATGATGTCTACGACGCGAAGCGCGTCGCGCAGCACCTTAACTTTCCGCATTACGTCGTAAATTTCGAGCAGCAATTCGAGCAGCGCGTCGTCCGCCCATTCGTCGATCAATATCTTTCCGGCCGCACGCCGATCGCCTGCACCAACTGCAACACCGACGTAAAATTCGAGCCGCTTCTCCGAATGGCCCGGCAGATCGGCGCCGAGCGTCTGGCCACCGGCCATTACGCCCGCATCCGCAGGAACCAAGTCACCGGCCGCTGGGAACTCTTGCGCGCCCGTGACGACACCAAGGATCAATCCTATTTTCTATGGGGACTTTCGCAGGAACAGCTTTCGCGCAGCGAATTTCCGCTCGGCGAATTGACCAAGGACGAAGTGCGCGCCTTCGCTCGCCGCACGAATCTTCCCGTCGCCGAAAAACCCGAAAGCATGGAACTGTGCTTCGTTCCAACCGGCAATTACGTCCAGTTCATTCAAGCCTATGCAAAGGATGCTGGAATCCCGCTGTCGCAAAACGAGGGCGACATCGTCACGGAAGACGGCGCTGTTATCGGCCATCACGACGGCGTCCATAATTTCACCATCGGCCAGCGCAAGGGCCTGGGCTTTGCCGCAGGCAAGCCTCTTTACGTTCTTGCTATCGACACGGAAAAGAATCGCATCGTAGTTGGTGACGACGATTCACTGCGCACGACAGCCTTTGGAGTCGAAGACGTCAATTGGGTTTCTATCGAGAGGCCTTCGTCGCTGTTGCGCGCGCAAGTGAAAATCCGCCACAAGCACGAACCCACGCCAGCCGTGATCGAAGCAGTCGGCGATTCGCGCGCCCGCATCACCTTCGACGCTCCACAGCGCGCCATCACGCCTGGCCAGGCCGCTGTCTTCTACGACGGCGAACGAGTCCTCGGCGGCGCGTGGATCCGTTAAAGAATTATTGGGAAAGAATTTTTTTGAGACTTGAAAGGAAAATCTCAGAGACGAAACAGTTGGAAAAGCTTCAGATGAAAAGCTCTTCCTCTTGCTCGAGCGGCTCGTCTGGTCTCTTTCGCCTCTGCGCCGCTCGCAGTAGCTCGAGGCCGACTTTGATTCCCTGCACCAGCGCCGAGGCTTTCTGCATGGGCTTCCAGACCGTGTGGCGGAATTGGGAACCGG
>Ga0335085_10001194_pt1 | contig 58922 bp, 48 predicted proteins | sample Lox_Sample_45_FD_206712 | JGI IMG/M metagenome (GOLD analysis project Ga0335085, IMG submission 206712) | Soil microbial communities from Loxahatchee National Wildlife Refuge, Florida, United States - Lox_Sample_4.5 | ecosystem: Environmental > Terrestrial > Soil > Wetlands | place: USA...
CGGTCGTCTCCGGACGCGTCCTGCACCTTGCTGTGACCGCCAGCTCCCTTGGCCCTCGCCGCGCCAATTCCGGTTATGTTCTCGTGCTCGACGACCTCACCGAGATGCTCCGCGCGCAGAAGTCGGCCGCTTGGCAGGAAGTTGCGCGCCGCATCGCCCATGAGATCAAGAATCCGCTTACCCCCATTCAGCTTTCATCGCAGCGATTATCCCGTTTTCTGGAACGCCGCAATGTCGCCGATTCCAAAGCTCCTCGCGACCTCGAGCTGACCAAGCTCGTTCAGGAGTGTTCGCGTTTGATCGAGCGCGAAGTATCCACTCTGGCTGCCCTGGTCAATGAATTCTCTCAATTCGTCCGATTCCCCACCGCTAAGCTCGCCCCCACCAATGCCAATACTATCGTGCACGAAGCGATCGAAGTTTTCTCCGGGCGTCTTGATGGCATTTCCCTTAGGACCACCCTCGGCGAAAATCTTCCAGCGGTTCGCGCGGATGGCGGCCTGCTTCGCAGCGTTGTGGTCAATCTGATCGATAACGCCGCGGAAGCCTTGGAAAACTCTTCCTTTCGTGAAATCCTCATCTCTACCTCTGCTCACCCGGACTCCGACACCGTCGAAATCTGCGTCTCCGACACAGGGCATGGCATCTCCCCCCAGGATAAGGACAAACTCTTCCTGCCCCACTTTTCGACGAAGAACCGCGGCACTGGACTTGGACTTGCTATCGCCGCCCGCATCGTTGCCGAGCACGGCGGCAGCATCCACGTGGAAGACAACCTGCCTGTGGGCTCCCGTTTTTTTGTGGAACTCCCCGTCGCCGAACTCACCCCGGCAGGCTTCGCCGACCACAATGGCACGGAAACCACGCGATGACTCCGAGGCCACATGTTCTGGTTGTCGACGATGAAGCCGGAATTCGCGAGTCGCTCTCCTCGATTCTAAAAGATGAAGGCTATCAAGTCGAAGCAGTTGCCACTGCTGAAGAAGCTCTTCAGCGCGCCGCGTCCGGCGACTTCGAAGTCATTCTCCTGGACGTCTGGCTGCCCGCGATGGACGGGCTCGAAGCTCTCAGTCGCCTGCAAGCGATTCAGCGGCCTCCGGCCGTCATCATGATTTCCGGTCACGGCACGATCGAAACCGCCGTTCGCGCCACAAAACTAGGCGCCTTCGACTTCATCGAAAAGCCGCTTTCGCTCGAGAAAATCGTCGTTCTTGTGCGCAACGCCGTCCAGCAGCGGAGGCTGCAGGAAGAAAACCTTATTCTCCGCAGCGAACTTGGCCATCGTTACCAGGTCATCGGCGAAAGCGTGCCCATGAAAGCCCTGCGGCAGCAGATTGCGGTTACCGCTCCCACCAATGGCCGCGTGTTGATCTATGGAGAGAGCGGCACCGGCAAGGAACTCGTCGCTCATGCGCTTCACGCCGCCAGTCTTCGCAATAAGGGGCCCTTCGTCGAAGTAAATTGTGCCGCGATCCCTGAGGAATTGATCGAATCAGAGCTTTTCGGACATATAAAAGGCAGCTTTACAGGCGCCACGGAAGACAAAGTCGGAAAATTTCAGAAGGCCGATGGCGGCACGCTTTTTCTAGACGAAATCGGCGACATGAGCCTCAGAACGCAATCCAAGGTGCTCCGCGTTCTCGAAGAGCAGCGTTTCGAACCAGTGGGCTCCAATCTGACGATGACCGTCGACGCGCGCGTGATAGCCGCCACAAACAAGAATCTCGAACAGGAGATCTCTCGCGGCGCATTTCGGCAGGATCTTTTCTATCGCCTAAATGTGATTCCTTTTTTTGTACCGCCGCTCCGCGAGCGCAAACAAGACATCCCCACTCTCGCGCGCTATTTCCTCGATGAATTTAGCTCCGCTTATGGTAAGAAAACCCGCGAGCTAAGCTCAACGGCGATGGAAATTCTCATACGCTACCCCTGGCCCGGCAACGTGCGCGAGTTGCGCAATCTCGTGGAGCGGCTGGTCATCGTCTGCCCGCAAGCTCGCATCGAGTCCCATCACCTGCCTCCCGAGCTTTTTCGTGGAGTTGCCGAAAGCCCTCAACAACCTTACTCGACTTTGCATGAAGCGCGCAGCGCTTACGAGCGCGAATTCATACTTCGAAAATTGCAGGAGCACCGCTGGAATATGACCCAGACCGCCACAGCCTTGGGCCTCGAGCGCAGCCACCTCTATCGCAAAATGAAATCCCTGGGCATCGCCGCTCCCGATTAGTCAAACCGCGGAATGTGGCCCTTTTTCTAGACTTCTCCTGGCTCCGCATCCTCGCCTGGCTCACCGCCTGATTCAGCGCCCTGCTCCGTACGCTCCATCGCTTCAAGTTGTGCGTGCCAATCCAATTCGCGAACCCGGTGAGGATTTTCGCGCCAAGCCGGAACCACTTTCACGAACAGTCCGAGGTAAATCATTTTATCAAACAATGTTTCCAGCTCTTTGCGCGCTTGCGTCCCGATTTTCTTGAGCATTTCGCCCTTACGCCCGATCAAAATCTTTTTTTGTGAATCCCGCTCGACGTTCATCGTCGCTTCGATCCGCAGCAATTTTGGCAACTCTTCAAATTTCTCCACCTTCACTGCCAGTGCATAGGGCACCTCGTGATACATCGCCTGAATCGCTTTTTCCCGCACGATTTCCGCCGCTAAAAAACGCTCGGGCTGGTCGGTGACTTGATCCTCGGGAAAGTACGCTTCGCCTTCAGGCAGCAGACGCAAAATCTCCTCGAGCAAGTCTTCGCAACCGCTACCCTTCGAGGCGGAGATGGGCACGATGGCGGCGAATTCGAATGCGGCATGGAATGCCTGGATCAGCGGCAACAGCTTGGCTTTCGGAAGGCCATCAACTTTATTCAGAGCCAAGATAGTCTTCCCGCGAAACCGCTTGGCCCGCTCGAGCAACAAATCGTCCGCATGAGGCAGCGCCCGGCTCGCATCCACCATGAGCAGCAGCACATCGATGCCTTCCAGCGCCGCGGCAACTTCGTGCATCATTTGGCGCCCCAGGGCTGAGTCCGCTGCGTGCAGCCCCGGCGTATCGATAAAAACTATTTGCCCCTCGGGACGCGTAACGATCCCCTGAATCCGATTCCGCGTCGTCTGCGGCTTCGACGTGACAATCGCTACTTTCTGGCCAACCAGCCGGTTCAGCAGCGTCGATTTCCCCGCATTCGGCCGTCCCACAATCGCAACAAATCCCGACCGAAACATCTTTTTGTCTTCGGTTTTCTCCACTCTTCTTTGCGCCCTCTAAGCTCTCTGCGATCTCTGAGTAAACTCGTTTCGTTTACCTCACGATCGGCAATTCCAAGGAACTCTCATGCTCCGCGTCGTGGACCAGCCTGACGTGAGCCGTCTTCGCATCCTTCGCCGTCTCATCCGCCACGACTCCCCCGCTGTTGTAATTCTTCTCCGTGCCGCTCGAATTCGGACAGTGTATGAAAAGCCTCAGCCGGCTTCCTTTCGCGACGCGCCTCGAAAAAAATGTGAAGTCGTCAAAGACGTATTTCTCGATCTTTCCCGGCGTGACGAGCTCTTCCTTCCGCAATGACTCGCGATATCGCGCCCGCATGGTATTCCCTGTCAAAAAAACCGAATCGCCACTCGGCAGGATTTCGTAGACATCCGCTTCAAGATCCGTATCCGGAACGTCCATCGCCAGCCACACCGTCAGCTTGAGAAATCCTGTAACTTCCGTGGCCTCGCTAAATGGCTCGCTGTGATAAATCGCGCCGTTGCCGAAAGTGTTCAAGATGGCGTGCTGGGAGATCAATCCCGGCGCTCCATCATCGAACTCTGCGTCCCCGCCTCGCGTATCCAGCGGATCGTATATCCATTTATCAGCGGTTGCGCCCGAGCCCGCCTTCTCCGAAAGCACGCCGGACTGAAAGACACTCTCCGCGTTTCCGTTCGAGCTCAGATAGAGCGTGCGCGTCTCGTTCGAAATGCTCTCCAATCTGTCCGCATACTTCCAATTCTCGGCACCCGCTCCTACGACGTAGTACGCTACGCGCTTCTTCAAGAATTCGGGTTTCTTCCCGCCCTTCATCGTCCAGTCGTACCACTCCGTGTGCAGCTTGTTCAGGTCCAGGACGCTCGCTTCCCCAAACTTCAAGCCGCCAACTTCCCTTTTTGGCGTTCGCGTCCCCGCGTGATCCCACGGCCCAATAATCAAGTAGTGCTTCGCTTTGGCCTCGTCAGTTCCGTATCTCATGTGCGCTTTGTAGTACGTGAAGGCCCCAGCCTGGTCGCCATCGTAATCGCCCGTGATCGTCAGGATGGGAATCTGGATGCGTTTGTAGTGTCCGGAACTCGGCACCATCAGGTCGTAATAAGTGTCTGGAACAGGATTTTGCAGCCACTTCTGAAACACTGAGGAAGGATTCCCAACGACACGGTCGTAATTCCGGAACGCCAAATGCTCGTCGTAATATTCTCGCGCCTTCGCTCCCCAAAACGTCCCGTCCCCAAAAAGCTTCTCGTTGCCGGTGACTCCGCTCGTGAACGAGAGCCATTGCATGTCGTATGGCCCGAAAATATTGAACTGAAACGGAAAATCGACGCCCGGATGCGCTGCAGCTGCTGGAACGATGGTCGCCAGATGCGGCGGAAATTCCTTGAGTGTGGACCACTGATCAAATCCAGCGTAGGAGCCGCCCCACATCGCCACTTTTCCGTTGCAATAGGACTGCTTCGCGAGCCATTCGACGATGTCGTATCCATCTTTCGCGTCGTTCGCAAACGGCTCAAACGCACCGCCTGAATTTCCGCGCCCGCGTACGTCCACCAGCGCATACACGTATCCGTGCTCCGCAAAATACATGGCTCGGTCCGTGTAGCTGTCGCCGATGTACGGCGTTAGCGTGAAAACAACGGGCAGAGGTTCCTTCTGTTCGCGCGGCTGAAACACCGTGGCGTTCAACAATACGCCGTCGCGCATCGGTATCTTCACTGCCCAACGCATGTCCGGCGTTGCGGCTGCTTTCGCGGCAGCTTCTTGCGCCGCGCTGCCCGTGGCCAGCGCCGAAATGCATATCACCGCAACCAAAATCATTCGCCGCGCAATCCACTTTTTGTTCACAATCCTGCCTCCGCCGGAGAGCCGGCCGCAACTTCCGCGCACACGCATGGTATCGCGTCGCTGTGGGAATTCCTACTTTGCCAGCAGGGGTCTTAAAGTGTGGCAGCAATCGGTGAGTCAGGAAGCTGCCTTGGAAGGCGCGGCCACCCGTTTGCGAATCCTCAGCCGTAGCACTTTCCTCTGGTTCGCTTCCATCACTTCAAAGCGATACCCCTCCAAATCCACCTTGTCACCAGGAGCGGGGACTTTTCCGGAAACATGGCTCAACAATCCCGCGATCGTTGTGACTGTTTGGTCCCCTTCTTTTCCAAAATTCACGCTCAACAATTCTTCCACGTCGTGGATGGCCATGCTCCCCCGCATGATCAGGCCGCCATCCGCCTCTCTGACTACATCGGGCGTTGGCGGCTTCCCGCCATTCCATCTTTCGCCCACGATTTCTTCCACAAGATCTTCCACCGTCGCTATTCCAGCCACCGATCCATGCTCGTCGATGATTACCGCCAGCGGCTGTCCCTTCTGCCGCATCTCGCGCAACAACTCCGATCCCGCCTTTGTCTCCGGCATGAAAAGTACCGGCCGCACGAGTTCGCGCACTTTGCGTTTTGGCAGGTCCTGGTCGGCTATGTGCAGCAGATCTTGCGCGTGCACCACCCCGAAAATATCGTCCAGCGATTTTTCGTACACCGGCATCTTCGAGAATTTTTTCTCAACAAACTTTGCGTGTAGTTCCTCGAGCGTGGCGTCCGCCGCGATGGCCACAATGTCCGGCCGCGGCGTCATCACTTCGCGCACGCGCTTGTCGCTGAACTCCACCACCTGCTCGATCAGGTCCGCTTGGTCGGCGGCGATGATACCTTCCTCTTCCGCTGCTTCGACGAGCGCTTCGATGCGCTCTTCTGTCCGCTGTTCTTGCGTCATTTCCGGCTCGTGCTCCGAGATTCTCGCCAGCGATTCCGCGCCTTCCAGAAATACGCGCACCGGCCACACCAGCCACATCGCGGCGCGAATCAGGGGCAAAAGCGGTAGGAGCCAGCGCCCCGTCGTACGATACAGCAGCATGTCCGGAATAAAATGCATCGCGATGACAACTTCGAGCGTCAGGAACACAACGAATTCGACCAGCGACTCCCATGTCCCTGGCACGAAATACACTACGCCGCGCGTCGTCTCCAAGACTAGAAACGCGAGCCAGAAATGCCCAAGTATGCGGAACGTGCGCCCGCCGCTGCGCCGCCTTATGCGCAGCTTTGGCTCGATTTCCGCTTCGAAAATCTCCAGATGTTCGTGGACGCGCCCGGTATTCATGCGTCCGAGTTCGCGATAGATCAGCGTCAGGTAGGAAAAAACGGGCAAGCTGAGCGCAAGCAAAAGAACGCCCACGGTGTAAACCCATGTATATGTGTTCATGACAGCCCGAGTCTTCGGCGCATCTTCTGTTCGATGCGGTTCATTTCGCCCCGGTCGGTCTCGTGGTCGTAGCCCGTCAAGTGCAGCACACCGTGCAAAATGAGTACGCGCAACTCGTCGCGCAGGCTTCGCCCATTATTCTTCGCATAACGCCGCGCCGTTTCTGGCGCAATGGCGATGTCTCCCAAATACGGCTCCGTTGCACGCAGACTTGCCCTTTTTCGAGTTTTCTCCGTGCCCTCTGAGATCTGTGTGTTCTCTGCGTTAATTCTATCCCGTTTGTTGCGGGCGATACGCTGCTTCTGTTCCGCCGGAAAAGAGAGCACATCCGTCGGCCCCTTCTTTTTCCGAAATCGCTCGTTCATCCCGGCAATATCGGCGTCGCTCACAAAGCAGACTGTCACTTCGAAATGTTCTACTCCCAGCTCTTTCTTCACGTGCCGTAAAAAATTCTCGAGCGGCCTCCGCGCAAGCCGCACGCTTCGTTGCTGGTTCAAGATCATGCTTGCTGATTTTCTTTATTCGGTTCTTTCGCGCTTCCCTCGGCCGCCGCTCCCGCCTTGCCATTCCCCACGTTGCTTACCGAATTTCCGCCGCGCGGCGGATGCGCAACGTCATAATCCTCGTACGCGCGAATAATCTGCTGCACCAGATTGTGCCGCACGACGTCCTTCTCGCCGAATTGCACCACGCCAATCCCTTCGATCTTACCGCACACTTCCAGCGCCTCGATCAGTCCGGACTTTTTCCCCTGCGGCAAATCGATTTGCGTCGTGTCACCGGTGATCACCGCTTTCGAATTAAATCCCAGTCGCGTCAAGAACATCTTCATCTGCTCGCTGGTCGTATTCTGGGCTTCGTCCAGAATCACGAACGAATCGTTCAGCGTCCTGCCACGCATAAATGCCAGGGGCGCAACTTCGATAATTCCTTTCTCCAGAAATTTTTCCAGCCGGTCCGCGTCCAGCATGTCGTAGAGCGCATCATAAAGCGGCCGCATGTAGGGATCGATCTTCTGTTGCAGCGTGCCCGGCAAGAATCCCAGCCGCTCGCCCGCCTCCACCGCCGGCCTCGCCAAAATGATTCGATTCACTTGCTTCGTCAGCAGCGCGCTTACCGCCATCGCCACCGCTATATACGTTTTTCCCGTTCCTCCAGGCCCGATCCCGAACATCATGTCGTGCTTTTCAATCTCTTCCATATACCGCCGCTGGCTCGCGTTCTTCGGCGTGACCTGCTTCTTCCCGAACGACCTCGTTCGCGCCGGCTCGAACATCCCACGCGGAGACTCGTGCGGCTCTTCCGTCGCCACGCGCATCATCGATTTCACTTCCGTGCTCGATAGCGAACGCCCGTGCCGCGTCAGGTGATTGTACTCCTCGACAATTTTCACCGCCTGATCCACGCTCTCCTGCTCGCCTTCGATTGTCAGCCGCGTGTCGTGCAGGTGCGTCCGCACGTGCAGAGAGTCCTCCAGCAATCGCACATTTTCATCCAGTGTGCCGAAGAACGGTTCAATTTTTCCGGATATGTGAACGGTACGTCTCATCCAAGTGGAAGGTCTACCTGCCAAGGAAGCCGAGTGGCCGATGGGATTCCTCCTCGCTATCGGTGATCGCGCCGCGATCAACTCAGGAAGAAACTTCTTACACCCTAACGCACCGTCGCTCGACGGTCAAGTTACGCCTTCGTGACAAATGGATACGGCAGGTTGACGTCACAGCTGCAGATGCAGATTCAGCACGGCGCTGGCCGCTTCCTCGGCTTCGGCATGGCGTTGCACTCTTCGCTGTTTCCTCAGCGTGGGGCGAGGCGGTCTGGCGTGTCCCGCTTATGCCGCTGCAGCAAGTTTTCGGACCGTCTTCCCCAGCTTTGAAAGAATATTGTACGACCAGCAAGCGGCGCACTCGTTTCCGGGCCGGACGAATACTTCGCAAGAGCGTTTGCACTGGGCGCACTGCCGCGGCGGGGCGAACAGTTCCACCTGAATCCTCCTCTTGAATTGCTCGGCCATTTCGAGCACGAACGATGTGAGCTTCAATGTGCTGTGACTCCAGGCACTATGGCTGGGAAGGGTCCTCATGATGCTCTCCTTTTTTGTGGAATCTACGTCCGCTGCTTCATTACGAGTATTCACTTTTCTCGATATAACCGCCCAAGGCATCACTGCTTCGAGGTAGCAACTAATCAGTACATCACCGGCGTACCCATTGCTGCATCAAAGGAGACATTTTCGAAACTGTCCCAAAAGGGACATTTTTTAGGCATCTTTCAGGAAGAAATCGCCTGTCCGCATTCTGCAATCGGCCTAATCGTGCAGCGTTATATCGATGAGGGAACTGTGTACTTCCAATCCGCCGTTGTAGTCGATGAATCCCAGCTTCCGGAACTTGTTCATAAATTCGCTGATATGCTGCCGAGTTGTCCCCACCATTTGCGCCAGCATTTCATGGCTGATTTTCGGTACGATTCGCTGCGGCTGCCCTTCCATTCCATACCGCGCCAGCAGCAGAAGGATCCTCGCCAGCCGCTTCTCGCTCGAATTGAACAGCAAATCCACCAAATCCGCTTCGTATCGCAAATTGCGCGAAAGCATATACGCCGTGAACATGGCGGAGAACTCTTTGTTCTCACGAAGCGCGGCCGCCATCGCCGATTTTTCTATTCTCAGCAGCGAACAGTCCGTGATCGCGCTCGCCGTCATCATCCGCAGTGGTTGCCCGGCGATGCTTCCTTCTCCAAAAAAACTCCCTCCGTTCAGCACTCCAATGATCGCCGCCTTGCCTTGCTCCGACGTGACCATCAGTTTGACTTTCCCTTTTTTAATAAAGAAGACGGCGTTGGCGGGCTCTCCCTGCACGAAGATGCTGCTCTTCTTCCGGCACTCGACGATTTTTGCTTTCGCTCCGAGGGATTGGAGGACGCTCTCGACATCACTGCGCGGCAGGGGTCGTTTCTTTGGCACTTTCCGCTACTCGAAGGATCTTAATGTTCCCGATCGGCTGTCAAAATTATCTTCCCCCGTTTCACACGTGTCAAGATTCCGTCCAAATCCTCGGTATTTTATTTCCTGCAACTCCCCGAAACAGCGACCTGGCGATAACCCGCTAACAAACTCGACATTCTCGAACTTTCTCCGGCGTTTTGGGTACTCCGAGTCGCACCGAATATTTTCCCAGATTCCCGAATCGTTCCGTCCGCCTCCCATTCCCCAATTTGTTCCTCAATTCCCTTGTTGCCGCTTCCCCTGTAACTCCTCCGCGCGATTCCGCATCTGACCCTTCGTCATGAAAACGTTTCGAGCGTGCTTGCTCGTATCCCGACCGTAACCTGTCCTCTGGTACGAACGCGCTATAGACCGGTACTTCCGGCAACGCGATGATGCCCCTCGACACTGAAACAAAAGCCAGCCGCTATTTCTCATCACTGAGGGGTGAGTAAAAGCATGAGAAGCAAACTTTGGATTCTGGCCGCGTGCGCAGGCCTCGCAGTCGCCCTGCCTTCCTCGGCCGCGGACCACTTCGGCGACTCTGTTCCTGCTGCGCCTGTTGCGCCTCGCGCCACCGTCATATGCCGCGGCGTTCAAAATGTCCCCGTCACCGCCGACGCCGAGCAAGCTCTCCCGCTGCATCTCGTCGCCAGTCTGAATTGCGGCGAGCAGGTCTCCATCCTTTCCGATTCCCGAGGCTATACCCTGCAAGTCGGCACTCTGGACGGCAAGACCGGCTACGTCGCGCGACTCTATCTCTCCGCCGGTCCCGCACTTCCCGCCCCGGCTGCTCGTCCCGTCGAAGCCGCCGCAAACCCCAACGGCATCGCCCGCTGGCAATCGGGCGCCCCGGGCACCGACCGTTTTTACAACGGTACTGCGATGGTCGAATCGCTGACCGCCAATGGCGTTACCGTTCAGGTTTCGCTGCAGGATACGGGCTGGAAGCTGCGCGCCAGTGTGGCCGTTGCCAACGCTAGCGGCTCCCAGGTCCACGTCAATCCCACCAGTTTTACATTGGATGAATTAGCACCCCGGCTTCGCAGCCTCCGCTATCAGAATCCGGAGCAGCTCGGCAAATCGCGAACCCATCAGGCATTTGCAACGCAAGCCAGTGCGATTGCGCCGCCGTCGGCTGTCTATGTCACCAGCACTTCCCAAACGCGAAGGATCATCGTTTCCGCACCCAACTTTCTCGCGGAACTGGCTCAGCCGGATCAGTCTTCTGTGTTCTATGAAGCGGTACTCGGGCCCCATGAAAAAGCTTCCGGCTCCGTCTGGTTCGAGCGCGACAAGAACTTGCAGCAACTGAACCTGCGCATCTTCGTTGACGATCAAATTTTCGAGTTCCCGCTTTCCTTCCCTCAAAACAACTAAACACACGCAAAGGCAGCAACCCCAGCCCGCACTTCGCGCCCCCGGAGTGCGGGCTTCAGTTTTCGGCTTGTGGCAACTGTTGACCAGAAGAGGGGGCGCCGAATCAGTCGGCAGGAGCAGCGCGGGTTTTTGCCCAGTCACGGATTGATTGCACTTCTTCGGCGCGTGTTACACTGAGCGGCTGCGTCGCATGAATTTCTGCGATGAGAATTTCCGTAGTGAGCTGCTGTTTTTGCGAAAACGCAGTGTACAAGCCCGCGACGATCACCTGCTCGATCTCAGCGCCTGAAAAACCGCCGCTTCCTGCCGCGAGTTTCGGCAAATCAAATTTCGTCGCGTCGCGTCCGCGTTTCCTGAGATGCAGCTCGAAAAGCGCGGCGCGAACTTCCCCGCTGGGCAGATCCACGAAGAAGATTTCATCGAATCGCCCCTTGCGCATCATCTCCGGAGGCAACACTGTAATGTTGTTTGACGTCGCGGCGAGAAAAACGCCGCTCTCACGATCTTGCATCCACGTCAGCAAAGTTGCCAGCAGCCGCTGCGACAAGCCGGCGTCCGCATCGCCGCTCGAGCCTGCCGATGCGAACGCCTTCTCAATTTCATCGATCCACAGCACCATCGGCGCGAGTTTCTGAGCAAGTTCCAATGCCTTATGAAGTTTCTTTTCACTTTCGCCGACGAACTTGTCATACAACGCGCCGGCATCCAGCCGCGCCAACTCAAATCCCCACTCTCCCGCCACCGCTCGCGCCGCAAGGCTCTTGCCGCATCCCTGCACGCCAGTGATCAGCACGCCTTTGGGCGGCACGAGTCCAAAGCGCTGCCCCTCCGGCGTCAACGCGCTCTTGCGCTTGGCGATCCAATCCCGCAAGCGCTTCAGCCCGGCGACATCGCCGAACGATGTATCGCGCCGCACGGTTTCGATCAGACCTTCTGTGCGAAGCGCCTGGCGCTTTGCATCCAACAGATCATCCAGCAGACCAGAATCCGCCCGGCCTCGCGCGAGGACACACATCCGCAGGGCTCGCAACGCCTCTTCTTCCGAAAGTCCGGCAAGATTCCGCGCGACTTGCGACATCGCCGCGAGATCGAGCGACACAGGAATCCGCTGCTCGCGATTCAACTCGGAGAGCACGCTTTTCACGCCCGGCAACAAGTCTTCTTCCGTGGGCAAGCCCAACTCAAACGGCACAGCTTCGCACTCGAGTTCTGCCGGCAACTGCAGCATAGGCTCCGATATCACAATGGCTCGCCGCACCGTTCGGAATTTTTCAGCCAGATCCCGCAGCCGACGGCAGATCTTGTCGTTGTCGCAGTACCGGGCAAAGTCCTTCAACAGGAAAATCGCATCGCCCTGAATTAGTGAGATGTTTGCGAGCCCTTGCTCCGGCTGCTCGGTGTTGTAAATTGGCGCGCCGCGGTATTTCGCCAGCCCGGTCGTGACGGTCCACTCAAAGAGCGGCACGCCCAATTCCGTCGCGACATCCAAGAGCAATTGCTCGAAGCGCTCTTCTTCGGCTGTCTCGACGGTGATAATCGGGTGTCGGGAATTTACTAGGAGCCGCAGTTCGTCGTGCTTGTTTGGTTTCGGCGTCGTCACCGCTCCGGCCCTGGCTCCGCTCCCCGCGGCTGGCCGAGCCGTTCTCCCGCCGACCGGCGCAGAAGAGGGCGGAACTGCCGCGCCGGACGGCCCTTTTAGCTCGTTTGACAAAGCAGTTTGCCTCGTTTAACGTTAGAAGTTTGAGCGATACCTAAAAGGAGCAATAGATGGCCCAGGGACAGGCTACCAAAATCAAGAAGAAGAAAAAGTCGGTATTGAAGCGGGCGGCGCAATCTCGACAACGCGCCGATGTGAACCGCGCCAACCGCACCCGGGTCCGTACGTTGATGCGCCGTCTGCGCACCGCCATTACCGCGGGCGATGCCACCGCCGCAGGCAATCTTCTGAATCCGACGATGTCCGCGATCGATCAGGCCATCACCAAGGGCGTGCTGCACGAGAACACCGGCAACCGTTACAAGTCACGCCTAACCCTGGCGTTCAACGGCGTGAAGGCCAAGGCCGCAAAGTAGCGATCACAAGCAGCAAGTCATTTGGCAGATATTTTTAGGGCGGGCCTTGGCTCGCCCCTCTTTATTCCCTTAAGTCATTGTTTGTGCTGTGCACATCGGTGATTCGCATAGCGCGGGGACGTAAAGAGTGTTCGTCGCAGACTGCCGCGCCGCTCGATAAAAGGAAAAGCCCTGGGAGCAGAACTCCCAGGGCTGAGTTATTTATTAAGCCATCCAAGCACTCCGTGGGTGGCGGTCTACGCCAGACTCGGCATTTCCTAAATCAGTGATGACTGCCGCCTCCGAACAGATCCGACATCACGTTGACGCCGGCGTCGCATGCGTGATTCAGGCAAGGAAGGCCAAAGCCGGCCTCGATTGTCTTCAAGAGGGAAAAGCTATTGTAGTAGTTCGAGCTTTGCACTCCGAGATCGTCGCTGTCGTTGTCGCCATCACCGTTCAGTTGGACGGTGAGAACAACTTTGTTCTGGTTTTGCGAGGGGAACAAACTGCCGGCAGGAAGCGCTGCGGAAATGCCGCTGTAGTCGTTTTCATCCCAGACGATCACGATGGCGTTGTGGCCGTCGCGCCAAACTCGCGAAGCCGTGATGGCATTGACCAGCCGTTCGATGGTGACATCACCCTGTTGGATCAAAGCAGGATTTAAGCCAGCCAACAGGCCATCCGAGCCTGGATCACCCGCGCAGAAATCGCCGGCGCCCCCTTTACCGTGCTGATCATCGCATTGATTTGGCGCGATAAAGGAGAAAGAAGGGAGATTGCCGGTCGCGAGGTCAGCGAAGAGGCCGCCCGGCCCATCGAAGCCGACGACGTTTTTCAAGCTGTTGCCGCGGGGATATCCCTGCTGGACGCTCTGGAAATAGGCGAACGGATCGTGTTTCACGGCATAAAGCGCCACGTAGTCGCTTGAGAATGCGGGTAGGTTGGTGAAATCACTAAGATTGCTCACCGTCCCGTTGCTGTTGTTAACTCCATAGACGGCGCCAAGTGGGAGGCTTTCCTCGTAGGCCTTCCAGCTCAAGCCGACCTCGGTCAGCTGGTCAGCAATCGACTTGCCTACAGTGGTCTCCGAGGGCACCGACTTCACTCCGTCGAGGTCTGCAAGAAAGTTAAACGGCGCGAAGACTTCGTTCCAATTGTCAACCGCTGGCGTGTCGGCGTCCCTACCCACACCAGAAATTGGGCAGATCGTAGCGCTGGTATCCAAAACCACGCCCTGGGGCGGACCAGGAAAATTCGGATAGGGACCATCCGCGTTCACAGTCCCTGCAACGATATTGGGCGAACAGCTCCTGTTGCCCCAATCCGGGGAGTTGTCGCTGCGGACTCCGAAATTCGAGCCGCCGACAACTTCGAGGTAGTTCGTGAGACTGGGATGGCCTACGGCGAAATAGTTGGTCGCTAGGCTGACTTTCTTGTTCGCGATGAGGCTATTTAGGTAGGGTTCGTTCGGATTGCCGAGGACCTGCTGATAGCCGTGATTTTCCATCATGATAAGAAAAACGTGGTCCAAATGCGGAATGCCCTTCGAGGCGTTCCGACCTTGTGCCGAGGCCGTTCCTGTCAAGGCTGCGGCGAACAGACACAAAATTGCGGCTTTTTTAATCATTTCAAAGACCTTCCTTTTTGGTTCGAGATTATTGGATCGTTAGCGGGGACATGTCCCGAACGAGTGGATGCTAGGTGGGGATTGTTGCTGTGCGGTTAAGAATAAGCTGCACTCTGGTGAACTTCGGATGAGCGAAAGCGTTTCAAAGTGCCCATGAATCGAAACAGACTTGAGCACGATTGCCAATCCGGCGCGGCCGCAAAACAGGTAAACCGGATGTTGGGCTGGGGAGGCTTAGAGTCTGTTGCAGGTGAAAATGAATTTAAACGATTACAGACCTACCAGACGATCAGATTTTCTGCCAAATCACACAATCGCAACCTGAGCATGACACGACCGCAATAACCGGGGAATAAGTTCGCCAACGCGATTGCCGCCACAGGTAATCCAGAGAGGCGAAATGTCCCTATGAGCACAGACCGTCGCAAGTTTCTTCAGCTTCTGAGCACAAGCGCAGCCGCAGCCGCTTTTCCCGCGAGCATCGCCAAAGCGCTCTCGATTCCGGCCCATCACCGTACCGGAACCATTGAGGATGTAGAGCACATCGTCTTCATGATGCAAGAGAACCGCTCTTTCGATCACTACTTCGGCACGCTGCGAGGGGTGCGCGGCTTCGGCGATCCGCGTCCCGTCACGCTGCCCTCAGGGAAGAGCGTTTGGCACCAACCGTACGCCAGCAACCCCGATGGCTTCGTACTTCCCTTCCATCCGGGCGCCCCTAACCTTGGCTTGCAGTTCCTGCAAGATCTCGCACACGACTGGACGAGCACCCATAAAGCCTGGGATGAAGGCAAGTACGACCAGTGGGTGCCGAACAAAGGCACGACCACCATGGCCCATCTCACTCGCAGCGATATTCCCTTCCATTACGCCCTCGCCGATGCCTTCACTGTCTGCGACGCTTACCACTGCTCCTTGTTGGGGCCAACCGACCCGAACCGCTATCACATGTGGACTGGCTGGGTGGGAAATGATGGAAGCGGCGGAGGGCCAGTGATCGACAACGCTGAGGCCGGATACGGTTGGTCGACATATCCCGAACTGCTTCAAAAAGCGGGCGTCTCCTGGAAAATTTATCAGGATGTTGGAGACGGTCTTGACGGACCCGTTTACTGGGGCTGGACCGATGATGCGTACATCGGCAATTACGGAGACAATTCCCTGCTCTATTTCTTTCAATACCAAAATGCTCCGGAGAGCAGCCCGCTTGCCAAGTATGCACGGACGGGAACGAACATCCTGAAGAGCGGAACGCTTTTCGACACCTTTCGAGCGGACATCAAGGCAAACAAGCTACCGCAAGTTTCATGGGTGGTCGCTCCCGAGGCCTACACGGAACACCCCAACTGGCCCGCAAACTACGGTGCATGGTACGTTTCGCAGGTCCTCGACGCGCTGACCGCTAATCCCGACGTTTGGAGCAAAACCGTTTTCTTCTTGATGTACGACGAGAACGACGGCTTTTTCGACCATATCGTGCCGCCAACGCCGCCGCAGTCGCGCGCCGAAGGCATCTCGACGGTGGGCACGACGAATGAGGTGTTTGCAGGTGATTCCGAATACCCCGCCGGAGCTTACGGGCTTGGCGTGCGCGTTCCTATGGTTGTGATTTCGCCCTGGAGTAAGGGTGGATGGGTCAATTCACAGGTCTTTGATCACACCTCGCTAATTCGCTTCATCGAGGCTCGCTTTGGGAAGCAATACGCCGGCATCACGGAGTCCAACATCACGCCGTGGCGCCGTGCTGTTGCCGGGGACCTCACGTCAGCGTTCAACTTCGAGTGCCCCAACGACGCGACAGTTCCGCTGCCGAGCACAATCGCCTACGAGCCGCCAGACGACGTCCGCCATCCGGATTACGTCCCAACTCCGCCGGCGAACCAGGCGTTGCCCCAACAGGAGCCTGGCACACGTCCAGCCCGCGCGCTGCCTTATGAGCTGCATGTCCATGGGGTAACGAATAATTCCCAGGGAACGGTCAGTATTCACTTCCGCAATTCCGGCGACGCGGCCGGCGTCTTTCATGTGCGCTCGGCGAACGGACAGGGAGGCGCATGGACTTATACCGTTGGCGCTAGCGACGACACCTCCGACACTTTCGGAAGTAGCGGGGCTACTTCATACGATTTGGCCGTTTTTGGTCCCAATGGATTCCTGCGAACATTCGCCGGCGGTTTGGCAGCCAGTAGCGCGGACCTCAAAGTGCATGCCTCCTACGATAAGCATCTCGAAGGCATCTCACTGGAGATACAAAACAACGGATCAAGCGCGGAGAAAGTGAGTATTGCCGACGGTTACTCAGGCAAGACCACGACGCACCTGGTGCGGGCGCACGACACGTTCACGTACTATACCGAGCTGCATAGGTCTTTCGGCTGGTACGACCTCACGGTGCAGGTCGCCGGCGATGCGAGCTTCGGGCGGAGGCTTGCTGGGCACATAGAAACCGGGAAGGACAGTGTGACCGATCCCGCGATCGGCGGCACTACGCCGCAAGTTTCTGTCATGGCCTAGAAGAATCAATTGGGAATACAAAACCCGGCCTGCATGTAAAAACAATTACGTGCAGGCCGGGCAAAATGGTCCTACTGCAGGCTTGATCTACTGTACGCCGGTATGCGCGTTCGCCGGAGCGGTCAATTCGACCGCGAGAAATTCGAGGACGGCGCGAGCGTCGTCGCTGCCGCGTTTGAGGCGGTCATCTGCTTTCTGCAAGGCGCGCAGGCCAGATAGCAATTGCTTCTTAGGAATTTTGCGCGAGGCTTGCAACGCGAGTTCGGCTTGTTCGGGGCGCATGCCCAGAGCGCGGGCGGCTTGCCAGCCGTTTGTGACGCCTTTCACTTCACTGGCTTCGATTAATTTCCGGTACATCCAGGTGATCGCTCCGAGCATGGGCAGCGGTTCTTCGCCGCTGCGCAATAACCGGTCCAAGAACTCGAGCGCCTTCGCGGGCTTTCTTGCGGCAAGCAAGTCTGCCAACTCCCAAACCGTGGTGGTCTTCTCGGAGATCACCATGGCGCTTACGTCATTGCGGCCAATGAATTTCTTTTCGGCTGCAAAGATCGCCAGCTTCTCGATTTCCGTTTTTAACCGGAGCAAATCTGCGGCTACAAACTCCGCGAGGTCCTCCGCAGCACCCTTTTCAAACTCGACGCCTTCTTCTTTGGCGATAGCTTTCGCCAACGCTGCGGCCGTTGCCAGTCTTTCACCTTCGTTTTCACCGAGGCCGCATGCCACTACGAGGGTTTTATCGGCGAGCAGTTTTCCCAGCCTCATGCGCTGATCCAGGCCAGTCGCTTCGAGCACCAGCAAAGTGAAGGGCGCGGGATCTTCGAGGTACGCGCCGAGTTGCGCGACAGCCTCATCCCTGTTCTTCTCTCCAAGCTTTTCGATGGCTTCCACATTTTCGAGGAAAACAACTTGCAGGGGGGAGAGCATGGCCATCGTTTGCGCCTGATCGACTGCGGCCTGCGTTTCGCCGCGGCCTGCGGAATAGCGGGACACGGCCCAAGTCCGTGCGGCTTCAGGAACGAACTTGTCGATCAACTGGGCGCGGCAAGCATCGCGCAAGTACGGCTCCTCGCCAAGCAGCAGCACGGCTGGAATGGTCTTGCCCTTATCCAGCCTTCCCAGCAATTCTTCCACTGAAACCTGCGCCATTCGTCTTCCTCTAATAATTTTCTGTAACGGCCGCAACCAAGCGCTGGGCAAAGTCCTGTGCCAGCCGATCGAGTGCGGGATCCTGCTCTTCGAAAAAGCTTTTCAGGTCAGTCGAAACTTCATACTGGTTGCGGAAAATAAAATTGTCGGAATGATAGAGCACTTTTTGTGTGATGCTGTCCGTAAATGTGACTTCGCATTTCACAGTCACAAGCATGGTCGTCGCGCGGCCGGTGCTGGTATCGAAGAGAAGGGGAACAGCTTCCAGACTCAAGATCTTCCCGCGCAAGACCGCGTCACCGGCGCCGGGATTCGAGACTACCTTATAGGATGTTTTCGCCAAGAACTCGTGGACTGTGGCGGCGGTAAGTTTTTGTTCCAGCCGGTAGCTTGTGGTCTTGTTCTCGATCGCCGGAACGGCGATCACATGAATGCTTTTCGGGAGACTCGTGCTATGGCCAGCGACATGATAGCCGCAGCCGGCGAACATGCAGCAGGCAAGCACCGCGACGCATTGCAGACTCCTGGAGATCATGGAAGCATCTCCGCCAACTTCACCGCGTTCGCTGCCGGCAGTCGAATATTGTCTGCCGCGCCCCAAAACCACCAGGCGCCAGGCTGGGACGCATCCTCTTCTGGCCGCGCCAAGTGGGCCTCTTTCTCGCCTGCGACGCTGACATTGCTCGGCCCCGCAGCGCCATCCGAGGGAAACACAAATCCGGCATTCTGGCAGACGGCAATGACGCGGTCGATTTTCGTTCCAGGGACTAGCTCGGCGCAAGCGGTGAACGCGGTTCCATAAAATACGGGGGCATGAATCAATTGCAACGCCGGCAAGATGGACTTCTTGGTGACGCACGCCCGTGTTTCCGCGCGCAATCGCTCGCGCACCTGGTGCAGCTTCTGCTTGCTGCCGGGCCCGAACCGGTCGAGAAGATTGAAGGCAACTTGCGTATCAAATACGGGCTGACCCATTCCTTGAAATGACAACAATTGTCCGGTCTGGCTCTCCAATTCTTCGATCCCTGCGCGGCCTGCTTCAGATACCGCCTGAAAACAGATCATGACCATGCGCGAGATTCCAATTTTGGACAAGCCCAAAGCCAGGGAAGAGGCAGCGGTCGCGGCTGCGGAAGGAATGGCGAAAATGCCCGCGTCCTTCGGAAATTCCCTGGCCAGCAAGGTATCCAGCTTCGGAAACCAACTCAATGTGCTGGTTTCAGCGGCCGTGGCACCCGACAAATCGATGATCTGAGCTTTCGCGGACTTGGCCAGCCCGAGGTTTGCGCGAGTGAAGTCTACAGAACCGGTAAAGAAAATTTTTCCCGCTTTTTCGAATGTGCCTTCTTCCACGGGCTGAACGACAGCCGGTTCACCACCGGCCCCGGTTAGCACACCGACTGCGATTTCCTCGTCCACGAGGCGAAATTCCGCGCCGGCAAAACGGCTCTCTTCCAATAAGGAACGCAGCTCCGCACCCAGCAGTGAGGAAGCGCCTGCAATTACAATCCGATTGGAGCCCTGTTCAAGAGATGGCATGAATCACGCGGTCCGCGAGACCACTCGAAGCCGGAAGAAGCGTATGAGATGGAGGATGAGGCCCACAAGAGCATACGTGCAGGCTATGGTCATCAGTGCGTATTCGGAAAATCGCCAGATGACGCCGACGAGGAGACACAGGAGAACGATGGAGAGGGAGGGCTGCTTCCTTGTCCAGGGAATATCTTTGAAGCTGTAGTAGCGGATCGTGCTGGTCATCAAGCCGCCGAGACCAGCGACGAGGAAAAACCACACGACTGCCCACCAGCCGGATTGGAGCTGGCCGACGGAAAGCGGCCCGCCGAAGCGGAGCCCATGAACGATAGCGGCAATCACGCCGGCTGCGGCCGGAGTCGGCATACCTACAAAGTATTTCGAGCTTCCGGGTGCCATGCCCTGGACATTGAAGCGCGCGAGCCGCCAGGCGCAACAGATCAAGAAGGCCAGACAGCAGACCCAGGCGAACTGCCCCAGTTGGTGAAGCGGCTCACCCGACGTGCTAGTAATGCCGCGAAAGCCCCAGGCATAAGCGAGGACCGCGGGGGCGATGCCAAAGCTCACCACGTCTGCCAGGGAATCAAATTGAACGCCAAAGTCAGTGTTCGTTCCGGTCATCCTGGCAAGGCGTCCATCGAGCGAATCAAACAGGATGGCCAAGCCGATAGCTTTTGCAGCGCGATTCAAATCTTCAGGGCCGCCCATCATAGCGGCAACCACGGCGTAATAGCCGCACAAGAGATTCGCCGAAGTCATCATGGCGGGAAGAAGAAAAATACCGCGCCGGAGTTTGCGGTTTCGAATGCGCTTGCCGTCAAACGGAATTTCGTGCTGTTCAATTTCGCCCATAGACTAAGCGCTTTTCTCCGCGGTTGGAATCCCGGTTTCCGCTTCAGAATTCTGGTTGACGCCGGTTTGCAACCTATCCGGCTGCGGCATCCATTTGGCCAGGACGCTGGCGCCGCCTTTTACGTTGTCGCCCAATTTCACCAAGATTTCGGCGTGCCGTGGCAACCACACGTCGGCCCTGGAGCCAAATCGCACGAGCCCGATTCTTTCGCCTCGCGCCACGCGCTCGCCGGGCTTTTTCCAGCTCACCACGCGTCGTGCGATGAATCCTGCGATTTGTTTGAAAACCATTTCGCCGGCATCCGTCGACAGCAGGAAAACATTCTGTTCGTTTTCCAGAGAAGCCCGCGCTTTTATGGCGGCGAGAAATTTGCCGGGTTTGTAGTCAAGTTTCGTGATTGTGCCCTCCGCGGGTGAACGGTTTACGTGGACGTTCCAAACCGCGAGAAATATGCTGATACGCTTGCCCGGCCGGCCAACGTACTCTTCGTCGGTCACCACGACGACGCGACCGTCTGCCGGAGATACCACCGCGCCAGGTTCGTTCGGGATGGCCCGTTCAGGATCGCGAAAAAACGAAAAGACAAAAAGGGCCAGGCACACGAGCAGGACCGCAGCTACCGCCCACTCGAACAAATACGCCGCAACGCCAAGAAGCAAGAGCGGCAGCCCAAAGTAATAGCCCTCTTTAACCATGCCTCAGAGAATATACCCCATCGCTCTCGCCCGCTTCATGAACGCGGCGAGCAAGCATGGCCATTCTACGACAGAATTTTCGAGGTTGCGGGCGTTATTGCGTGTACTGTGCCCGCGTACGTTGGATACGCAAGGCAATCCGCTCCATCTCATCCTTGCAGTGCAATTTCATTTTTTTCAATTTTATTTCTTCGAGGAGGTCTTCTGAACTGAGGTAGGGAGATGCGGAGATGCGATGCAGTTCTGCTTCGTATTTCGAATGCTGCTCGGCCAGACGCTGATACTCGGCGTCTGTATCGAAGAGTATGTCCCGAGGTGCCCGCTGCGGTGTTGCCATGCGTCCTCCTCACGACTGCGCGGATTGGATTGTGAATACTACATGAACGAAAGATAGCACTCTGGCGGGCGGCGTCAAGAGGCAACTATAGAACTTTCGTCCTAGCCTTTGAGTTCTTTAACCATGGTGAGGGCGGCCTCATCGGGGTCCCGGTAGTAGGCGTTGCGCCGGCCTGTTTTCGTAAACCCACATTTCTCGTAGAATGCAATCGCGTTAGTGTTTGATTCTCGCGCCTCGAGATAGACACTCTTTACGTTTTCGAGCGCGAATTCCTTCAGCGCCGCTGAGAGTAGCGCGGTTCCCATACCTTTGCGCCGGTGCTCACCTTTAACAGCCAGATTGAATATTTCGGCCTGGTCCGCAGCCCGTTTTCCAATCAAGAATGCGGTGATATTGCCAGCTGCTTCGATGACGAGAGCGATCGACCCGTTTTCTTCGACCAACTTCAGATAGCTTTCTTTTGACCAGTTCGCCGAATCTGGTGACTCCCCGGAAATAACTACCACCGCACCCACATCTGCCGGACGAAAAAAGCGTACGATCGGAACGCTGTAGACCGCTGGCTCCTCACGCTCCACGGCTGGCTCCGCCCTTCCAGAAAAGTTCCGCATCGCATCTTCGGACGTACTCGGCGTCGAGAGTGAGCGCATCGACTAAACGGCCCTGGACAGCCCGGCGGCGTCCGAGTTTTCCGATGGCGGGCGCCAGCACTTTCGGGCTAGGCTCGATGGTTTCTCCCACTCTCGCGTGAGCAGTCCAAAGCTCAAGCGAGGTAACCTTTTCTGGATCCATCGAAATCCAGGTTACGCGTTGGACCGCAGCTCGCTCTGTCACCCAGTTAATAAATCCTTCGGGAGTTATGACCATCTCCTCTTCGACCAAGGAGAGGCCACCCTGGCCTCGACGATACAAACCGCCGAACACTTGATTGCGATGTGCGTCCACGAAGGCGGCAACGTACCCATGCTTGCAGGACGCTTCTGAAGCCATTGCTTCAAGTCGGGATACGCCAGCTATGGGCTTGCTATAAGCTTCGCTCCACGCTTTGATAGTGGTCAGGCCCATCCTGACCCCAGTAAACGAACCCGGGCCTGTGGCGCCGGCGAACACGTCGACGTCCCTCATTTCCACCCCGGCGGCTCTGAGAGCCGCAAGCGCGGTGGGGATAAGCCATGAGGAGTAATCGGAGGTGCCTTCGTGCGCGACGACCTGAAGAACGTCATCGTCGCGCAAAACAGCCAAACTGCCGCGGGAATCGCAGGTATCCAGTGCCAGAAGGATCACGAGCGCATTCTACCGCGCCGCAAGGCAAGTTTCAGAATGCCGAGTCGGGAAAGGGCGATCGGAGGCAAAAGCAACATTCGTTTCAATGAGTAGACTGCTTCATAAGCCCGAGCGGAAGCCGAAAGACGGACAAAGTGTGGAAGGGAAAGCGGAATGCTAAGCAATTCGGCTGCCAAATAGGCATCTACTTTTCGCTAACCTTATGATTCCACAGGATATATCTTGACTCTTGAAACACAACTGTTTAGAATCTTTAAGTATCTCAGGGGGCAACTGAATCCATGGACTACAAAATCGGTGATAAGGTCGTTTACCCAAACCACGGCGTCGGACTAGTAGAACAGATTAGTTACGGTGTCTTGAACGGCAGAACCGAACGTTACTTCATGATTCGCATTGTTTCCAGCGGTTTGCGTGTGATGGTTCCGCAATCAAACGCAGAGACCGTTGGGCTTCGCTCCGTCATTCGCTCGACGGAATCCACAAAAGTCCTGGGTTTCCTCGAAAAGGGTAAACTCAACTCTCATCACGATTGGAAGCACCGCTTCAAGGAAAACTCGGAGCGCATGCGCACCGGTTCCCTCCTCGAAGTCGCCGTAGTCCTCAAGAGTCTTGTTTCCCTCAGCCGCAGCAAGCCTCTCTCCTTCCGAGAAAAGAAAATGCTGGAACGGGCGAAGTATCTGCTGGTCAGCGAAATGGCCACGTCTCGCAACACCACAGCTGAAAGCGCAGAGGCGATCGTCGTAAAGTCGCTTGCCAAAGCCAAGCTTCAGTTCCCGGTAATGACAGAAAAATTTGAATAGCCTACGCGCCGCAAAGAGGGCGCGTTTTTAATTTCCGGCGGGCAACTTAGGTTGCCCGCCTCTTTCAATTTAAAGGTGGTTCTTGACTGCTCAGGGTCATTCGTGAATCACTTTTTCTCCGCCCTTCCGTTCATCTCGGAGTCGTGGTACAACTTTGGTTGAGTTCGGCAGGTGAAACCTCGTCCTGTTGGATCTCTTCTCATGATGGAAAGTCGCTAGCAGAATCCCCGCTGCTACCTTTCCATGGATTCTCGGGGTGCGCTCAAGTTGATGGAGAGCGATCTCGAAAGATGGACATGAAATCAGCCCTGACATTCATTACTCTGCTTTGTATCTCGGCTACTGCCCAAGCCCAGCATCGTTGTGGTTCTGCCGGGAGCGGTTTTGGCCGCGGAAACGGAGGCGGCCCGGTAAACGGGGGTTACACCAACAATTATGGGTACGGAGAGCTAGGGGCCTGGGGAGACTTGGGTTCTGTGGATTTCACCGCCAGCATTCCGTACGAGCCGCCGCGCGATTACGCCCTGAGCTACGAGACAAATGACGGCCTGTATATGCCCTCAACGTATATGGACTACGACAAACTTGTAGAGCTGGGCCGAAAGCAACTGGCTGCGGCAAAGAGAGTCAACGCAAGAACCGCCCTCCCACCGCTTGGCGACATTGCACGAGCCTATCGCGCCGCTAAAGTTGCACCGCAGGAGCTCGAACCCCGCTTCCTTGTGGGCACTGCCGGTGAAGTACAAGTCTGCTACCTGACCGAATACAGATGCCATCGTCCTGACTAGCGGCAAGTAAGTCCATGGAGGGTCACCCCGGCCTCGCGGAGTGTCCTGGCTACTTCTGCAGCAATCCGCGTCGCTCCTGGAGTATCGCCGTGTATGCAAATCGTCTGGGCAGCTACCGACACTTCCGTGCCGTCGGTGGCCGTTACAAAACCTCGCTGGACTATTCCCAATGACTGCTTGGCCGCTTCGGCAGGTTCCCGAATAAGGGCGTCGTCGAATTTTCGGGAGCGGAGAGTGCCGTCGGGTTCGTATCTGCGATCCGCAAAAGCTTCCGCGGCGACGGCGAATCCGGCATCGCGAAATACACCGAGCATGATAGAGCCCGCCAGCCCGACAAGTACAACTTCGGGACTCCATCGGGCCACGCCCTGGGCAATGGACGCGGCAAGTTCGCGATTCTTTACGGCCTGGTTGTAGAGAGCTCCGTGAGGCTTTACATGGACGATTTTCGCTCCACAGGTCGTCGCGATTTCTGCCAACGCGCGGACCTGCTGGAAAACGGATTCGGCAACTTCTTTCGGCGAAATTTTCAGTTCGAGCCGCCCGAAATTCTGGCGATCCGCATAGCCCGGATGCGCACCGATGGCCACTCCAGCGCGAAGAGCCTGCTCGATGGTCAATCTCATAGTCTCCGCATCGCCCGCGTGGCCGCCGCAAGCCACATTTACCGAAGTGACCGAGCGCATTAACGCTTCTTGCGTGCCGTCGACAATTGCCTCGGGCAGTTCGCCCATGTCGCAATTCAGATCTATTCTGAGATTTCCGTTCTTCATTCCAGAATCAACTCCTTCGAGGCCAACAACTTCTCTTGCTCCAGCAAAAGCGTTCTCGCCGTTTCGAGTTCGACTCGCTCGAAGCGAATCTCATCGCGCGGCCGCAACTGGCCCAGGCTGCCTAAATCCGCTGAAATCACATTGGCAATCTTAGGATAACCGCCCGTGGTCTGCTGCTCGACGAACAGAATGATAGGCAGCCCACCCGCAGTGATTTGGACTGCTCCGAGCGAAACACCCTCGGAAATCATTTCACCGCCGGTAGTTAGGGGAATTGCATCCCCATGCAAGCGTAGCCCCATACGATTCGATTCTTCCGCCACGTAGTACGTTCCCGAATAAAACGAGGTCAGGTTGGCATCGGAAAACCAATCGCTCTGCGGGCCCGGCGTCACGCGCAAGACCTTTCGTGGCCGCAGCTTCTCTAGCGCCCGCGAGGAGACTTTTCTCCTTCGAAAGGTGCGAAAGCCCACGCCCGACGATCTAATCTTCAGCACATCTCCCTTGCGCAAGGCTCTGCCTTCAAAGCCGCCAAGGCCGCTCAACAGATGCGTAGAGGAGCTGCCCAAGAATTGTTTCACACAAATCCCGCCCTGCACGCACAAGTAGCACCGAGCGGTTGTACGTGTAGGCCCTGTGCGCAAAGTCTGACCGGCGCGAACGTCCACGGAGCTCCACATTTCAATTGGTACATCATCGAGCGTCGCGCCAAAATCGGCACCCGCGAGGGCCACAATCGCACGCTCGGGAAATGCAAGCGTGCCGCCAAGCAGCGTCATTTCCAGCGCGGCCGCTCCCTCCAGGTTACCCACCAGCAGATTCCCAATGCGTAGCGCAATCGCGTCAGCAGCGCCAGAAGGCGAAACCCCCATTGGGCCAAAGCCTTCTCGTCCGAGATCCTGAACAGTCGTCAGCATGCCGGGAGAACGTACTTCAATCACGCTCATGGTTTCTCCCAAGTCGCGAATTGGTTGGGCGAGATCGGCACAAAGTGGACGCAGTCTCCGATGGAAAGCAAGCTCATCTCCGCTCGGTCTGGCCGGAACATCGCCAGCGGCGTCCGGCCGAGTAACCGCCAGCCGCCGGGCGTGGCGATCGGATAAACGCCCGTCTGATTTCCCGCAATTCCCACGCTTCCTGCAGGCACGCTTCGCCGTGGAGTGGGCAAGCGCGGCGTGGCTAGTTCTGGCGGCAACTCGCCCAGATAGGCGAATCCTGGCACGAACCCCAAAAAGTAAACAACGTAAGTCGCCGAACTGTGCAGCTGGACCACCTTCTCTGGCGTCAGACCGCGCAATTTAGCCACTTCATTCAGGTCTGGGCCGTGCTCGCCATCGTAACAAACGGGTATTTCCACCAGCCGTGGTTCCGGGAGCGCCACTTTCTCCATCTGCCCGATGCAGCCGCGCAATATTTCTTCCAGGACCTCGTGCCGCAGCTTCAGAGAATCAAACTTGATGAGCACCGAGGAATATGCGGGATGCAAGTTTCGTACACCGGGAATCGGCTCCAACTCCATGACGCGCAGGAATCTGCGGACTTGATCGTGTTCCCGGAGGCTGATTGCAGTTTGTGACGGCCGAGCATCGGCCGTGGTTACTTGGTCCTGAGCAAAATAGACGAGAAGGGATTGATCACTGGCAAGCTGAAATTTTGCAGTGTGGCTGGCCGGGATCCTCATGGCCGCCAGAGTATACAGCACGCACTGTCAGGCCGTACTCCGAGACACGATTCGGAAAGTTGGTGCCAGAACGGGATAAACTACCGAATTTCGGGTAACGGGGCTCTCAACAGCTGTCTCCCAACCAAAAGGCCGTGGCGGCGTCAGAATTAGACGTCACCACGGCCCGGAATAATGCCAGCGGTTGTAGGCTGAAGTCTGTAAACGATAAGTTCCGCCGCAGCTCCAGCGCGAGCTCCTTTTTTAGAATGTGAAGCGGGCGCCCAACTGCAGTTGGCGCGGGCCGGAAATCGCGCTTGAAGTCGTCGAGCGGCTCCCAAAGGAAGAGGAAGGCACCAGACAACCGCTGGTGTGCGTGGCACAGGCTCCCACGCCGGGCCCTGAATAGGTGAATGCCGTGGTGTTGACGGAACTAACGATGGTGCTGTTGAAGAGGTTGAAGGCGTCGACCATGAAATCGAGCTTGTACTTTTCCTTAAAGGAGAAGCTTCGGCCCATACGAAAATCAACGTTGGTGAAATTGGGAAGGTTGTAAGGGTTGCGAGCCAGCCAAGACGCCCGGCCTCCCGTAGGGCCAGCGAAAGTGCTAACTTCGGCGCCGGTCATACCACCATCGCCGGGAATTGCACTGCCAAGAATTGAAGTACCGATGTTTGCGTTATAGGGCTGACCAGTGGCCGCAACCACGATGGTGGACAAAGACCAGCCATCGACAAGCTGGCGTGCGATGGGGTTCTCAAAGTTCTTCCCATAGGACGGCTGCCAGATGATGCTACCTACAAAGCGATGCCGTTGGTCCAAATCCGAATAGGAGTAGTCACCCTTGAGGTTATAGGGATCAAGCACGCCGTCGGTGCCGAAGAAAGTCCCGTTAGTACCGGCGGTTTGGCCGTCGTCGAGCGCTTTGCTGAAAGTGTAATTGAACATCAGCTCGAGGTCGTGGCTCATGGGCTTGTGGAGGCTAAGCACAAGTCCGTTGTACCAGGAATTGATTACACTGGCTTGGTTGAGAATGAGGCCCGTGCCGGTGTCAATGCGCGAAGTGTAAAAAGGCACTGTCGCTGAGAGCGCAGTTGCCCCCGCTGAGGTCAGAACGTCATAGCTTCGGGTCAAGGTAGTCGGGGCGACGTTCGAATCATAGCTAGCCGGCAGGTGAAGGCCGCGCGTAAGGAGGTATGTCGCCGAAACCGTCATGCGTCCGGGGATTTGGCGCTCGATGGTTACTTCTCCTTCGTGCGCGACAGGATTCACGAAGTCAGGCGTCATCCCGTGAACCGCTGCGGACGAGGCTGGCAGGGTGCCTCCAGGGATTACCACAGTGGGTGTGAGTGCCCCCGAGAAAGGAGCGGCAACGGGCGGACCCGGCGGGGTAAAGAAGACATCCGGGAATGTCGGAGCGCACGAAGTAATTCCGCTGGGTCCGCATCCGCTGAACGTCTGCTGGTAGACGCCATTCTCGACACGAAGCGCATAGTAGGTGCTGTTGGACGTCTTCCCGTAGAAAATCCCGTAGCCTGCCCTGAGAACTGTATTTCTGTCGAACTGCCAGGCGACGCCCAGCCTCGGCGCAAGGTTATTCTTATCGATGTTCAACGTCGAAGTATACAAAGTGAGGAGAGGAGTCGCAGTATTGGGCTGCGGGGGAGCCGGAACGTGCTGCATGTCGTAACGGACTCCCAAATTGAGGGTCAACCTAGGCCGCAGCTTCCAGGTATCCTCGAAGTAGAGGCCTAAGTCGTTGTCGTAGAAATCGTCCTTGCCCACGTGGGTGATCGGGTCATTTACCTGAGTAAAGCTGGTGTAGTGCATTCCAGTAAGGCCATCTCCGACATTTGCTCCCACGGCGTCGGCGACCCAGCGGCAGAACGTCGCGTTGGCGCCGGCAGGGCAGCCGTCAAATGCGGTCGTGCCGTTGTAGCTATAGTTTCCGTCACCTTGGAAGAGGTTGATCAGCAGTTCGTGGATGAAATTCACGTCCACGCCCATCTTCAACTCGTGTGTACCTTTCACGATGGAAAGATTGTCGGCAATCTGATTGCGGTGCTCGTCCGGGAAAGCAGGCCTGGGCAGCGCTGAAGTTTCTCCGTAAGAAGCGATATTCAAAAGCGACGCAGAGGGACCAGGGGAATTGGTGCTGTCGAACTCAAAATCGCGCCCCCATTGATAGCGAACTTCATTTACTTTGTTGCTCGAAATGGTCTTCGTCCAGTTGCCGATGAAGAACCGTTCGTGCGTCCCGCCGTTGCCGTTTTGAGTCGCCCCGCCGTTGTTCACGGTCGGCGCGGTGTTGTAGCCGTAAGGCTCTTCCCAATTTTGCCAGTTGAAGACCGCACTCAGGTGATTCGTGCTGTTCAGTTCATAATCTAATTTGCCGAGGAAAACATCTTGCTTTAGGTTGCGCGGGAATGCGCCGAGCACTTCTGAGGTAAGGAAATTCTCCGCACTGGAGCATTGCGCCGTGGTCACTGGTGCCGGGCAAACGAAGGCATTGATCGCGGGGGTGGAGGTTGTGGAGGTATAGAGAATTGGATTCACTTTGCGGAAACCATCGTAAGTCCCGAAGAAGAAAAGCTTCTCCTTGATGACGGGACCGCCGAAACTACCCCCGAACTGGTTCTGCTGGTGAACGGTCTGGGTCGTGATCCCGCGCGTCTTTCCAACGGGATCCAAAGCATTCAGCGAAGGATAGCGAAAGTTGTAGAACAGGTCGCCGTGCCATTGATTCCCGCCGGACCGCGTAACGGCGTTCACTACACCGCCGGCGGCCTGACCGTATTCGGAGCTGTAATTACTGGAACTGACTTGAAATTCTTTGATGGAGTCCGGGCTATAAACGTACGTCACGATAATGGCGCGACCGCGGGCTTCGGAGAAAAATGCCTGGGTGTTATTCGCCCCATCGACGGAGTTGCCGTTGTACAGACCTGAAATACCGCGGAAGCTGCTGAGGCCGCTGCTGCCATCGGTCGTGACTGCCGGAGTCAGCAAAGCGAAGTTTTCCCAGCGACGCGTGGCGATCGGCAATCCGGACACTTGGGTCTCAGTAACAGTTTGCGACTGCTCGGTCTTCGAGGTTTCCAGAACTGGCGCTTGTTCCGTAACGATAATGGAAGTTTGTTGGGTCTGCAAGGGCAACTGGACGTCAATCGTCAGCCGGTCGCCTACGTGGACCGCGACATCCTTGTGGACCACCGTCTGGAAGCCGGACTTGCTGACAGTGACCTCGTAATTGCCAGGCTGCAGGTAGGGCGCAACGTAAAGACCTGCCGCGTTGGTGGGAAAGCTCACCGACGTATCCGTATCCTGATTTCGTGCAACGACGTTTGCCTCACCTACCGGCAGCCCCTTAGGATCGGTAACTGTGCCAGAGATCATTCCCGTCGCGGTCTGCGCGCTGGCGAACTGTGGGGGAACAAGACCCGCGAGAACGAACAAGAACACTGCAAAAAGATTGATCCAACCCGTCAGGCAAACTTCTGCTCTCTCTTTCATTTTTGCTCCCCTAGAAGATAGGTGCAACCGGTGAATAGGCCGAAAATTAGGCTGGTATATGGGTAACACGAACTGGCGGATTTCGCCAAATCTAGATTATTGATTCGTTGAATCTTCGACGTGCGTGGTTGGAGGAAAAACCGGCTGGTGCGGCGAAGATCGAGGCGGCAAGAACGGTACCAATAAATCATGGTTCTTCGAACCACAACGAACCATGAGAATAAGCCCCAGACGGAGGTATATTGGAGCCGCCGCCACGTGGACGATGGCCGATTCATTCTGGCGCGATCAGGCGAGTGCAAGGCTGGGATCAGCATTGAGCGTCGCGTCGGCGTTCAGGCCGACACAGAACTTTTCGAACGCGGCGGCGGCTATCATGGCCGCGTTGTCCGTGGATAGGGCGCGGCTCGGAAAAAACACTTCGACGCCTTTACACTTCGCGCGCTCCTCAAAAGTCGAACGCAACTGTCTGTTTGCGGCGACTCCGCCCGAAACGAGAATGCTTCCTACATTCAACTCTTCGGCGGCCAACATCGTGCGGTCCACCAAATCGCGGACGACCGCATTCTGAAATTCGCCCACTAGCGCCAGAGTTTGCGGCGAACAGAGGGGCAGCAATTGCTCGAATTTGCGCTCGCCGCGTTGCAGGGCTTCTTCCCGTTTCCGAATTTCATCCGCGTACTCCGCATGTTCGCGCACATGGTAGAGAACGGCTGTTTTAAGTCCGCTGAAACTGAAATCCAATGGATTCCCCCGCGTTTTCGTTGGGCCGAATTTCACAGGAGCAGGAGTGCTACCCGAAACCGCGGCCAATCGGTCCAGAATCGGCCCGCCGGGATATCCCAACCCGAGGAGCTTGGCGACTTTGTCGTACGCCTCTCCCGCCGCATCATCGCGGGTCTGGCCGATCTTTCGATAGCGCAAAGGCGCGCTGAAATCGTATCCACTAGACGCACCGGCATTCACTTCATATAAGACCGTGTGTCCGCCTGACACGATCAAGCAAACGGCGGGTAATTTTGCCTCGCGTCCTGTTTTGTGAGCTTCCAAAAAAACCGCATGGACATGTCCGGCCAGATGATTGACGGGTACCAGAGGCTTGCCAAGAGCCTCAGCAAGGGTCTTTCCGTAAGTGATGCCGACCAGAAGCGCCCCCACAAGTCCTGGCCCTTGCGTCACGCCAATCGCATCCACGTCGACCAGCTTCATTCCGGCTTGCGACAAAGCTTCACGCACGACCGGCACGATTTGCCGCAAATGCTCGCGAGACGCCAGTTCCGGGACAACGCCGCCATATTTTCTGTGAATATCGATCTGCGAGGCTACCACGCTGGACAAAATCTCGCGCCCATCGGCAACGACCGCGGCAGCCGTCTCATCGCAAGAAGATTCAATGCCTAGAATGCGCGTCATCCCTGGATTCCCAATAGGATCACTTATAACTTCAAATTCTTTAAATATTCACGGAACGGGACGCCCAGCTCTTCGTTTTGCAGAGCGATTTCGACTGTGGCTTTCAAAAATCCCAGCTTGTCCCCCGCATCGTAAGAGATTCCTTCATAGATGTACGCCCACAAACCGTGCTCGTGCGCCAGTATGCGCAGAGCGTCCGTCAACTGAATCTCATTACCGGCGCCTGGCTTGGTGCGCTCCAAACAATCGAAAATCTGCGGAGGCAGGACATACCGACCCGTAATCGCCAAGTTCGATGGAGCGTTTTCAGGCTTCGGTTTTTCCACCAGGTCGCGGACCCGTAGTAGTCGCGCGCCGAACGGCGGTTGTGGCGCGGCCTCGCCATCGACGATGCCATAGAGGTGCGTTTTTTCTTTCGGGACTTCTTCGACGGCGATCGCCCCAACGCCCGTCGCGGCGTAGACATCTATCAGCTGCTTCGTGGCGGGATTTTTTCCAGGAATCAGCACATCGCCGAGCAAAACGGCAAATGGCTCGTCGCCAACCAAATCCTTTGCCACCAATACTGCGTGCCCGAGACCCAGCGGTTCCTTCTGCCTCGTGTAACTTACCTGCACCATGTCGCTGATCCGGCGAACCATGGCGGCCTGTTCCTTCTTCCCTTTTTCTTCCAGGAAACGCTCGAGCATGGGCGCGTAGTCGAAGTGGTCTTCGATCGAATTCTTGCCTTTCCCGGTCACTATAATGATGTGCTCGATTCCGGAGACGACGCATTCTTCCACGACGTACTGAATTTGCGGCTTGTCGACAACCGTCAGCATTTCCTTGGGCTGCGCTTTGGTCGCGGGTAAGAAACGCGTACCCAGTCCCGCCGCGGGGAGTACCGCTTTGCGTACTTTGCGGGGAGGCGGACTTGCTGGCTCGTTTGTAGTGGCCATGAATCTCCTCGCTGGGGTTACTTCTTCTTTACGCTCTTCTTCTCTTTTGAAGCGCTTTCTTTGGATGCTGATTCTTTGCCCGCTGAATCTTTGGAGGCCGATTCGGCGCCTCCTCCATCCTTGGCTGCAGTTTCCTTGCTTGCGGTATCCTTGCTTGCAGATTCCTTGCCATCGCCTGCCGGCTTGCTTTCTTTGCTTCCGCCTTCCGGAGATTTCCCCGCGTAGTCGGTTACGTACCACCCCGAGCCCTTGAATTTTATCGCCGGCGCGGTGATCACGGACTCTACTTTCCCGCCGCAGTGCGGGCACTTCTTCAAGTGTGGTCCGCCGATTTTCTCGATCTTGTCCGTGTGGCGCCCGCACTTCAGGCAGCTGTATTCATACAGTGGCACGGCCAGTCCCTCCGCAGAGTCTCCAAACAAAAAAGTATAGCATGCGTCTTATCATCGCCACGCGGCGGCCGCAAGCTGCGTCAGGTTTTCTTCCTCCGGCTTTTCGCCCTGCTGTATCGAGAGTCGGTGCCTCGCGTGCTAGACTCAAGACCATGAGTGGAGCCGCAAGAACGAGCAGCGAATCGGCCTTGGGTTGCCTGTTCCTTGTCGGCACACCAATTGGCAATCTCGAAGACATCACTCTCCGAGCCCTCCGCATTCTTAGGGAGGTCGACGAGATCGCCTGCGAAGACACGCGCCACACGCAGAAACTACTCAATCACTACGAAATTCGCAAGCCGCTCGTCAGCTACCACGAGCACAACGAACTCACTCGCGCGCCCGAGCTTCTCATTTCACTCGAACAGGGAGCCAAAATCGCGCTCGTCAGCGATGCTGGCATGCCGCTGGTGTCCGATCCCGGACACCGACTCGTGACGCTTTGCTTGCGCCATCATGTTCCCGTGGTTCCGGTGCCCGGTCCCTCAGCGCTTCTTGCATCCCTCGCCGCCAGCGGTTTGCCCAACGAAGAATTTCTATTTGTCGGCTTTCTTCCCGCCCGAACCGGGGAACGCCGCCGAGCCCTCGAGCGCCTGCGTATCGAGGAGCGCACGATCATTCTTTATGAGGCCCCGCACCGCATCGCCGAATGCGTCGCCGACGCCCGGGAAGTTCTGGGCAACCGCACCGCGTGCATCGCGCGCGAAGTGACCAAGCTGCATGAAGAATTTCGCCGCGGCAAGCTTTCGGAGCTTTTCACGTCACTTGAGGAGCGCCCTGCCAAGGGCGAAATCACGCTGCTTATCGGCGCAGAAGATCCCGCCGATGCCCGAACACCGGCCAACTCGATGCAGAGTCTCGCGGAGCGTGTCGATGAGCTCATCCACCAGGCAAAACTCGACCGCAAGGAAGCGCTCAAGCTAGCCGCCAAAGAGCGCGGGCTAACGCGCCGCGAAGCCTATGACAAAATCGTTGGATCGCGTGAGCCAGAAGAGGGCACTTAGCGGAAGGCGACAGTCCTAAGCGCTAACTGGAAAACCAACACAGCGGAATATCATCGCCGCGAGTCTGGCAGATTGCGCTCCAGGGTGTGGGAACTCCATTTAGTTCTTGGCGGTTGATTGGAATGCTGCTCCATCGATGAGTGGCTGCAGGCTTTGCAGGACTTGAGTAAATTCGGAGGCGAGCGTAGTCACCGTGAGGACGCCCACCGAACTCCCGCTTCGTGCATAGATCCGGCGATAGACGAGCTCTGTCCCTTCTTTCGTCGAGTGCCGAACGTCCATGGCCATGCATTCGTCGGCTCCGGCCACCCGTGGTGGCATCATCGGCTCAATCCTCGGCTCGCGCAGGTATCGCCGTAACATACTGATTTGCGATTCAACAAACTCTTGCAGGGTGATTCCACTCAGAAATTCTTCGGTGGCAAGTATGCTGCTTGGAAACTGACCCTCGGCGTTGCGCTGCAGGCCGAATTCTTGCTGGATGTCCCACTTCTCCGGTATCACGGAGAATGACCAGTCCTTTACGGAGAATGCCGGTGACTTTGTCCCATCACGCCGGGCGGCAGGATCGCCCGGCTTCGGAATGGCCGGTACGGGAGGCGCGCCAGGAGTTGCTACGGGCCCGGCGCTTCGCGCTTCCACGCCACGGTCTGCAAAAGGCGTTACAGGTGGCCGCGGGGCGGCAACATTGATGGATTCGGGTTTGACGGATGCGGGTTTGGCCTCTACGACCGGATGGGCAACGCGAGGAGGCGCTGGAGCATCCGGAGACGGCGTCGCGGCGCCGAGCTTGGCGTCCGCAACGACTTTCACTGAGAAAATCGTTTGGCCGCCTTTGATCTCGTCTCCGTTGGCAAGCATCGCCTCCTTGATGCGCGCACCATTCAGAAATGTGCCATTGCTGCTTTTGCGGTCCTGTACACGGCAGCCCTGTGGCCCGCACTCAACTGCGAAATGCACGCCGGACATAAACGTATCGTGCGGCAGGGCAATCTCAGCACGTCCTTCCGCGCGGCCGAACGTCACGGTCTGGCCGGTTACAATCGGGAATTGCTTGCCCGCCAACGGCCCGGCTTTGATTTCGAGAAGTATCCCCATCGGCGAGTTATTTCCAGTTATCCAAATAATTGGCTAGCACGTACAACTCACCGGCTAATTCCGGGTCAAGTTCGTCGACGCTGCGGCTGGCCATGACGCCAAATGAAACCTTCTTGATCTCGTCTTCGGGAGGACGTTTCCCGCCACGCGTCCAATCGTAGACGAAGGTAAGTTGGCGCGAAATGGATTGGAGAAAGGCATCGCCGGGATTTTCGAGATTGAGGCGATTCATGCCGGCGCGCGCGCGGGCGAGCCTGGCATCAAATTCCGCAAAGTTTGCGATATCAGTCATGACTAGGCCGGCTTGAACAGATCGCGGGTGGCCGAATCGACCACCATTTGAGTACCGCCTCCTTTGGTATTCACAACATTCCTTGGATCCGTCCAATTGTCGACGATGGGCGCGGCGATGGAACGCAGAGCCTTGCCCTTTGGTGTGACGAAGGACTTCGCCTCGCGAATTTTCGGGTCGTCATTGAGGCCGAGCTGATCTCCCGTCTGATTGCCGACCGGATCAAAGAAGTTGCCGGGCTTGCCGCTGGTTTTTCGCACGTACTGGGACATTTTAGCAGGAGGAGGAATGTCCACAACCTCGACGGGCTTTTCGAGATCGATTCCTTTGAGATCCTGGGAAGCGCGAGCATCGCCGAGCCCGGGCTTGTCTTTATAAAATTCGCGGACAACTTTTTCGCGTGCCGCTTTTTGTTCCGGTGAACTCCCCGAGCTGGCAGCTAGAGCACGCTCGGCATCGGTGACTGCGGGTGCCGCAGCTGGCATCGGAGCCGCGGAGGGAGATGGAGGAGGGGACGGTACAGGTCCCGCAACGCTTGCGAGCGCTGGCGGCTCAGGGACTGAAGGGGCGGAAGGGCTGGGGGCACCGACTTCGCCGATGATTACGGTGAAGCAGCCGAGTACGATGACGCCTCCGTGGGCTGTGGGGTCGCCGATGCGAGCAGCCATCAAGCCGCCTATCAAGACTGTGGGCGAGCCCATAACGATGATATCCGGAGGGCCCACGCAGGTAAGCATGTCGGTGATCCGTGCGGCGGGGAGCATGCCAATCAGTACGGTGGGTTCGCAGGGCGGGAGTATGGGACCTCCGACGTGCGGGACGATTCCCGTCACCATCGGGCAAACATGCATGTCGGTTGCGCGTGCTGCTGGGGGCATAAGGTTATCCGTCTGCGCCAAACGCAATGTTCAGCCAGAAGCGTCGGACTGAAAGCGCCAGACTTACATCTTTCCGCCCTTGCTGCCGTCATCAGCGGTGTCGGGATCCGTAGGGCTGGTGGGACTCGAACCGCTGCCAACGCCTGCGGCGCCACCGCTGTTGATGAGGACCATGGTCCCCTGAATCGCCACGCCGGCGGGGCCGATATTGATGAAGCCGCCGGAAGCCTTGATCGTAAGTTCCAAGCCCGCTTCGATAACGACATTCATTCCGGCTTTGAGGTGGATTTCCTGACCAGCCTCGTGCGCGAATTTCATGCCAGTTTTTTCATTGAGCGACTGACCGATATCGAGTGACATATTCTGCCCGACCTTCTCATTCAGATTCTTGGAGAAATTGCCGTGCTTGTCCCCCTCAACCTTTTCCTTCTGATCTCCCTTGACGATTAAGCTGCGGTCATTGCCGACGAATTCGCGCGAATCATGCTCGACGCGCCAGTCCATATCCCTCTCGGCGTTCATGAAAATTTGTTCGTCGCCTTTTTTGTCTTCGAAGCGCAGCTCGTTGAAGTTGCTGGAGCCGCCGCCCTTGGTGCTGCGAGTCAAGAAAGTAGTGCGCGTCTGATTATCGGCGAGCTTGTAGGGAGGCATCTGCTCGTCATTATAAACGCGGCCAGTGATCAGCGGACGATCGGGATCCCCCTCAAGGAATTCGACGATGACTTCCTGCCCCATGCGCGGAATATTGATCGCCCCCCAGTTTTTTCCCGCCCAGGGTTGCGAAACGCGAACCCAGCAAGAGCTGTTTTCGTCCTTCTTGCCTTCGCGGTCCCAGAAGAATTGGACTTTTACGCGGCCGTATTTGTCCGTCCAGATTTCCTCGCCGGACTTGCCAGTGACCACAGCGGTCTGCGGCCCCTGAACAAACGGCCTCGGAGTATGCCGCTGGGGACGGTACGGCACGGAATAAGGAATACACCTGAAGTGATTGGAATAGTGCTCGTCGGAGTGCGCACCTGCTCCCATGTAGCTGCTGCCGACAGTCGCCGAATGCTGAATTTCCGTCAAGAGATAGGTCTGGTTCTGATCCGAGCGGGCGTGGCCGGAAAGATCGAATCGATAGCCGGAGGCAAATGAGCGGCAGCTTCCAGAACCAACGCCGATTAAATGAATGGTTTCCTCTTCCTGCATCCGGATCTGGGTACGAGATTCGCCCTCATCCTTTTTCGTGTATTCGCCGGGATAATCGAACACCTCGTATTTGTCGTTGCCGCCCACCTTATACATTGTGTTTTCATTGGCCATGAGACTGGTCGTGGGAGTCTCGAAGTTGTAATCCGTCAGGGCATATTTCCCAGGACGCAGTTCTTGCTCGAGATTCCAAGCGCCTATGAGATCCTCATCTTTCAGGTAGACGCCGCCGGCGAAATCCACGCGCGCCTTGGATTGAACGGGGCAGGGCTTATGGACGCTGGGCTTGTTGCCCATCACGAGAGTGTGTTTATTCTGTTCATGTTCGAAAAAATAGAAAATACCGTACTGCTCCATGAGGCGCGAAATGAAATTAAAGTCCGTTTCCCGGTATTGAACGCAATATTCGCGCTGCTCAAAATTTCCTTGCAGGGAATTCCGGAAATCGCCGAACCCGCGATCCTTGAAAACTTTGGCGACTATGTCGGGAATAGTCATGTTCTGAAAGATGCGGCAATCGGCTCTTCTGGTGAGAAACCAGAGCCAAGGAACAATCTCGGCATGGTAATGCGTGAAGCGCGCGTCCGCGCCGGTTTGCGCGAAGCGGCTGACGTGGCCGTTGAAATAGCGCTTGCTTCCGTCCGGAAGCTGAAGCGAAACAGTAACTTGCTGGCCGATAATTTTGGTGAAGTCGATGGTAGCGTTTTCTGAAAAGAGCTCCGCGGAAATCCTGAAAAGCCTGGAGATTGCCTCTTGCGCAGCAAAGCCATGGAGGAGGAGGACGTCCTTCCCCAAGGGGGTGTCGATCGCAATAATTCTATTGTCTTGCGTGTAAGCCATTTTCGCTAGACAGCCCCTCTCCTAATAGATGCTCCCAATTGCGTCCCTCAAGCGTATGTGAAAGCGCCGTTCTCGCCGACAGCAACTCGCAGCGAGGCCGGCTTCTGGCGCTCGGCCATACGGCTAAGAAGATAGCGCGAAACGTCTGGCAGCATGGTGTTTGTCAGAATGTTGTCGACATTTCGAGCGCCCGATTCCACTTCGGTGCATCGCTTGGCCACTTCGGCAACCACAGCCGGGTCGTAGGTTAGCTCTATTTTGTGATTTTCGCGAATGCGCCGCTGAATTTTTGCCAGTTTCAGCGTCACGATTTGCTTCATGGCTTCATCGCGCAACGGAAAGTAAGGAACTGTGACCAGACGCCCCATGAACGCAGGCTTGAAAATCTTGTTTAGCTCGGGCTTCAGGGCTTTGGCGAGACCTTCGGCGCTCGGAGTAGTTTCTGGATCCGCGGTGAGTTTCATGAGCAAATCTGTGCAGGCATTGGATGTGAGAATGATGATGGTGTTCTTGAAATCAATCTCGCGGCCTTCACCGTCTTCCATCATGCCCTTGTCGAAAACCTGATAGAAAAGTTCCAGGACATCCGGGTGGGCTTTCTCGCATTCGTCGAGCAGCACTACCGAGTAAGGTTTACGGCGTACAGCTTCGGTTAACACTCCCCCTTCGCCGTAGCCAACATAGCCTGGAGGCGCGCCCTTCAAACTCGAAACCGTGTGCGCTTCCTGGAATTCGGACATGTTGATGGTGATGAGGTTCCGTTCGCCACCGTAAAGAAAATCGGCAAGCGCGAGTGCAGTTTCAGTTTTCCCGACGCCGCTGGGACCTACGAGCATGAAGACGCCGACCGGCTTGACGGGATCGTCCATGCCGGCGCGATTGGTCGAAATGCGCTGCGCGATAGCTTCCAGCGCGTGGTTTTGTCCAATGACACGGGCGGCCATGAGATCTTTCAATTTCAGAACCGTATTGATTTCGTCCTGCTGCATTTTGCCGACGGGAATCCCGGTCCAGGCGGAGATAACTTCCCCGACGATCTGCGTATCCACGCAAACGCGCATAAGAGGAGAGTCACCCTGCAACGCATCCAGCTCGGCGTTCAATTTTTCCAGTTCAGCGCGGAGGGCGGCAGAATCCGTGGCAGGCTGAGCGGCGGTTCCAGTCGCCGCAGCCATGCCCGCGGATGCGGGGGCGGGTGCTGCGGTGGGCGGAACGGCAGCTGCTTCGAGTTGAGTCCGGATGTCGCGGATGCGCGAAACAAGCGAAAACTCTTTCTCCCGGCGCGCTTCGAGAGTCTTGAGACGAGTGGCGACTTCTGTCTTTTGCTTGGCAATAGCGGCAAGTCGTTCGGAATGATCGACGCCGACAGCCGCTTCGCGCTCGAGTACGCGCTGTTGGACCTCCAGATCATCCGCCTGGCGGATGGCGTCTTCGATCATCGGAGGTGTGGCATTCTGACCAAGCGAGAGCCGGGCGCAAGCAGTATCCATGACACTTACGGCTTTGTCCGGAAGCTGGCGCCCCGCAAGGTAGCGATGCGAGAACTTGGTCGCTGATCGAACCGCTTCGTCCAGGATGCGCACATTGTGGTGCTTCTCAAGAGAATTGACGATACCGCGCAGCATCACCATGCATTGTTCTTCAGTGGGCTCTTCGACTTTGACGACCTGGAAGCGGCGCGCCAGTGCGGCATCTTTTTCGAAGAATTTCTTGTACTCAGACCAAGTCGTAGCAGCGATCGTGCGTAATTCGCCGCGAGCCAGGGCCGGCTTGAGAAGATTGGCGGCGTCTCCCTGCCCCGCCGTGCCTCCGGCGCCGATCATCGTGTGAGCCTCATCGATAAACAGAATGATGGGAGACGGCGAGGACTTCACTTCTTCGATCAGTCCCTTCAGACGATTCTCGAATTCGCCTTTGACGCCGGCGCCGGCTTGCAATAGCGCGAGATCAAGCGATCGAATAGTCACGTTTTTGAGCGGCGGTGGAACGTCCCCCGCTGCCACACGCAGTGCAAAGCCTTCGACGACTGCGGTCTTCCCCACTCCCGCCTCGCCTGTAAGGATTGGATTGTTCTGACGGCGCCGCGTGAGAATGTCGATAATCTGGCGAATCTCATGATCGCGGCCCAGAACGGCGTCGATTTTTCCTGCTTTGGCATTTGCCGTCAGATCGATTGTGAATTGATTGAGATTCTGCTGCTTCCCTGCGGCGGGAATTCCCGCTGACCCCTGTGGCAATCCTTCCGCCCCAATCGGGAGGGCTTTTGCGGTTTCCTGGTCCTCGGGAGAACCTGCGACAATGTTCCAGAAATCTTTATGTAAAGTTTCGGCGCTGATTTTCTGAAATTCGCGCGTACTTTCGCGCACCAGCCGCGAGAGATCGCCCGAACTTGCAATCGCGAGAATACAGAAGCCGGTGCGGACCTGAGCGGAGCCGAAATCGAGCGAACCGATGTTCCAGGCGCCGGAGAGCATATCCGTCAGCGATGGACTAAAAGACGGTGTCCTTGCGTTGCCCGACTTCAATTTGTCGAGACTCCGCGTGAGGTCGCCGGTAAGGCGCGATTTGTCGACGCCAAATTGCTTCAAGATACGCGGAAAATCACTGTCGGTGACATCCAGAAGCTTGAGCAGAAAGTGCTCGAGCTCGATGTCGTAGTGCGTCCGCGCGAGGCAAAAACCCGCCGCTGCTTCGAGAGTATTCCTCGTGCTGTCGTTCAGCTTACCGATAAGACCCTTTAGATTCGCCGTCATCTCAACCTCGCTTTTGCTAAACGTTGAAAATCGTTTCTTCCGGATGTCGATCCATGGGCCTTGATTTCATCCAGGTCACCCAGCCAAGCTGGGGCGCCCCTTCGCCTTCCGCGCCGAGCTGGCAGCGCGGGACTTCCTCGCGCTTGAGAACAAGCTGCACTTCGAAATCGATCTCCTCATTGGTCCAAAAACGCAGTAGGGCTCGAAGCGGCTCGTACGCCGTTCCGTTTGGCAGAAAATCAAGATAATCGTCGAGGTCCAAGGGGCCGATCCGGATCCGTGCGCGGGCTTGCTGGTTCCATACTTCATCCCCGACCACCGCGCCCAGCCCGAGTTGTTCGGAAGGGGTCGAGCGCTCTCCGATGCAGCACTCCGTTGTTTCATCCAGGCTAAACCATCCGCCGATCAGTTGGACCACTTGGAATGGCACCTCAAAGTAATCGTTCAAGAGCAGTTCGAGAGCGTGCGCGGAATGCGGGCGTTGCCCAAGAATCCCGGCAAAAAAAAGAAAAGCGTCATCCGGAACTGCGAGGCGCTCCTGCAGACCAACTGTGCCGAGTCCGATCAGATCCAGAAGATGATGAGAGAAGCGATCACGCTCGCCGCGCTCGTACGAAATGGCAAACCGGTACTTTTCCCAGGCCTGGTAAAAAAACGAAAGCATCCGATGGTGAAAGAGGTCGAGAAAATCGCGCAGCGTTTTGTCGCCGGAACGCAGCCGTGCAAGGATGAGAGTGGTGTAGAAATGAGGAAGCGGTCCCTGCGGGCCGGTAGTCCCCATGAAATTCACGGAGAGCGAAGGCGGTTTCCCTTCAGGCCACTCCATGGACTGGATTTCACTAGCCGGGAAAGAGAGAGACGGATGAGCGCCGAGCCGCGCGACTTCTTCGGAAGGAATCGTGAAGCGGCCAAGAGGCTTACGCTCCGGCGCGAGCCGTTCGAGCAAGCGAATCGCCTGGAAGAATTCGAAGCGATACGGCTCGTTGCGAAGCAACTCTTCGACTTCCGACAGGTCTACAGGAGAATCACTTCCCCCGCCCGGGGTGGCCATTGGCGCAGTACCTCCTTTCTCTGCTGGGTCCTGACAGCGAGCTGGCTAAAGCTGTTCAGCGAAGCATAGTGGCCCAGAAAGTATTCCAGCACGCTTGCAAATAAAAATACTCCGCCGCCAACGAATTGTTCCTCGTCGAATTCCATTTCGACGCGGTGTCCCCTTACAAATCCAATCCCGTTTTCTGAAATGACTCGCGCAAAGTGGCGGGAGCTGGATAAGTGCATCAAGCCTGCGACTTGCCTTTCGTTGTACCCGGACTCACCGAATGTGTACAGCCGGAGAATTTCCTGGAGCGATTCCTTCCCTTCCTCAACAATCGAGAGATAGTTCAGCGAGAGATGCGAGATTAGCCGCCAGAGCATGCCTTTACCGGTGGGAGGCCGCACCGAGGGTGAGGGCTTGCGCAAGGCCACGATGCGCTTGATCGAGGAAATGCCTTCGAGTTCGAAATCGCCGCGTTCGTTTCCCATCGGGAGGCGGTGCGGCAAATCGCGATTCGAACAAGTGCAATGAATCGTGGCAGTGTCCGTCTCAGGATGGAGGGGGCGCCCGCTCAGATCGAGAAACGACATATAAACGTCGGTTCCTTCGTCGTCGCGCCGCGTGGAGGCTTGGCGCCTCGTATGCCAAAAACCCCTGGGTCTCTCTCTATGGCGCGATGTGGTGTGTCTGAAGCGGTAGAATGGCTCGAATTTCAGGACTTCATGCGTTTCCGGATCGGGCGAGATCACTTCTTCGACCGAAAATATTTCCATCGCCCGCCGCCGCCGGACATCCGGAATAATCAGGTACTCAGTGTGTGTCTGATCCAGGCGAATCGGCTCGGCCGTATGGGGAAAAAGATTCACTGCAGGGGAGCATCCAAGTCGCAGTGTTTCTTCTGAGACGTTCAGCTCCAGCGTTTGCTGCCGCTCGGTGCGCTCGAAGCGAGAAATCAGAAAGACGATCTCAACGCGCGGTCCAAACCCGGAGCTGCGGAGATTTTCAAGCCCATTCAGATCGACGAAGAAAAATTTCTCTGGAAAATGAAAATACTCCTGAAGAATACGGTAGCCCGAAAAAGACCTTCGGGGATACGGCAGCAGCGCTTCCGAATCCGTGAAGCCAGCGGGCTGGAGAACATTGCCGGGCAAGGAGATGGCGTGTTTCCGCGTGTTTGGGGCGCGATCTCGCAGCAACACCTGTGTGCAGTTGTTGCACAAGAGTTCGTACACGGTATGGATGAGGCTGCTCTCTCCGTTGAGGTAGAAGCGCAACGAACTCAGCTCCAGCTTGTCGAATGTGACGTCGGGGAAGCATTCCAGCTCAAGCCGAAGCGCAGCTACGGCATCCTGGGACTTCACTGCCGGCCGCAACCGGTCCGGAGTGACCCACTGCGCAGTGGCAACTTTCAGGGGCCAGAGCGTGGTGTCATAACAAGTTTTGAATTTGCAAGGATAACCATCAACGGGCTGCGAATAGAGCACCGACTCGCGCGGAATAGGTAAGCCCGTGCTCAGCTTTCCCTGCTCCGGGTCGAGATGAAATTGTACAATCGTGGAAGACGGAATCGGGCGGATGTAATGTGGGTAGAGAACGCTCAGCAAGGCTTCCGTAATTTCCGGGAACTCGTCGTCAATCTTGAGGTGGACGCGAGCGGCGAGAAACGCGAAGGATTCAATTAACCGCTCAACGTGCGGATCTTCGCAGCGGTTCGGATCCAGCAGCAAACGCGAAGCGACTTTCGGATACTTTTCGGAGAACTCCGCGCCCATCTGGCGAAGATAGGTTAGCTCGCGCTCGTAATATTCGAGCAGCTCGTCACGCACGGTCGTCCCCGGAAATCTGGACCTCGAGACTGGTTAATTCAATCGAGGCGTCGTAAACAACGTGCTCAGGGAGCGGGTCAATGCGCAGCATTCCGTCGATCACAAAACGCAGCATGCGGGACATTCCCGCGACCGGGACCAGCGACACCCTCACGCCATCGAGCCGCGGCTCGAACGTCTTCACTGCCGTCTCGATCGACTGAAGCAACTTGTTTTGCTCGTAAAGAAAATTCGCGGGCATCGAGGTAATGTCGGGAAGCCCATAATAGTAAACGGAGCGAAGAATTTCGACGGATCCTTCTGGTATCACGTCCGGAGTCCGCCGCGTGTTCAGGAGCGCTTCGAGGTCGCGCCTCACGGCAATCTTCAGCTTTGCAAGCGAAGCACTGCGCGTCATCGGCGCTTCGGACTTTACCTTCGGCTCATCGTCCAAAAGGCGGTCCAGGAGCGGCAATCTCAACGGCGCGTTAGCATCGTGATCCGGCATTCATTACCTCAGCGAAAGCGCTTGCCCCGGGTCCAGACGGCAAAGCTTCTGATAAATCTTTTCCTTTTCCGCGTCGTCACGGCCCAGTTTTTCCGCGCAGCGATAAAGCAGCGCCAGTGGCTGGGCCACGATGGATGGCTCTTCCCATTCTTCCAGCTTGCGGCGCTCGATCTCTTCCGCTAGCTCCACCAGAATTGGGTACGCGATCGCTTCGTGCTTGGTAGCTAGAAAAATATTCGCGAGCTGAATGTGCCGCTGGAAGCGCCCTCGCCCGGTGCGTTCATTGTTCATTTCGCGCGTCAGGATGCCAATTGCTTCCTGCACTTTCCCGGCGCGCGCTGCTTTCATGGCCAGCTCAATTACGTCCGGAGCCTTTTCCCCATTCGAGTTGTCACTCGAGGAGCTCGATGACATCGCCGCTGGGACAAACTCAGGCTCGGCAGGAGGCGGCGTTGGTGTCGGCGGCAAAATGCTTTCCTTAAGCCAAGTTTGTGTTTCCGCGTTTGCGGCTGGCGTGTCATCCATGAGTGCGGAGTTAAGTAGATCAGGATAGTCGGCCAGCAGAATTTTCAGCTCCGACCGAATGGCGGCCGCGACAGGCTCGTAATCGGAACCAAGAGCTTCACAGGCACGCACGCCGTAGCGCTGCAAATCAAGCCAGCCTCTTCCGCAGGGCAGGCTCATCGCTAGCTCCGAGTTTTCCAAAACTCCCGCCCAATCCCCTTCCATGGACATTTTCTTGATTGTCGTGCGTTTTTCCGTTGGCGGCGCCTCAAGCATTGCAGGATTGAGAGCAGCGCCCGCAGCTCGCAGCTCTCCCCAACGCATCGCCCGTAGCAGCAAGTATGGAACTGGATTTATAGCGCTCTCGTGCCGCAGAAAGTGTGCCACCACAGTCAAGCGCTGCATCGCATCGTCTCGATCTGTTGGCTCGACGGCCACCGAACCAGAACTCTTTTTTCCGGCGGCCGCGCCAGTGACACCGGCTGCGGCGGAATTCTCCGCACTCGCTTCCGACTCCGTTTCAACAGCTGATTCTGTTTCCTCCGCCTCGCTCGCCGGCTGGTGGTATTGCTTCACGATGTCCTGTAGCTCTTCGAGCGCGCTCCGCAGGTTTGCAAAGCTGGGAGCTTCCCGGCCAAACTTCTCGTCGCTCAGGCTCTCCAGAGACTGCAGCGACTCGAGGGCGCCAGCGAGGTCTGCTGAAAGTTTTTCATAGTATGCATCGCCAGTCGCCCGCACGGCTTCATCGAATTCTTCCGCCGTACATTTCTTTTCCGCGATCGCCGTAGCTCTGGCAGCGGCCTTTTCTTCGCTTGCCGTCGAATCTGCCTCATAACCGACGCGCCGCGATTCCTGATATTTGAAACAATCCAGTTTATTTTTTGTTAGGGGCAGCCGTCGTACCGGCCCATCTAGCTTCGAACCCACCCACGCCAGCGGGCCCGATCGGAACTCCAGATCGCCGTCGTCGATTTCTGGATAGAGCGTGTCCCAGAAAGTTTCCAGATAAAAACGCAACAGGTCCAGCCCCTCACGAAGCCCGGCAACATGATCCCGGAACAGGATCGCCTCCGTAAGCCACGCGGCTAGTTGTAAGTCCTTGGTCTTGGTGGATAAGGCTTCGGTGGTCAGCTTGATAACTTGGACGGAGTCCGCTTTTTTGACTTCGCGCGACCACTCGCCCTGCGGCAGCACGTCTTCTTCTCGGCGCGCTTCGCGTATCTTGTCGTAGACGGGATCGTACCGCAGCGATTTTCCGCTAGGGTTATCCCCGGCGATGGGGTTTAGTAGGCCTTCGGGGAGCGGCATGGCCGTTAAGAGGCCGTCTGGGCGATCGCGATTTGGATGTTGCGCAGCTCCAGAATCGGCCACTCCTCATCATCGGCGAGAAGGATTTTTTGACCTACCGGCACTGCCTCGCCTTCATCCGTTTCTTCCCAGACCGTTGCTCGGCCCAGGCGGACAGCGGGGTCTGCATGCTGCCCGGCAAATGGTGTGAGCGCCGGAAGCAGCACCTCGCCCAGTTCGCGGTCTTCGTATTTGTCGGATGTGCGCACTTTCGCGGGCAGCCATAACAAATCTCGCAACCTTTTTGGTGGCGCAATCTCGATGGACGTCAGCAGTGCAAACGGGATCCACATGTAGCTGCCTGCTGCAAACACTTCCAGGTTCGACCCGATCCGCGGATCGCCGTCACTTAAAGTGTGAAACGGCTTGCCGTTGATGCTGATCGACAGTTGTCCGAGACTGGCGACATTCTTGGGAATGGGATATTGTTTTTTGCTGAAGAGATCGTGGCGTGTGCGCTCGGCATGAAGGGCCGCATGATATAGCAGCGCGCCCATCTCCGCATTCCGTCCTTCGCTGCCGAGAATATCCAACTGCTTTTCCGCTCGGCCGAAGTCGCCAGAGAAACATAGCAACTCGAAGAGAAATGTCCGGCGCTTGGCGTCCGTCGGATTGTCGCGCACCTCGGCGCTCAGAGCCTGAATGGCGTCGTCGAGCCGTCCTGCCTGAAACAATTGTTGGACAGACATGACACCCCTGGTTCAAGTGCGGTCCCCTGCGAGGGACGTGGCGCAAACTTCAGTCTTGCTCCCGGCGGGGCTCTTCTCAAATTTGCACGCCCCGCCAGAAGTCAAACTTTCCGATAGTTAGATCTTCTTGTTTGCCTGCACATCCCAACCTGTCTGAGTGTTCGCCCCTTCTGTACCATCGGCGTTTTGCGCTTTGTAGTTGTATGTAATTTTGGCGAAGTTAAGGTAGAAGGTGTCGATCGGGAGGGTGTCCTTGTAACTGTTCTCTCCTCCGCTTGATTCATACCCGGAAACTATTACCTGTTCCAGTTTGATCTTCAAGAATTCAGCCTGGGCCCCGCCTGCTCTCCGGCACGTCAGCGTGACTTCAGGGAAATGCTGACCGCTGGCACAAGCCTGCATTAGCTTGGCGGAAGCCGCGTCAATTCGCTTCGTGAACTCGAATTCATGAAACTGCGCTTTGCCGACTCCGCCACCGGCGCCGACGGCCGCCGAACCGCCTGGTTGCCGCACGCCGAATTTGTAACTCATCAGATCGATTTCACCTTTGTGTTTGTCGTCGAGTGACTCTCCCTTGATATCCCCGATCTTCAAGAAAAAATCGGAGTGGCTAGTCATCGGAGCTAACTTGGATTCCACTGCTGTAGGCATTCTCGTGTCCTCCTGTTCGGTATAAATCTAAATGAATCCACTTCTGCTGCATTCCCTTCGCCAGGCTCCCGAGCAAAAGGCCAAGCCCTTGCTGAGGTGGCCGGCAGTGCTCTCCGGCGTAAGGCTACTTTGCCGGGGCTGGCAGCTCCGCCACGAGCCGCAGCGATACAGTAAGCTCATCCAACTGGAAGTGCGGGCGCAAGAACGCGATTGCGCGGTAGGCCCCAGGCTTTCCCGGAATCTCGCTCACTTCTATTCTGGCCTCGCGAAGCGGGAACTTCGCCTTGGTGGCGGCACTCGCCTGATCGTCATCGGTTACGTACTGCATGATCCATTGGGTAAGAAACGTCTGGCACTGCCCACGGCTCATGAAGCCCCCGATCTTGTCGCGCATGATCGATTTCATGTAATGGGCAAATCGGGATACCGCGAGGATGTACGGGAGCTGCGAGGAGAGGCGCGCATTGGCGTTCGCTGCGGCTTTATCGAACTTCTTCGGCTTATTCGCGGACTGCACGCTGAAAAACGCCGCGTAGTCCGTTCCCTTGCAATGCACAAGGGGAATAAGGCCCTGGTCGGCGAGTTCCTTTTCACGCCGGTCGGTGATCGCGACTTCCGTCGGGCATTTCAACGCCACGTCTCCTTCATCTGTCCGGAATGTGTGCGTCGGCAGACCTTCGACAAGTCCTCCGCCTTCCACACCCCGAATCGAGGCGCACCAACCGTACTGTGCGAAGGCCTGCGTCAAACGCGCCCCGAGCGCATAGGCGGCATTGCCCCAAAGGTATTTATTGTGGTCGGTTCCGTCCACGCCCTCTTCGTAGTTGAAGTCGTCAACTGGCTTCGTATCTTTGCCGTAGGGAAGGCGCATGAGCACGCGCGGCATTGTTAAGCCGACGTAACGGGAATCCTCGCTTGCGCGGAACGATTTCCATTTCGCGAATTCCGTGCTGTCAAAGATTTTCCCGATGTCGCGCGGATCACCCAACTGCGAATAACTGTCGAGGTTTAAAAGCTCCGGTGCGGCCGCTGTCAAGAACGGCGCATGTGCTCCCGCGGCTACCTGCGAAACCTTCTCCAGCAATTCGATGTCCTCGGGGTGTTTGCTGAATTCGTAATCGCCGACGAGTGCTCCAAATGGCTCGCCGCCGAAGATGCCGAACTCATCTTCATAGACTTTCTTGAACATCACGCTCTGATCGAACTCCGGTGCACGCTGCAAGTCGCGAAGCAATTCCTTCTTGCTTACGTTGAGTACACGAATCTTCAACATCGCGCTAGTTTCGCTCTGATCCATCATGTACTTGATGCCGCGCCAGCTCGCTTCCAGCTTCTGAAACGCCGGATGATGCAGAATTTCGTTCAATTGGAGAGAGATAAGATGGTCGATCTGCGCTACGCGTGAATTGATCGTGGCGTCCGCGTCCCGCGAAAGCTTCATCTCGCCTTCGAGCACCTGCGCGACGAACTCCTTGACCATGTCCCGGCCCCGCTCGCGCGCTACCTGCTCTTTTCCAAATCGTCCTTGATCGACGATCTGATCCAGCAAGCTCGATTCCGTCGTCTTTGCTCCCGCCGACTGCGCAGCCGCCTTCTCCGGCTTACTCATCGGAGCCTCCCTTGGGCTTATCCTTCTCGATTTCTTTCTTCAATTGGTCCGCCTTTTGCGTATTGCCGACCGCTTCCATCAAAAGGTCGTCCAGCTTGTCATTGCCCTGAAGTGCGCCGCGCAGGTCTCCAAGCTTTTGCCGCAGGTCCAGGAGCTCCTTCAGTGGCTTGACGTTTTTGGCTACGGTGGCGGGGTCAAAGTCGTCCAGACTCTTGAAGTCCAGATCCACCTTGAGCTTCCCGGCGTCCGCCTCGTCGCTCAGCTTGTTATCCACTTCCAGCGACAAATGCGGCTTAAAGCTCTCCAGCACCCCGTCAAAGTTATCAGGCGTGATTTCCACGAACCGGCGGTCTTTCAGCCGCGGCAGGGCTTCTGTAGGCTGGCCGCTCAAGTCGGCCAAAACCCCCATCACGAACGGTAGTTCTTTGACCTCGATGGCGTCTCCAACCTCTACGTCGTAGGTGACATGCACTCGAGGCGGACGTACCCTCTCCAGCTTCTTATGGACGCTTTCTTTTGCCATGTGTTCCCCTTAGATCTCCCTCTCAGTGCGGGTAGTGTTGTGAGAGCAAAAAAGCGTTTCTGCAAGGCAGGACACCCGATTGCATCGGCTCGGTTTATCACGATTCTGTATGGGCGTCAAATGGTTCTCTCGTCCTAGAACTACGATCTTCTCCGACGACCCTTTCTCAAATCGAGAATCCCGATCGCCCTCCTATCTCCTTCTACTCGCCACCGGAAGTCCACAACCTCAGCATGCCGCACACTATCCCGCAATCTAGATGGAAGGACAATGCACTCCTGGTGAACTTTTAAGCGATTGCAGATGAACTAGTAAACCGCGGAACTCCGAGCGGCCCAACCGGGCGGCGTCTCCGTGTGCTGAGGTGTGTTTTCCGCCAGCGTCTCTCGCAATTGCCCTGAAACTCTTTTGACTTCCACGCACCGCTCCTGCTAGCGTTACCCCAAGCCATGCGCCAGCTTCAACCCGTCATCTGGTCAAAAGGCACCTTCCTCACACCGCAACACCTGCAGACTCGAGACCGCTACGTCGAGAGTTCCGTGCAATTTCGTCTGGAAGGACTGAATTTCAGGCCCTGGGGATTTCTCGATCTGCAAATTAACCAGGAGGCTTTGAGTGAAGGCAATTTCGCCCTCACCCGCGCTTCCGGGCTTTTCGCGGATGGCCTGCCATTTGACATTCCCGAATCCGATGCGGCGCCGGATCCAAAACCTCTCGCTCTTTTCTTCGACGCCGAGCAAACTTCGCTTGATGTTTACCTTTCGATCCCCGAGTTCCGGCCACACGGTTTGAATGTCTCCATCGCCAGGAAAAATGCTGACGTCCGTTATCTCTCGGAAATTGTCAATCTAAAAGACGAAAATTCCGGCCTGACCGAAAAACCAGTCCAAATTGCTCGAAAGAATTTGCGCTTTCTCGTCGAGGGCGAATCTCGTGAGGGGTGCAATTCCCTCCAAATCGCGCGCATTCAGCGCACTTCCGCGGGCACATTCCGTCTTGACGCGCAGTACATTCCCCCATTGCTCGATATTGCCGCGAACGACTATTTGATGGGAATCGCCCGCCGCCTCATCGAAATTCTAGCCGCCAAAAGCAGCATTCTCGCAGGCGGTCGCCGCCAACGAAGCGCTGGTCTGGCGGATTTCACCGCGTCGGATATCGCCAGCTTCTGGCTTCTCTACACGGTGAACGGCCATTTCCCCGCCCTCCGCCACATCCACGACGTTCGCCACGGCCACCCGGACGCCCTCTTCCGCTTGCTCACCTCTCTGGCCGGCGCTCTCAGTACTTTTTCTCTTAAGATCCAGCCGCGCGACCTCCCTCTCTACGACCACGAAAATTTGACCGCCTGCTTCACCGATTTGGATGAAAAACTACGCGAGCTTCTCGAAACCGTCGTCCCGAGTAATTTCGTCTCCCTGCCCTTGAAGCTCGTCAAGCCATCCATCTACTCCACAAACATTGAAGATGATCGCTATCTGGCAGGTACGAAATTCTTCCTTGCGGTTAGTTCAACGATGAATCAAGGCGACCTGATAAAAAGGGCGCCTCAACTCATTAAGCTTTGCTCCGCCGCACAAATTGAACAGCTTGTCCGCCAGGCCTTGCCAGGCATGCAGCTCACTCATGCTGTGCGCCCGCCGGCCTCCATTCCCGTTAAGCTTAACTACCAATATTTCAGCTTGAATCAGTCAGGCATGGCGTGGGAAACCGTCGCCAAAGGCCGCAGCCTCGCTGCTTTTGTTCCCAGCGATATTCCGGAGCCGCAGCTCGAACTGCTTATCCTGCTGCCGCAGGCAATCTAAGTTCAGCTGTTTGGATGAAGCCGCCGCTGATCAGCGTGGCCAGCAGCCGGCCAAACTCCTCCGCCGGCGTCTCCGGAACAATCCAACCATTCTGCTTTGCCGTTTCGAACAAATCGGCAACCGTCGTCTTTCCATCGCATCGCGGCAAGAGCATCGCCATCCAGGGCTGCACTCTGCAATCTGTTGCAAACGGCTGTTCAATCGAGAGCGTGAACTGCTCAGGCGTGATCTCCCCATCCCTCAGCGCGTGGCGGACGATAATTTCGATTCCGGGAGTAGCGAAGAGCCTGGCTGCAAGAAGCCTCTCCAACGCGCCTTCCTTCTGCATTTCTGCTTCCCAATGCATGGCCCAATCCAGAGTCGCCGCCGAAGTCCCGCTTCCAATTGTCCTTCGCAGCGTAAAAGCGGGTCGCCGCTCGGCGACTCGCTGAACGACCACCATCCCAATCACTAGCTCGTGCACCGCATTCCGCGAAAACAGTTTCTCCCACTGCGCGAACTCTTCCCTTCCCCCATTCCGATTCAGCGTCTCTTCCAACGCAAATTGCCGCGGTTCCAGGTTCTGCAACACAAACAACCCCACATCAAACTCATCTTGCTTGTTCCCCAGCCACTCCCGAATTCGCTTCTCAAAACTTTGGCTCGGCCGCTCCGTTCCAAGTGTTCGGCAGTAGAGCCGCCCTCCTGGCTTCAGTTTGGATGGGAGCCCTGCGATGACCCGCTTTGTAATTTCCTCGCCGACTTCCCCTCCCCCGTAGAAAATCTCCGCCGGCTTCAGAACCGGCACGTATGGGGGATGCGCCGCGATGCGATCGTACGCGCGCCCTTTCACTGGCTCGTACAGGTCTCCCAGGCCAAATGTCACATTATGGATTCCATTGAGTGCCGCGTTGAATTTTGCGAACTCCAGCGACCTCTCCGCGATATCCGTCGCCCACACATGCTTCGCTGCCCGCGCCGCAAGCAACGCCGCAGGCGCGGTCCCCGCGCACAACTCCAGAAAATCTTCGCACGCTTCGAACGACGTATAATTCAGAAACTGCTTCGCCGATTTCGTCAGCGCCGGATACACGATGTCCGGAAACATTTGTCTCGGCGAGTGATCCGGATTCGACCAGCGATCCGATGCGATAAACAAATCCCGAATCGGATACAGCGCGACGCTCGCCGCGCAACGGCTTGGGTCGGCTTTGTCCGGTAGCACAAGCCCAGTGCCAATGAGCGCTTCCCACACCTCGCCCGGAAATTGAGCTTTCGCTTCCTTCTCTGCCAGACTCGCGCCCGTTACAAAAAGGTTGATGATCGCGTCTAGACTGTCTTCTACCTTCGCTCTCGCCGGGGGCCGGCTGGAAAGTCCGGGCAACTCCAGCTCCCTATTCGGCCTCACATCCAACCGCTCTCGAACCGACGCCTCGCTAAACCCCGCTCGCACAAATTGCTCTCGCAGCGCGGCAAATTCTTCCGGACTCCCCATTTTTAAGACTGGCATCCAATTTTCTCGCGTAAGGCGCGGGCATAATACCAGATGCCAACACGGCTAGGGTGAATCTCTTGACATCCCTCATCGCAGACGCCATAGTTAGGCACGATTCAAGCCCTTAAGGGCTTTCCCGGGTCATCTTCCGGTCTGCGATGGATCGCCAGTCGCAGCTGGCGCCTCGATCGGGCTTTCGAACGGCTGGCCAAACGACTACGGGAAGCTTATTTAGCGTCCCCATAGGAGATCCGGTGCGCTCGGTGACCCGCAATTTGCCAGCGCTTACTCCGGCGTAACCTACTGAAAAATGAAGCATCTTTCCAAGGTAGTCTGGCACGAGGGGATGTACCTGGGTCCCCATCACTTCCAGGTGCAGTCCCAATCATTCGAAGACCTCGTTCATTTCTCCACCTCCAGTCTATGGTTCGCCCCATACGGCGTTGTCAGTTGTAAGCTCGATCCTGACGCCCTCCAGAACGGCATGCTTTCCCTCGTACACGCTCGAGGCCTCTTCCCCGACGGGCTGGCCTTCCAAATGCCCGACGCCGATGCCCTACCTCCCGTTCTAAATATCAACGACCTCTTCTCCCCCACCCGCGAATCTCTCCTTGTCTTTCTCGCTGTCCCCGAACGAAGGCCCGAAGGCCCCAATTGCACCCTCGATTCCGAGCCTTCGCAAATCGAAGTGCGTTACCGCGCCGAAATGCGCTCTCTTCCTGACGAGAACACTGGCCGCGATGAAAAGCAGATCGAAATCGGCCGCAAGAACATCCGCTTTGCCCTCGAAACACAAGATAATCAGGGCCTCGTCGCTCTTCCCGTCGCACGCGTCATCCGCGACAGTTCCGGCCGCTTCATTTTCGATCCCGCTTTCATTCCTCCATGCCTTCAGATCAGCGCGAGCGATCGTCTCCTGGTCATTGCCAGGACGCTTGTGGACATTCTCGATGAAAAGAGCGCTTCGCTTTCTCGCGCTCGCCGCGCCACCGCGCAAGGCCGCGCCGGTTACTCTTCCGAGGAAATCGCCAGTTTCTGGTTTGTCCACACTGTCAACGAAAGCCTCTCTGTCCTGCGCCATCTCGCCGTTTCCGAACGCGGCCATCCCGAGCAGTTGTACATCGAGATGTCACGCCTCGCCGGCGCATTGTGTACTTTCGGGCTCGATTCGCATCCTGAAACTTTGCCTGCTTATAATCACGACGACCTGGAGAAATGTTTCGGCCCGCTGAATCAGCACATTCGCGCGCACCTCGAACTCGTGGTCCCTTCCAATTGCGTGCAAATCCCCCTGGTCCTCGCGGGGCGCAATTTCCGCAATGGCGATGTCCTCGATCAGCGATGTCTCGATCGCGCCCGCTGGGTTCTCGCCGTACGTGCGGAAACAGGCGAAGCCGAAATCATCGCCAAGACCCCTCGCCTCATCAAAATTTGCTCGAAAGATCTGCTCCCGGAACTTGTGAAGACAGCTCTGCCAGGGTTGGGTCTCGTGCATCTGCCCATTCCGCCCTCCGCGATCGCGCCCAAAGTTGAATTTCAATATTTCGGCGTCAGCCGCACCGGCAGTTGTTGGGAACACATCGTGCAGACAAGAAAAGTCGGCGTCTACGTTCCAGACGACATTCCCGGCGCCGAAATCGAGTTGCTCGTAGTTTTGGAATCCTAGGAGGAGACCGTGGGAGCCACGATGTTCGGGGCCACGAGCCTGCAGCCCCGCGAAGCATCCGCAAAGCGTCGCACCGAAAACCTCGCCTACATCTATCAGCAAATTTTGACGGTCATTGTCCGCGTCCGCCAGAATCGCCAGGCCGTCGCCGATGCCAATGCGTTTCGCGCCAACATCCAGGCAGGTCTCCGCTCCGCCGAAAAGGACGCCGTAAAGAAATCCTACGCCCCCGACGACATCCGCAACGCCACTCTTGCTGTCGTTGCTTTTCTCGACGAGTCCATCCTCAACTCCAGCAATCCCGTCTTCAGCTCTTGGCAGAGTATGCCTCTCCAGGAAGAAATGTTCGGCCATCACGTCGCTGGCGAAACTTTCTTTGACAATCTCGAAAAGCTTCTCTCTCGGCCTGATTCGCACGACGTCGCGGATGTCCTCGAAGTCTATGCCCTTTGCCTCTTGATGGGCTACAAAGGCCGCTACGGTCTTTCCGGTCCCGACGCCACGCGTCCGATTGTCGACTCCACTCTCGAGAAAATCCGCCGTATTCGTGGCCCTCTTGTCGGACTTTCTCCCGCTTGGGCCGTTCCTGAAGGCGGCGCCGTTATCGCGAAGCACGATCCGTGGGTCGCGCGCCTCGCCTTTACGGCCCTCGGGTGCGTCATCCTGGGAATTCTTTTCTTAATCGTTTTCAAGATGCGCATGCTTGCGGCGGTTTCGGGCATTCACGCGATAGCACCTCTGAACCACCCATAGGGAGTGGCGATGCGATTTCACTGGGAACATCTTGCCGCCGGCGCGGCTACCATCGTTGTGCTGATGCTGACGTGGTTCGTCGGCCCGATCTTTCACGTCGTCGGCACCAACGCCCTCGTCCTCCGCGGCGGCATCCTCTTGCTGGGCGTGATTGCCGTCATCGGCTTGCTTCTCTGGGCTCGCTCCAATCGGCCTTCCCTTCCCGCGCCTTCCGTGCCGTCCGCTCCTTCGATGCCCTCCGCTGCTTCCGCCGTTTCCGTTGGTGCCTCGTTCTCCAGTTCCTCCTCTGGCGCGGCGCAGGACGTGGACATCCTTATCCGCGAAGCCTCCGGCAAAGTCGCCGCCGCTCGCCTCGCTGCGGGTGCAAAACTCTCGGCTCTCCCCGTTGTTTTCTTGCTTGGTGAAACCGGCGCCGGCAAAACCAGCGCCATGGACCAGAGCGGCCTCGATGCCGAACTCCTCGCCGGCCAGGTTTATCAGGAAAGTTCCATCGTCCCCACTCGCGTCGCCAATCTCTGGTTTGCTCGCAAAACCGTTTTTGTCGAAGCCGGTGGCCCCCTCCTCGAAGATCCCGGCTCCTGGGTCCGTCTCATCAAGTCTTTCGTCCCTGGGAGTCTTCGTTCCATTTTCGGCGGCGCCAAGATGGCCCCCCGCGCTGCCTTGGTCTGCGTCGATTGCGAAAAGCTCGTCCGCGAAGCCGCCCTCGACAAAATCGTGGCCCAGGCTCGCAAGCTCCGCACTCGCCTCGAAGAACTTTCCCATCACCTCGGTGTCAGCCTTCCCGTCTACGTCCTGTTTAATCGTTCGGACCGTATTCCCTATTTCGAAGAATTCGCCGGCACCTTCAGCAACGAAGAAACTTCCCAGGTCCTCGGCGCCACTTTGCCCCTCGTTGGTGCCACTAGCTCCGGCGTTTACGCCGAGCAGGAAACCCGTCGCCTCACCGCCGCTTTCCAGGCCATCTTTTTCACCCTTGCTGAATGCCGCCCCGGCCTCCTCAGCCGCGAACGCAATAGCGACCGCCAGGCCGGCGTCTACGAATTCCCTCGTGAATTCGGCAAACTCAGCAAGCCTCTCGTCCAATTTCTTGTCGACCTCTGCCGTCCCGGCCATCTGCGCACGGGCCCGTTTCTCCGTGGCTTCTATTTCGTCGGTCAGCGAATTGTGAGTGTCTCGGGCAACTCCGGCCAGACCATGCTTGCTGGCCGGACCTCCCTCCAGCGCGCGCCCGGCGCTTTCAATCCGGACGCCACAAGCCTCATCAACGCCCAGGATCCCTCTGCCAAAGCCTCTTGGGCTTCAAGCACGTCTCTGGACAGCCCCGGCGAGTCACGCCGGTCCATGCAGCGCGTTTTCTTGAGTCACATTTTCAGTCACGTTCTCTTGCAGGACCGCGCCGCCTTGGGCGCCAGCGGCAAGAGCACGCGCGGCGATCTTGGCCGCCGCATTCTCTTCGCCAGCCTCGGTTTTCTCGCCGCTCTTTGGATGATCTTCACAATCATCTCTTTCGTTGGGAATGAGCGCCTGGTCTCCAGCGTTCGCAGTGCTGGCCAGGATCTTGCCCTTGTTATGAGTCCAGGCGCCCAGCCTCCGACCCTCGATTCGCTGCGCCGCCTCGACGCTCTACGACAGACCATTGTGGAACTTCGCGGTTACCAGCAGAACGGCGTCCCTATGCATCTTCGCTGGGGCCTTTATGCCGGAGATTCCGTCTTCGACGACGCCCGCGCCATCTACTTTCACGCCTTCGATCAAGTCCTCTTTCAGCACACCCAGCACAATCTTCTCGCCGATTTGCGCAGCTATCAGGGCGACCCTCAGGCTTCCGCCGATTCAGGCTCCGCTTATGACGCTCTCAAAACCTACTTGCTCACCACTTCCGAATTTCAGCGCAATTCCGGCGAATTTCTTCAGGATTTCCTGATGAAAGAATGGAAGAAGGATTTAGGTGATCTCGATCAGGACCGCAGCGATCTCGCTGCCCAACAGTTTGCCTTCTATAGTTCCGAACTCACAATCGAAAATCCTTTCTCCAAGCAAAATGAAGCCTCACTGGTTCTCCAGGTCCGTACCTATCTGAATAAACTCGCCGGACCGCAGCGCATTTACCTCAGCATGCTCGCCGATGCGCGTCAAAAAGCGAAGGATTACCGTTTTGCCGTCCAACATCCCGATAGTCTCGACGTCATGCGCGCTTCGCAGGATGTCTCCGCCGCCTTCACTTCCGAAGGCTGGAAGGTTATGGATGGCGACATCCAGAATTCGAAACGCTTTCTCCAGGGCGAACCCTGGGTTCTCGGCGCTAGCACCAGCGTCGATCTTTCTGCCGCCGATCTGATGCAGAACCTGCGCTCCCTCTATGAAAAAGACTTCATCAAGGAATGGCGCGCATTCCTCGGTGGCGCCAGGGTTCTGCCCTATGGCTCGGACCGCGACGCCGCCTCGAAACTCTTGAAGCTTTCTGCGAATTCGTCGCCTTTGCTCGCCCTGCTCTGCGATGTCTCCGACAACACCAACGTTCCATCAACCGCCATTAAGCTCGCTTTCCAGGCTCCTCAGCAAGTTGTCTCCCCCGGTTGTGGCGTCCAGAAAAAATACGACCAGCCCGCCAATGATCAGTACATGAAAGGTTTGTTGAGCCTCCAGCAGTGCGTGCAGCAAACCGCCGATGCGCCTGCGGATCAGAGAGAAGCCACAAAAGGCGCATGCCTGCAAACGGCGAACCAGGCCCACCTTGCCGCGGCGCTCATTGCTCAGGGCCTTCCCAATGACACAGAAGCGCACGTCGACGCCACCGTCGGCGCACTCCTTGAGGAACCCATCAAGAACTTGCAGAGAATTTGGGCGGGCAGTGGCGGCGTTTCTTCCGAAGGCCTTTGCAAACCCTACAAAATTCTCCAATCTCTCTACCCGTTCAACGCTCGCAGCAGCCACGAAGCCACTCTCGAACAGTTCAATGAGTTTTTCCAGCCCGGCAAAGGTCTGCTCTCTCAATTTCTCGCCGCGCAAAAGAACTCCATCGCCTTGTCCGGCACGTCCTACGTCCGCGCTCTCAGCAGTTCCACTCCGGTTGGCAGCAACTACCTCCGCTTCATCAACGAGATGTACGCCATCCAGCTTGCAGTCTATCCAAATGGCTCCGCTACTCCTCACTTCGAATACTCCGTCACCGCGCATCTGCCCGAAGCAGGAGGATTCAAGAGCGAAAAGCTTGCTTTCGACGGGCAGGAATGGACCATCAGCGGCGGCGGTGGCACGAAGAAGTTCACTT
>Ga0335085_10001195_pt1 | contig 58903 bp, 55 predicted proteins | sample Lox_Sample_45_FD_206712 | JGI IMG/M metagenome (GOLD analysis project Ga0335085, IMG submission 206712) | Soil microbial communities from Loxahatchee National Wildlife Refuge, Florida, United States - Lox_Sample_4.5 | ecosystem: Environmental > Terrestrial > Soil > Wetlands | place: USA...
CTACGTTGACATCGTAGAGGTCACAAGTTCGAATCTTGTACCGCCCATCGCGCCCATAGCTCAACTGGATAGAGCGTCTGACTACGGATCAGAAGGCTGGGGGTTCAACTCCCTCTGGGCGCATCCGTAACCGCAGCAACGTGTTGACACGCGTCAGGGGCTTCGCAGGACAGGGTACTAGGGCTCCGCGCCGCAAGATTCCCGTCAACATGGCGCCCGAATGCGCAGCGTCGACCCGGCGCGTGGGGCTTGGAGGATTGGTCCAGGAGATCGGTCGATTCAGTAAGTCGCGATGATGTTGGTAGCCCCGCTGCCCAAGGCCACGGGAAACACGTTCACCGCCTCCGAGCCCTCCGCTCCACCCTAGCTTAGTGCCGCGACGATCTCGGCGACCGGTATGTCGCCGGCACCGGCCGATATCGGCGCAGCCATTCAACACGAGCCACGAAGAGCATTGCTATAGTGAGCGCCAAGGGGTTGGAGGCGTTCCTTGCCATCGATCCAGCCAACTTGGTGTCATGAGTTAGAGAAGTCACAGCCGCTTGAGTTGCTCTACGTCAATTGCCTTGCCAGCGTCCGTGTCGGTAACGAACGGTATCTTGTCAGCAGGCATGTCGAAGAAGGAGTAGAAGCGCGCCACAAGGTCGTATGCGACCACCAACGGATGCTGACGAAGGCGCTTGATAAGGACCGTGTGCTGCGCGCTTGGGTCGGCCGCTTGGACGCGGTAACGCTCCGGATTGTGAACGTGCTGAATGCCCCGTTCGTACCACTTGGTAAGGAACAACCTGTTCCCGTCGATGAATGGGTCGTGAAGCTCGAGGCGAAAGTCGACCTCAGCAGGCATCGCCGAGAAGTGAGTTAGCACCTCCGCGAGGAGTGTGACGAACGCCGCATGTATCTCGACGACCGCCACAGGGTTGAGCCGTGGCTGGTGGATGAAGGCATCCTCGCTCGAGCCCCAACCGAGGAAGGAGGAGTCGGCGGCCACACGGGCAAGGAGGCTCCCATCCTGGTACAGGCGGATTGCTTTCCACTCGCCAGCTGTTACCTCGAGGTACGAGGACTCCCGCAATTCTGCTCGGCCTGACATCCTGAGATCGAAACCAGCGTGGCGAAATGACGGAGGTTCCTCAAGGAGTCGAGAAAGTCCTGACGCTCCCGAATCGAAGAAGCGCATAATGCGGCCTCCCCCTTGCGGGGAGGCTGCAATCACGTACCTGGGCACTGTCACGTGCTCTCTTGGATAAGAGAGAGGATTCTCTTACGAAGTTGCTCGTCGCGTGTCAACTCGAGCGTGGGCTCAGAACTTCTAACGACTGCATCGAGTTTGGCTTCGATTCTGCTCAGTCTCTGGCTAATGGTATCCATGCCCTTGCGGAGAGCTCCCTGGATCTCGACCGCCGTGAGAGGCACCGAGTCAGCTCCCTTGCGCCTAGCCAAGCCGAACACGATGTGCTTGAGCGCAGCTCCGTCCTCGACCACACGCGCAATCACGAAAGGCTTGTCGTCATCGCGCTGGGGGGGCACGAGAATCACGCCGACGCCACTTCTAGGGTCCGTTTGGCTTGGTGTCCAGGCAACGTCTAGCCCTGCGATTCGCGGATGGACATACTCGGCGATGATTCCACTGTACCGACCTGGATTGAAGCTTTCCCGCGGCACAAGGTCGAGGCCCGATACCGTCTCCGTTGCGAGGTTCTCGGATTTCGCATGTGTCAAGCCAATGACGAGGTACCCTCCTGAAGCATTCGCGAATGACGAGGCGTCCTTAGAAAGCTCGTATCGACCTGAGGCAGTGGTAAGATCGTAAGCTGCCGCCTCCTTGGCGTCGAACTGCTGTCCCTCAAGGAGCCCCACAAAGGCGTCCATCCGTCCAGCGTGGAGGATCTCTGCGATGACTTCGAGGTTTGGTGTCTGCATGCGCGGTTGACTAGCCGAGCGATTCCGGCGAAAGGCCGGAAGCCCTAGCCGAGGCCCGGGGGGCGCAATCGGTATGACTGAGTACCTGACTCTTCCCTTGCCCCATTAGCACTGCTCCTCTTCACCGCACCCGGCATCCGGATCATGGTGGGGAAGTCTGGGAACTCGGAGTCCTGACGTTCTCCACGCGGGGCACAATTCGGAACCGGCCGCTCTCTTCGACCCGAAAACAGAAGGATGAAGTGGTACTTCTCATTAGCTATTCGGCCCAGCCCCAGTCCACTTCCCCCCCAACACAGAGTACAGAATGCAAGACCGCAATGTCCATGCAGGATGGTCCCCGGCTCGTCTGACCGGGTCGATGACAATGCGGTGGCCGTCCGGTGACGCCCGACGGCACCTTGGAGTTGTGGGGATCGTGATCTGGCCGGACCTACCGCCCTTTAGCTCCCGGTCGCTCCTGGTATCGGTCGCTGCCGGCAAGAACATCGCGGCATGCGCGACCGAGAACCAAGAGGTCACGCCAGGTTCTAACGACGAAACCGCCAGCTGGCACCCCGACAATTTCAGCATCTGCGATAAGAAGGCCCCTATGCGAGACGCCGCGAAAGGTGCGTAGTTCTGCGTCGTGCGCTACTTGGTTTCTAAGGTCTCGCACCTCGACAACCCAACGGTCCGCCTGCCGCAGCCGCGCCGCGAGGGTCTCTCGAATCGGAGTTGACATCGAAGAGTCAGTCTTCAGCAACGACTGAAGCGGCCCGTAGTTCCGTGGCGATCTGTCGAGGAGGATACACAGCATCTTCGCTAGCGCGTCCATGGAGGACGAGACCCGGAGCAAGAACGCTTCGAATTCCACTCGTAAGGGGCGGTCGTCCATCTCGATTCCGACGTTCCCGCGCGGTGCCCTGAAATCAAAGTGCTGCTCTGCCGTCACTCGTCCAAGTCGGAACAAGAACTGCCTTTGATGATAGCGTACAGAGTAGAGTGACTCGGCATAGCTGTTCACTGGTCTGGACCTAGCCGCAACCCATTCACCCTGTTCCAAGAAATGGAGTCCACGGGCAGGCTTCAGGAGCTCCACGAACGCACGGTGAAGGGCATCGATGTCGGGGTCGACTTGGTACGGTTGGCTTAGCCTGATCTCCGCACTCATGCCCGCGGGCAAGGGGTGAGGCCTACCCACTGCGTCGATGACCGTCGCATCGATGTCGGCGGCGTCAATCCTGGCTCCTGAGGCCAGGACAGGTGGGCCTTCTGAGAAGCAGCACGCGCGGGCAGCACGCGTGCTGCCACATGGACACGACGATTCCGGATCGACCAACACGCGGTGCCTCCTCCCGGCAACCTGCGGCCTATGGTTAGTCATAGGTTTACGTGTGCCCGGCTAGCCACCAGATTAGCCGTTGGCCTGCCCGCAACTCAATTGCTGCTCTGCAAGTTGCGTGAGGCAATTTGATCGTTTGACGATGGGGGCGCATCCATGGGCATCGTCGCTGAATTCGAGGGCGAGCTCCGGAAGAAGTCACGGGAACGATACGGTCACTGGCACAAGATCGACCTCCACAACCATACGCCAGCGAGCTTCGACTACCAGTATAAGGACGTCGACATCGTCGATCGCCTTGCGGAGAAGGTCTTGGCGAACGAGTTGGCGGTGGTCATGTTCACCGACCATGAGGTGCTCCCTGACCGAGACATGGTCGCCGCGCTTCAAGCAAAGACAGAAAGAGTCATGCTTCGAGGCGTGGAAATGAATGTCTTCGTCGAGGCGTATGGCAAACCGGTCACAAAGGTCTCCAAAGAGACTTTCTATCATCTGCTGATCGGGTTCGATCCGGACGGCAAAGAGCCGCCAGAGTATTGGCTCGAACATCTCTACCGGACGTGTGGCGTGGAAACACGCCAAGCCGGCAATAGGACGATCAAGGGGCTCACTGCGCCCCCAGATCAGATCGCCGATGCCCTGGAAGACGCTGACGCGCTACTGATCCCCGCACACCTCCACACAACCCAGGATCCAACCTCGAGCCGCAGCATCGACGACATCTACAACGACCCTGTCTTCCTGCGCCACGCTAAGACTGCCTTCACGGCGTTGGAGGTTACTGAGCTTAAGACAGCCAGCTTCTTCGACGGGAAGCACGAAGAGACTCAGAGCCTCCAAAAGACGTGCATCCGTTCGAGTGATTCCCACGGACCCAACCTCCTCGGGTGGCGGAGTAGTTGGGCACAAATGGAGACTCCCTCCTACCGTGAGCTGAAGGCCGCTCTTGAGCTTCCGTTCAGAACGGCATTGAGCAAGCCGGAGCTACCCTCGTCCTTTGTAATCGGCATGCACATTCGGGGAGCCTTCTTCCCTGACCTCTGGTTGTCGTTCTCCCCTCACTGCAACGTCCTCATCGGGATCAAAGGCTCCGGAAAGACCACAGTGCTCGAGTGCCTACGGTTCGCGCTCGGAGCTGAGGTCCCATCGTCGCACGCAGAGTCCGTCGGGAAGCATCTATCAGCGGTGCTGGGACCGGGTGGGACCGTTCGTGTCTTGGTCAAGCGATCGGATGGGGCTCGACTTCTCATTCAGCGCTCGTGGGACGGAGACAAGGCATTCACGGTGACGTTCGAGGAGGATCGCCAGGAGCGGCTCACGTCCCCGGATGGACTACGCTTCCCGACGCACATTCTGGGGTGGCATGAGATTGAACAGGCGGCGACTGACATCAACATTCGCCGGCTGTACATGGACACCATTGCGGGAAGAGCGAGGATCCGCGCGCTCGAGGATGAAGCTAGTGCAATCGCGGCTCGGGTCCGCGAGAAACACGCCGTGGCCTCTCAGCGCTATGATGCCTACCGAGACCTCGACCGCCAGGTGGTACATCTTCAGGAGCTGCGTAAGGGGCTTCAAGCCTTGAAAGATGCCAGCCTAACTGCGTTACGGGACAGCTATCTGTTCGCGACGGACCAACGGGAAGCCCTCGCGCGCACTATAGCTCAGGTCGAGAGTGCCCGAGCGAATGTTCGCGAACGGGCCTTTGATCTACTGTCCGGCTTGGATCGTCCTACGACCGTAGAGGGGCAGTCTCCCCTGAATGATCTCTTGCGCGAAACGGACGAGAGGATCGGCGAGTTCTTGCGCGATGTCAATGTGAATGTGACCGCCGTCGAGGAACTCCTGGGGAGGACCATTGATACCCTCAGAGCAGAACAGCGCAAGGTGGAGGCTGCTTATGTGGCGTTCCTGGACGACTACTCCCGCCGCACGCAGGATCTGACGCCAGACCAGCGGCGACTGCTAGACAGCCACCGAGAGATCCTCGAGGAGACCAAAGGGTTGACTGGTCTTGAGGCGGCGCAGTCCGCTGTCAAACAGGAAGTGCTGGGTCTTCTCGGTGATCTCGCGCAACTGTGCGGAGACCTTGCGACACGACTAGATGAGCGTACGGCGCTGCGGAAGGAAAGTGTTGAACGCCTAACGGCAGCGCTCGCCGACCAGGGTGTCAGGCTGTCCATTGACGCCCAAGGTCAGTCCCAGGAGTTCCAGCAGCTCAGTTCGCGCTACACGAATGGCGGGCGGGCGCTCCAAGAGCTTAAGAAACGACTGCCTGAACGGCTAGCTCACCTGTGTCTAAAGAAGGCGTTCGGCGCTCTGTCGGAGGGACTTGAGTATGACTATGCAAGGCTACTCTTCGACTCGGAGTTGGGTTATTTCCTGAGTGTGTTTGAGAACGACGATCTTCGCTTGGAACTCAAGGTTGGGAAAGCCGGCCAGGAGTATAGCCCGATTGATCAGCTTTCCGCAGGCCAGCGGTGTACAGCGATCTTCCCGATTCTCCTGAAGTTGGAGGAAGGCGCACTCATCGTAGACCAACCGGAGGACAATCTCGACAACAGACACATTGCCAACTTCATCGGGCCCGCCCTTGTTCAAGACAAGATGCGGCGGCAAATGATCTTCACGTCGCACAACGCGAACCTTGTTGTGCTTAGTGACTCCGAGGCCATCCTACTTTTCGAGAGCAACGGAACTACTGGCCGGCTCGAGCAGCAGGGCTTCTTCGCCACGCTCCGATCGCCAATTGCGCAGCATGTGATGGACGTTCTTGACGGAGGTGACCGGGCGCTTGAGTTAAGGGCACGCAAGTATGGCCTGACCAGGAAGGCTCGGTAACTCCTACGAGAGCATTCACGTTGCGAACATCTATTCAGCCGCCCTCGGAGAGAGCCTGTTGTTGACCATCATTCCGTGTTCCGTCGTGGCTCCCAATGGACATACCGGAATCCGAATTGAGTCCTTCGAAGGACAACAGGAGGACTTTAACACGGATTCCTTGGCCTTGGCGTTCCGGGCGCGCATGACGCCAGGTGCCGAGTTCGCGCGCCTAGTCGTTAGGCTACACCCTGAGGCGAATAGGCCAGAGCACTGGGGTTTCAGAAGCTTGTCGGCGCTAAGTCCGGAGGAGGCAGTCCCACAGATTGCGTTAGCCGCCGTTGCCGTGCACCTAGCTGACGCGCCTCGTGTCGAAAGCACGCAGCACGTGGTCACATGTGGCGGCACCTGCCTGCTCGAGCTCGCCAAGCGGACAAGGGCGTCCGACGAGGAGATCCTCGAGTACCTCAAGGCGCGACTGTTCTGGGCGTGGAAGTACGATCTGACGACGAGTCGAGCAGAATGGTACGACTCAGTTGTACTTGGCGTGTCAGGGGAGACCATCGATCGGGTCAGCCTAATCGCGCAGGGCGACCTTCTGAAGCGCACTGTGTACTCTACAGGTGCCATCTCCTACGAACCTCGAGCAAAGTTGCTAAGAGAGTTCCCAGGGTCCCTCGGTGCCGGACTGTCAACCGATGCGTTCCAGACTGCGTTCAACACGTACACCAAGGGTCGCAAGATCGGAGACGGTGGGTCCGGGTGGGTTTATGAGGCTCGTGATTCACACGGCGAGTTGTGGGCTGTGAAGGTGCTAGACCCGGCGCGTGCTACGCCCGAGCGTCTCAAACGCTTCAAGAACGAACATCTGTTTTCGAGCCGCAATCAGCATCCAAACATCATCACGATGGTGGATCATGGAATCGCTACCGTTCGCGGCACGGCGACGTCCTTCCTTGTTATGCCGCGCTTCGACTGTTCTCTCCGCGACCTCATGCGAGAGGGCATAAAGCCTGAGCAAGTAGTCGGGTACTTCTCGCAGATCCTTGAGGGCATCAAGGAGGCGCACGATCGGGGAGTGGTACATAGGGACTTGAAGCCTGAGAACGTCTTGTACTTGACGCGAAGCGACCGGCTCGTTGTCGCAGACTTTGGAATTGCACACTTTGCGCAAGAAGATCTGTTCACGGCTGTGGAAACGGGATCTCACGAGCGCCTTGCGAACTTCCAGTATGCAGCTCCGGAGCAGAGGATCCGTGGCGGTGAGGTGAGTCTGGCCGCCGACATCTATGCACTGGGGCTCATGCTCAATGAACTGTTCACCGGCCAGGTTCCGCACGGAACGGATTACACCACGATAGAATCTGTCGCGCCCGAGTTGGCTTACTTGGATGGCCTCGTGGCGCAGATGATCCGACAGAATCCTGAGGCTAGGCCTCCGGTTGCTCAGGTCCGGTCGATGCTTGAGTCATCGCAGACCGCGGCGCCTCAGGGCAAGACGTTGGAGCAGAGGGCGAGACAGGTACAGGCCAAGGGGCCAATGGTAGCGCCGGACGTGAGGGTCAAGTTCTTGATTGGGCTCGCACCTGGGCTTCCGGGTGAAGTCGAGACGTACCTGACCGTTTCGATTGCGAACCACGACACCGTATCCGTCTTTCTGCAGAACGTCTACGTCGAAGCGGAAGGCTCCAAGCGGTTCATTCCGCAAGTTGACGCACTGACGAGAGAAGGCCAGAAGAAGCGAGAACTCCGAGCTGGCGACAACTTCGATTTCAATCTATCTGCTGCTGCGGTGGTGTCTCAGCTAAGGGGGAAGCGTCCTCTCAACGCTGGAGTGATAGACGCGATTGGGCGCGATTTCCATGGTGACGCAGAGGAGTTTCGCAAGGCTTTCGCTGCAGCATTGGAGAGGGCGGATTCGCAGTAGGTAAGTGCGATGCACCGGAATCTGTGACTGAAGAGTCCCGCGCCGACGCTCGGATCCTTCTGTCAGGCCGACAACTTGACTGTCGGATGCCGTTCGACAACCGACACCTAGCCGAACATACATTTGCAGCTGCATATAGAATCGGCTTGGGCATTCCTTGTTCACTGAGCGTTGCGCGACCTTGACCAAACCTAGCAGCGTTGATGTCTAGCGATGTGCTGAATCGGATTATTGGCCGTGTTTGGGCCATGATACCGCGAGTCAGTGCGCACCCCTTTGTGATTGCATTGTTAGGGGTGACGGTGGGGTACTTGGGCGCCAGCTATCAGGTGCGTTGGCAGGTGCAACGAACCCACGCCGATTTCCTTGGAAGAGTCCGGGTAATCCGCGAGGCGACTAGGCAGGTCGAACACTTCTGCAGAAGTGTCCGGCCGATGGAAGGCGCGATCGAGGTCATGGGTGACGAGTACTCCCGCAAGCTGTCAACCCTCACACAGGTGTGGCGGAGGCTTGAGTCAGCAAGCAGGACAGTTGAACCTCTTCTGGATCCTCTGGCCAGCCAGGATCCGTATGCGTTCCGTCTCGCGAGTGTTTCGCTCGGCCGTGGTCATGAACCTCTTGACCTGGACTCGCTGCTAGCCGATGACTCGGCGGTGCGGACAAGACTGCGTGTTGTGTCCGCGTTCCCGCGCGAATCGGTCGGGGCAATTGAGAGACGTCACGGCAGCGTTTGGTCACCACACGTAGACTCCAGCGTCATAAGTACGAACGCGTCTGAGCCTCCGCTCGCGGTACCTCGACTTTGGAGAAATGTCGAAACAAGGTGCGCGGACCTAGTTCTGCTGGCGTCCCACCTTGATAGTGTCGGCTACCACGGCGTTGACTCGCTGCAGGCGCCCCGATAGCGACGGGAAGTACGATTCGTTGTATGGTGTCTGTTGTGGTGTCGATTCGAATTGGTTTCCTGCCGTTTTCGGCTCCAAGCCGGCCGGACAGATCGCGCGGGCTGTCTAGGATATCCGCCATCTTGCCGGACTTGGGGCCCTGACGTCAGGTGCCTGATAAGCGTGAGGTCGGTAGTTCAACTCTACCCTGGCCCATAGAAGCGAACCCGACGCCCTACTTGAGGTTACGACCTCGGGTGGGGCGCTGTGTTTTCCGAAGAGCGGGCGGGTGTGTCCGTTCCTGTGTCCGTTGTGAGCCCGTCCGTCGTCAGCGTGGCCCGTCGCGCGAGCGCTTGCCGCTGCGTCGCCGGATCAGCGGCCGTATAGCATAGGGTGAGCGTCAGCGGCGACCTCCAGCCGCCGAGGGCCATCAGATCCCGAAGTGGAACACCCTTCAACTCCGTGGCGAACTTCCGCCGCAGCGCGTGCCATCCGCGCGCCGGTTCGGGCGGGAGCCCCGCCCGGCGCTCCAGCTCCAGCCACCACGAGCCTACCAAGTGCCTCGATACGGGGACCGTGGGGTCTGTGGGGGAGGGAAACACCCACTCGCTGCCATGGTTCAGTGTGTGGCGCTGCCGTAGCGCTGCGAGCGCGGCATCGGAGAGCGGAGTCGTATGATCGTACCCCATCTTGTCGGCATCGCCCCGCCACCGCACGGTACTTGCCGCCTCATCGATGTCGTCCCACCGGAGTTGCCGGACACTCGCGATGCGGTGCCCGGTCTCATGCACCAACAGCAACGCAAGATCGGCCAAGGAGCCTCCCCCTGATGCAGGATTTGGCAAGGACCGTTGGCCTGGGGCCCATTCTTGATCGAGCGGGTGTGCCTTGGGTTGATCGCAACTTCGAGGATGTGTATGACTCGCTCTATCGGCGCAATCCCACGTCGTCCGCAGTTCGTGAGCTTGAGGGCACCGTAAGAGACTACTTTTCTGTTCTTCAGTTGCCTCCTTGTGTCACGGCCTATGACTATCTCGTCCTGACCTTGAGGGCAAAGGATGTCATCGCCTCGTTCAACTGGGATCCGCTTCTTCTTCAGGCGTACGCGCGCCACGCAGCCGCTCGCGAACTCCCGCACGTCGTGTTCCTGCACGGCAATGTTGCGGTGGGCTATTGTGAGGGCTGCAAGGTGAAGGGCTGGGTGACTGGCAGGTGTGGCAAGTGCGGGTCCCCATTCACTCCTTCGAGGCTCCTGTACCCGGTCAGTTCGAAGGACTATGCGTCCGATCCGTTCATCTCTGCCGAATGGCAGAACCTTCAGCAGTACCTCCAGCGCGCTTATTTCCTGACAATATTCGGGTACAGCGCGCCACGGACCGACGCTGCCGCGATAGAGCTCTTGATGGGTGCGTGGCGGAACAATCAGACCCAGACCTTGGCTGAGGTGGAGGTCATCGACGTCCGGCCCGAGGATGAGCTTGTCGCGAGCTGGAGGAGTTTCATCACCAGAGAGCACTACATGGTCACCGATGACATTCGTCGCAGCTATTTAGCCTGGCACCCGCGGCGAAGCTGCGAGGCCCTCGCCTTTGCCACTCTTCAGAACGACCCTTGGCCCGACAATTGGATGCCTGAATTCGGCAACCCCGGCGCCATGCTTGACTGGGTGAAACCGCTCATCGACCAAGAAGAGGCGCTTGATTCGCACAGTACACCGTTTAGTCGCGCCTCATTGTCTAGGGGGGCCAAGCCGTCGTGATCAGTATACCGACAGAACTGGAGGAGACCCGTGCCGCCGCTTTGCTCGCTGTCTCCCCCATCCGAGCCGCCGATGACACAACAAAGGCCGACGCCAAGTTCCTCTTCAACGCCCAGAGGACGCAGGCAGGCGAGACTCTTCCTGCGTACTTCCTCGTCTACTTCTTGCTCGTCGATCTGCTCGGCTTTCCGAATCTCGGGAAGTTCGAGAAGATCGCTTGGTCCGTGCCGATTGATTTCAATGGTCGGGCCTTTCTCATCGAGCACCGCAAGTTCGGGGTCGGAGTCTTCGCACATGATGCTTCTGCAGAGGAGGATCAGGCGCGCCAGATCGTTGCCCTGATTAGCAGTGGGGTCAAGGTCGCTGGGCCCTTCTTCGAGTGGCTAGCAGATCGTGCCGCTCGTGAAGGACAGTTGAACGTGGCCAACCGGAGCCGGGAGCTATATGACCGATTTGAGTTCTTTCTTGCCGCCCACAGGAGGATGGCCGTTGAGGCCGGAGAACGCGCACGCGAGCGCCGTATTGAGAAGCGCGAGATAAAGGGTGGTACACTCGAAATCTTCCATGAGCCGGCTAGGGAGCTGCGACGAAACGCTCGGTGGCTGGCGCTCGCGACGATTGATGCGTTCTTCAGTTGGACGGAGCACGTCTTCATTCATCTCGCCATTATCACCGGTGCGGTCACGTCCGGACTAGAAGTCGCAAAATTGGCCGAAAGTGACTGGCAGACAAAGTTCAAGCAGGCTCTCGACTTGAAGGACCCTCGAACAAAGTCCCTGTTTGACGACCTGGTGGTCATACGGCGGCAGTTGAGGAACTTCCTGGCGCACGGGGCGTTCGGCAAACGGGGGGAAGCGTTCGACTTTCACTCTGGCGCAGGAGCGGCACCGCTACTTCTCCCTCATCAAGCCGACAAGCCGCGGTTCGCTCTGACAGATGAACTCGCGTTTGAGGATGCCGCGGCGATCAATGTGATACTTGGGTTCATAGACCACCTTTGGTCGGGATGCCGCGAGCCCGCGCGGCAGTACATCCAGGAGAGCGAATTGCCTCTGATTCTCACAATGGCCAAGGATGGTTCGTACGGTCGGGCGATGCGATCTGTGGAGGACATGGAGAAGCTCGTCGAGCAACTATCGTACGAGTGGGATCGATCCGTGAACATGGATTGGTAGCACTTGAACTTCGAGAGGAACGGGGAGACGATCCGAGTCGTTCCTGGGTCGGACCTGCCCCCGTGGTGTGGCGAGCCCTATCACGTCGCCACGAGCTTGGGCAACACAAAGTCGTATCTGACGCCAGGCAAGCTGGGTACAAACGACGAGGTGTACTCATTCCATCCGATCTGACGCATCTCTTGCTCGATCTGGGAGCCGTCCGGCTGAACGACTTGTACGCGGGGGGTCGTGAGGGTGCCGTAGCGCGGGACAAGGAGGTCCAACCTGAGGTAGCCGTATGCCCTTTCGTGCGCATCAAGCGTATACGTGTCTCCAGCCTTAAGGTTGAACGCCTGGGGCCACACGTATTCCGTTCTGTACACGCCAACATCTCCAGGACTGATCGGCTCTAGAAACTCGACTTTCGCTCTTGAAGCCCGCTTGCCGCGATACATCTCATATACACGCGAGACCTGGAGGGCACGACCATCCTCCGACCGCGCAGTAACCTCCATCTCCCGATCCTCTGTCGAGTTGGTTGCCCACGAGCTCGCGAAGTCCGACCAGTATCCGTCTTCTTTGTCCAGATTGCAGACGGCCCTGATGGCGGTTACACGCGTTGTCCCATCGTACCCAATAATGTCTAGGGTCCGGTACGACTCCAGGTACAGCCACTTCGCGCCCGGGTGATGGGCTAGCTGCAACGCGATTAGTTGTCCCACCTCGACACCGTGCAAGGCCAAGAAGACCTCGTACAGCAGTCGTCGTGATGTCTTGTCACGCGCAATGTGGCAAACGGATGCGCGCAGGTCTGGCGGCAAGTACTCTAAGGACAGCTCCCCACCCATGCTAACCACGTGGATGAACGCCTGCGGATGCATGGTGACCGCCCGATCTCTCGCGTACTTGAGTTCAGTCTGAACGTAGTTGGAGTCAAACGCTTCCGATGAAGCGATGAGCAGGAACTTGTCGGCTCGGTAGATAGAGGAGACGAGTTGCTCCGCTAGAGGCTCACCGTGACGGAGGGACAATTCGTCGAAGAACACCTCTACGCCATGCTCCAGCAGGAACCTTGTGAGGCTCCTGCCAAATTGGAGCGAGCGTTGATCTGGGTCGTGATGGGAGTAGGAGACGAAGACCTTCATGCCGACAACTCTCCATTAGCGGCGGGGCAGTTCAGACGCATTACGGGGCCTCCCGTACGTCGGCTAGGGCCAGGGTCCTGAGGCGGTCGGCGGAGCTTGACGGGCGAATGGCGGCATGCCGAGGTCGGACACCAACTGTCTGCCCACGCTATCGAGCGCCGGGAAGATGGCGTGGTGCCGAACCCCGAGCGCCCAAAGCAACTCCAAGAGCGGCCGTTTGCATGCTGCGGGCAACACGTATCGGACCAAGTCACGCGGGTCCGGCAGAAGCTCCGGGATCGTGTTGCCCACGGACGGACGGGGATGGACAGTAAACTCACTCAACTGAGCGATCATTCTCGGAAACGCCCGTATTGGCTCAAACGCAGCCGGGCGAACGGGCCGGACCGGGAGCTCAAGGGTCGCCAGTAACCCAGCGGGATTGTCCTCGTAGAACGGCTCTTGCGTCAGGAACGAGAGGATCCGATTGCGCCCGAGCTGCGGAAGCGCATATCCTACACCAGCGGCCTCGTTCAGCGCCGCCGGGTTCATCGCCCACAGTTCCCCATCACTCTCAGGATCGCCGGCAAGCGCGAAATAGAGCGCTACAAGCGGGCTCTCCGTCCAATCCAGGAGTCGGGTCGGTACCAAATGGTGTTGCATCAGCGAGAGCTCGGCCAGCCAGTCGCCCCGCTCCGGAATCGGGTCATCTGCGAGAGCAACGGCATCGCGCTTGAACGTCTCGACCGTTGCCAACTCGATGAACCGCTCTCTCTTTGCCGCAGGGGACTGCGCGATATCGCGTCGGAACACCCGGGGAGTGAGTTCGCCAACGGCCTTGTAGTGCCCCCTGAACCAGGCGCCGCTAAGGGCAGTTGCAACAGCAACAACGTCGTCGGGCGTGCGGATCGTGTACGTTACGGTCATCGTGGTTGCATGGGCTGGGGACGAAGCTCGCCGGGTCGCATCACGGAGGGAAACAACAGCAGCATGAGCAGCGCTGCAAGCTGCCACGGCGCCAATCGGCCTCACGCGCGCGAGCCGCGTCGGCCGCTGTCACCTTGTCCGTCGCCGGTACCACTTCTCCGCGCAGAGATCCGCATGGGGGCAGGCACCCTGCGACCGCGTATGGGGCGGGGCGGTGTCGAACTTGCTGTCCAATTGAGGGCGGAGAACTAGGACGTCGCCTTGTCCAATCCCACGAAATCGTGCGGTCTGTCAACGACTTGACGTTGTGGTGCCGTAGTCCAGCTTCCCAATTCGCCGGCTGCGGGGAAAGCTGCCCCAGCGGAATCCCTACTTAGATAGCGGGCCAGATCGGCTGCCAACGCGATGCACCCGAACGAGGGTGAATGGCAGGCCAATTGTCGTAGCGTTGCCACGTACCCAGCGCTTTTGGTCCTCGCTTAGGGTGTCGCCGCTTCCCTTCACCTCTGCGAAGAGATAGGAGTCACCTTTGAAGGCGAAGAGATCGGGCCAGCCGGTGTAGTGGGCCCAATAGGAGCTGACAAGGTAGCGGAGTATGGTGATCAGGGTCTTGTCGCCGAGGACCTTGGCAAGTCTGCGGGCACGGTCGACGTCGTGGGGCGTGTGGGCCCACAGATACTGTCTAAGATCACAGCTTGGCTCAAGCCAGTAATCAAAGAGCCAATCAGTTTGCCCCTCAAGCATCCCGAGGTGTTCTTCAATTGCGTCGGCGCGGCGGGTTGCATAGCCAGGGCGGCCGAAATCCCGTGGAAGGTTCATCCATATCTGCGGAGCTTCATCGCCAACCGGCGGCGAACGGCGGCCAAACCCAATGAATCGCTGGAGTTTGTCCGCCGGATCTTCGATCAGCAAGTACATGTAGATGCCAAAGAGCGCATGAAAGGGCCTGCTCTCGCACTCAATAACGTCGTAGCCCTCTTGGCGGTAGTGCGCCGCTACGAGGCCCTCCACCGTGCCGAATGTGCCTAGTCCATTCGATAGGGTCCTCGTACCGTCAGGCGCGTTGACGTAGCTGGCCGAGAGGTTGACTATTGGGACGCTGCATTCGGAAAGCACCTGACTCGCCGGCGTCTCACCATAGGTGTACTTCGGTGTTCGTGCATGGAGGTCCTTTAGCTCCGTCAAGACCTCCATCTCGATTTCCTTGCGCTTGGCCACTTGTTGCGGTCTTGGTACGGCCGCTTTGCCGCCTTCTTGTTCCAGCCAGTCGGCGAAGCGCTGAGTGGTGGCGAAGTACAGCTCGCGCCAATAGTACCTAACGATCTTCGATGTACGCCCGTGTATCTCGGCCTTCGGACTAGGCTCCGGCCGTAGGCCGCGACATTCGTTGCACACGTTCGGCACGAAGCCAAGTGTCACATCCACCCGGAGGCCGCTGTGAAGGTCGGTGCCGTGGGCGAGTTGATAGGGCAGAAAACGCTCGCCGAAGCCGCGGTCGCAGGTGCACATCATTACTGCACCGCATGCGGCACAGCGGTATTTCCTGATGAACTCAAACGGGTTGATGCACGCGATGTCCGCGTGTGAGCACTCCGAGGTGCTCGACATGCGAGGAAATCTAGTCTCGACCTGGTCGCCATCAACTGTTTAGGGTGCCGGCGACCCGAAGGTGAGCGCGCGCGCTGGGCGCGAAGCGCATTCGCGGTGTCCGTTCCTGTGTCCGTTGGGGGCGGATTCTTGCCGTTCGATCGGGAAGCGTGCCGGGCAACTTCCGCACGCCGCCTAGGTTTACCGGCATCCTGCCGTCAATCAGGGGGTTTCTTGACTGCCTGATAAGCGTGAGGTCGGAGGTCGTTGCGCGCGACTTTCCGAGGTGCCGTGAATCGGAAACCCTCCGCGTCGCCGCCTGTGTCTTGTCGCGCTCAAGGGGCTACACCGCGACAAACTGGTCCCCCATCGATACTCCGGTAGACGCGGCGAGCAGTATGACCGGTTGTGGCGAGCGTGATTCCGCAGTCACGACCTCCAGGGCCTCAGTCGACACTTCGCCCGCTTGCGCCACGCCCAGCTCCACACGGAGCCATTCGCGCAGGCGGTGCGCGTCCGCCTCGATGTAAGACCGTTCGTTGCCACGCTGGTACAACTCCGTCATCGTCTTAGGGCCGTGCCCCAGATACGCATCTTGATGGATCGAAATGACCTTGGCCATGGCCAACCACTTGGCGTACGTGCGCCGTGCGTCGTAGGGCTGCACTCGGCCCTTGGTCGCCGCCTCGATCTGGTCACGGAGCATCGAGGCGGTTAAGCCGTCCATGGGCCGGCACGGGATCGAAAGAAGCGGCACGAGCCGGTCGCGACCGTGGCGCTTGGTGCCATGGATGTGGATGTGGCCGCCCTCAAGTTCCCACCATCCCCACAACTCGCCCGGGCCCATGCCTGTCGTACACATCGTCCACCACGCGCGCCGGCTCTGCTCAGGTAGTGCCGCCGCCACGGCCAAGGCCTCCTTCGGCGTCAGCGGCATGCCCGCGCGTTTGGGCGCGGTGGGCAAGACGGCGATGTCCAAGACGTCGAGATACACCTTGGTGCGCTTGTAGCCGCAGTCCCGTAGGAAGGCGAGGGCTGCCGCCTTGATGCGATTGAAGGCCGTGAACTGCTTGGCTTCCCTGCACCGCTTCCGCTCCGCCCGCACGCGCGCGGGCACGCTCTCCACCGTCTCATCCTCCAACTTGTGCACGAGGAGGTGCTTCCATGCCCACCGATCGTTCTTCCGCTGGTCGTCACTCACCTCACCCACACGCTCGGTTTGCCACGCCGTCACTTGCTCCTCCAGCAGTTGGACCTTGGGGGCCGAGGTTGGTTCATCTGGTGGCGGCAGCTTCTCATACTCCTTGCCACGGACGCGATCGAGGAGGGCCAGGGGCGTCACAGCTCCATCGACCAGCAACCGGAGGTAGTCGAGACGACCAGTGTCGTAGAGGTCGCTCAGCATCTTGTCGAGCCGGTTGAAAGCCCGCACGCTGTGGGTCCCGCTCGAGACCCGAATCGGGGGGACACCCGGGAACCGGCGCCGCAGTTCAGGGATCCCCTTCGCTGTGTGACGGCGGCGCTTGCGGGTGGGCTTCACGCGGCCTCCCGATGCTGCGCGAGGTACGCGTCGAGATCCGCGCGCAAGAAGCGCACGGTGCGATGGCCCAACTTGACCCGCGGTATCGGCAACCGATCCATCGTCCGCAGCGAAAGCCGCAAGTATGCCGCCGCTTCCTGACGGGTCATCACCTCCTGGTCGGGTTCCCCGCGCGAGGGGAGCTTCTCCTCGTTGGCGCGCCCCACGACCACTGGAGCACGCACCACCTGCGGTTCGACAGCACCCCGCCCCACCCCACCCCTGCGCTTGTCCATCTCACCACCCTCCGATCGGGACCGGCTGACCGCCCCGTTTGGTCGAAGGGGCCCTGAGCCCCCACGAGCCCATGGCGTGCCCCCCTCACCTGGGAGGGATCGGAGGTCGAAAAACCTTACCGCGGACGAAGGGCCATGCTCGACTACCTCGGCACTGTCGGACATCGTCAGGTTGGGTTTTAGACCGGCTGAGCTCACGGGCGTACGCGTCACCTCCGCCACTCACTCGGACCGCGATCCCAGCCATGGCGATGGGACGCTCGCTTGCGACGGCTGTGATTCCGGGCCATGATGCAGGCGGACTCCGAGTCCACACGTTCTCATGTTCTGTCGTTTACAGCGATTACAAGTGGATAACAGTGCGTAGACACCAGCTCCAAGTCAAGAGGGCGACCGGGATGGCGCAGGCGCTGAGCACCTCGATCCGCACCGCGGTCCGTGTCCTGCACGAGCAAGCGTCCCTCCGGGAACTCGCGAGCGTGCTGGGCGTGAGCCATCAGACGTTGTTCAAACTGGTCCAAGGTCGGCCTCTTCGACCGTCCACGCTCCGGCACGTTGCGGAAGGCCTGGAAGGATCTCGAGACGCGGTGGCGTTCGATCAACTCCATGAAGCCTTGGGGACCCTTCTGCGGGACGTCCCAGCGTCCCAACGACGTCACATTGAGCAGTGCCTGCGTCCGGTCGTCGAGGCGGCATTCCGGAGCGCGCGCCAACCCATACCCGAATGGGTGAATTGGCTGAGTGATGGGCGGCGCTCCGTGCAGCCAGCGAAGCTGTCGGTGCAGGCCCTGTTGAAGCGGGCCCAGGCCGGGTCCAAGGTTGGGGCGCGGCCCTAGGCCGTCGATAGAACGAGTAGAATCCGCCGTGCGGAAGCAGTGATTAGCGTCTAGTACTTCCTCACCCTGGGGCCACCTGAGGAACCCCCATCTCTGGCGGGCGAGCCCTTCCAAGAGGGCGACGCCGCCAGCACCTGCGGCTTCGCCCTCAGTGTTCCTGCGTGCTCCCAACCTGCACGGGTCTAAGGTCCAAGACCCCTACAGGCCAAGTCACCTCACGTGGGGCGCCGGCTCCTACCCGCCGACGCACGCATCCTGGCACACCTGCGCCGGCGCGTGGGCGTCAGGCGCCGCACGTCGAGGGCTGCACCCTGGTCCGGCCCGCGGAAGGCGGGACCAAACCGCCGTTGCCAGACCACCGGCACGTATATGGACACCGCCGGATCGCCAGGCCACTCGGGCTTCAGGCCGTGCGCACGAAGGACCTCGACGATCTCGCGACCGACCAAGACGGTCCCGGTCTCCGGATGGCCAAGGTCGCGGAAGTGAAGCCACAGACCGCCTCCGTCAATGGCTTCGTCAGTAGCCTGTGAGTCAAAGAACACGCAGCCCTTGCTGGTCCGACCGCGGTGCTGCAGTTGTTGGTGCAGGGTCTTCATCTCGCGCCAAGCGCAGTTGGAACAACACAGGAAGTCCTGACGCGCGAGATACCCACGCGATTCCAGCTCGTCGAAGACCGTGTTGAGACGATCGCAGTCCGTAGTGGGCCATGCCGCCTCCTCCACGGCGCGAGCGGCCAAGGTCGCATCCACGCGTGCGGCCACGGCCGCGAACAGCTGCGCTGGGCGTGTTGCCCCAAATCCCTCAGTCGTCAATCTGATGAGCGACTCACGGTTGCCGAACCCCCTGCGCAGGCTAGACGCCACAACGCCGTCCACGTCATCCCCGAGGCCATCGGGAAGCGCCTCGTTGTCCTTCGCCAACTCAGGCGAATGCGGGAGGCACGTCGCGTGCAAGTCCACCCGGACCGTTGGTTCACCGCCCACCTCGAATGCGCCGGGATACTGGTCGTCAGTTCTTGTGTCTTGCATAGGTCACCCTGCCCTCTCGGGCTTGTGATGTGATGAGGCAATGGTCCTCACGCTGCTTGTTCGCGCGGCCAGGGGGATGCCCGTCCCGTTGACCGAAGGGACCCACTCGTGTCGGGAGTACGTCCCTTCACCTGATACGGTCGACAGGTCGAAAAACCTTACCGACCTCTGTGGCGATCGGGCACACCGGCCGCCGGGCGGTCACGCCATCGACGCCCTTCGTGGGGATCAGCACTCAGACCTTCCCCCACTGCGGCGCCGCCGGAACAACATCGAAACCCAGGCGCGTGAGGCCGTCGATGATCTGGCGACGCTGTTTGGCGGTCGACGCGTAGCTCAGGTCCACCCGGTTGCCGATGGTGAACCGGTGCGGGTCGAGCTCGACCTCAAGGCCATCGAACGTTGCCCCGACCTCTATCGCCAGTGCCTCAGCCTGCTGATGCAGCGGCAGCGCATCGCACGTCCCGGTGATCAGCGCATCGAGGGCCGCCCAGGCGACGACTTCCTCCACACGCAGGGTGATCCGCTGCTGGGGGTGCTGGGTCGCCCGCTCGGGGGTCTGCTGCCCGGTCACGACGCCACCGTCTCCGTCGCTGCTTTAGAACCACATATCGGGCACTCTTCCCCGCGGCGCTTGTCGATCTCACAGTTGCCACACTTCTCGCACTGCCGGAAGAACTGAATGTCAGCCCGCTTCCGCTGCCATTCCTCCTCAACCCACGCGGTGGCTTCGGTGAAAGCCACATCGCCCATGAGGCCCCGAATCGTCTCGATCCTGGCACACAGCTGCCGGTAGCAGTCGGTGCACGTCTTCGTGGAACCGGCGAGTTCCTGCTCGAAGTCTGCATGGCGGATTTCGTACAGGTGGCAGCCAGCGATGAGACCCAGTTCGCCCGGTGTGGGAGAGAAGTGCGTATGCCGGTGAAGGCCTCCGTCGTGACCTTCGGTTGCGAGTTTCAAGGCGCCCACGTCCGCGCGACATTCTGCACACTCCAGCATCGCCACATCGCCAACCACCTTCACCCACACCGGCGAGTGCAGGTGGCACTTCGGGTGCAGGTACAACAGGTCCGCTGGTTCGCCGCACAAGGCGCATGTGTCTGGGTGCTGATGATCCAAGCTCTTCATGCCTTCCATGTGTCACCCTGCCCTGTCGGGCTTGAGAGGATGTGGTGAAGGAACGGCCTGGTGACCGCTCATCGGGCGGGGTGAGCAGCAGTGGTGACCATGCCGGGATCGCTAGTCCGAATGAGGGAGTACCAGGCCCCCGTCATTGCGCACCGTCGGGTGCCGGCGATGCCGCTGTCGGCGGGCGGCGCCCGTGCAGGCGGGGGTGCGTGTCGGCATACGCCCGGTAGCGGCACTTGGCCGAGCAGAACCGACGCGGGCTTCCCCGGTGCGGCGTTGACGGGAGGGGGCGACCACACCCCGCGCGTGCACAAATTGGGGCTCCCGGAGGCACGGCCACGCTTTCGGCGGGCACTGGAGTGCCTGGGGGCACCGTGCGCCCTGACCAGGCGACCGACGGGCGCCCTTCCCGAGCAACCGATCCGTCTTGCGGGGGCAGCGGTAGCACGGTGTTGGCCGCCTGTACCCGACTGCGCCTTGGGTGATTCACCTTCCCTCCTCGGTGGTGTGGGGCCCGTGCCGGTTGGCATGTACGCCCTACCCCAGACGATGCGAACCTCGAAAAACCTTACGGCCCCAACGCGCACCCGCGTATGGACACTTCAGATCTGGGGTCCACCACGCCCGCACAGGCGCACGCATGGTAGGTGAGCGAGCCGGCCCGGGACGGTCGCTCCCGCGAATATGCCAAGCACCCACACCGACCGACCTTCAGGGACGACCGTAGGGCCTCCCCCGTTCTCAACCACACCTAGAACAGCCAGTCCGAGGCTGTGGAGACCAACTGCTCGGGTTGGTGTTTGAAAACCGTGCTCGTCGCTTCCGCCGGCCAGCTCGGTCGCGCCTGCCCCGTGGTATAGCCGACCCGGGATCCCTGCGCGGCGATGAAGAGCTTCGCGGCGGTCGCGGTGACCGCCGTCTCAAACCGCCGCGCCGCGGCGGTCGGTTTCCCATCCGGCCCCTTGGCCAGGGTCACATGCGTGTCGTAGCGCGTACGGCCCTGGGCATCGCGGACGGGGGCTCCTGTCTTGTCGCGCCGCAGCGTCGCGGGAAAACGCACCCAATAACCGCCGTCCTTGGCCCTGAGCCGCATCTCCCTGACCACACAGGCCCCGGTGAACCGGCCCTCCCCATCACGCGTCCCCAGCACCAGGTCGAAGCCGGCGAGGACGGTCTTATACGGCCGCACCTCCAGGTTCTGCACCTCGAATTCCGGCATTCAGCCCTCTCCTGAGCCGGTGATACGGACTGGCGATCTCCTTCGATCGGCGTCCGCACCCGATACCTGTTGCATATCGGACCCCCGAAAACCTGACCGCGATCTACCGGTCAGACCGCCGCACACTGCCGAGGTGCGTCACGCCGCCTCCGCGACATGGGCCGCTGGTCCCGCGGTCTGGAGCACCGCCGCGATGAACAACGCGAACGGGTCTTCGGGGGCGCCGTCGTCGCTGAGCGACCTGGCGCCCGCACGCCGGATACGTTGGACGTAGTGACGCGAGTAGCGCTGGCGAAGCACCTGGGAGGACAGCTCGTGAACCAAGCCGGCCTCGAGGGAGACGAAGCTCGTCGGCTCAACGGACCACGCCCCGAAGTCGAGCGTGACGGCGAACGTCGCGCAACGGTGCGCCACTACGCTGGCTGGTTGGCGAGGCCGGAAGAGGCCGGCCCGCAGGAGCACGTGCCACAGGGGCGTCTGCAGGTTCTCCGAGATGCCATCGATACGGAGGCGCAGGTTGTAGGGTACGGGGACCACAAACTCGGGTTGCGTGGGATCGGGCCACCATGCGTCAAGCTGCCGCAAGAGCAGGGCGCGCGTCGCTGGTGTCAGGGTAGCATCTGGCGACCGTTCGCGGATGCGCCGATAGATGGGGCTCCCGGTTGCAAGCACCCATTGTTTGGCGTGCCCCAGCAGCTCGAACGCCAACCGCTCGGCCTTGAAGCGTGACGCAAGCTCTCCCGTCTCTGGGTCCGCAAGTACAGCGTCTCCGTCCAGAGCGTGCAGGAGGGATTGCATCTCGAACGCTGACAGCCCGGGAACCGGGCCCCAGTGCCGGGGAGTCGGCCGGCGCCGGTAGATGCGCGCGAGGATGTCCTTGACCTCCTGCACGGCGCCATCGGGACTCCGGTTGTAGGTGCCAGACTGGCCGTTGTGGTGCGCGTGGAGCCACCCCACCACCTGATCGGTGGCCACGTCCTGGGGAATCCCCTGGTGGTGCAGGTCGAAGCCCAAGGCGCTGACGGACCGGTTGAGCTGCTTCGGCCCGGTGAGGCCGGTGGCCCAGAGGGCCGGGAGATCCGTGGGCGGGCGCGTTTGGGCCCGGCTCGGCGAGGCCTTCGGGGACCCGCACGCCGTCGGGTACGGAACCGCAGGACAATGCGCCGCACGGTCGAGCAGCCCCACCACGTCCAAGGTCTCCATGGTGCCGTCATCGAACCGGCCCCTGACCAGGCGCAGGTCCGAACTTGTGCCCGCGGTGTTCGGGAGCAGACTGTCGGGGTCCAAGAGGCGCGATCCAGCGCCGAAGGGCAGCCGGATGCGGTTGTGGGTAGGGCCATTCCGGTAGTGCCCTCGCGGATACACCTCCAGGCTCCCGGGGACCTCCAGGAGCCCCGCAGCGGCCAGCAGTCGCATCACGGCACCCCCGCGTCCATCGGGAGCGCGCAACCGGTGCAACTCCACGGGCTCGGACAGGAAGTAGTAGAGGTGGAAGCCACCGGACCGACTGCTGCGGAACAGCAGACTCGGCCGGCCGAGCACCCGCGTGACCCGGTCATAGCGGGCGCGCAGGTCCATGTCCCCCATGTGGGCGTCCAGATCGATCACCACATGGTCGGTGACGAACCGCTTGGACCCGCGGTCCCGGCGACAGCCAGTGCCCACCCAGAAATCGCGACCTTCCAAGTGGGAGATAAGGAGTTCGTTGCTGAGAGGCTGGTCCTTCACCAAGTACCAGCGGCCCTCGCCCCGGCGCGTGATGTAGCAGAAGGGGTGGCCCACGAACCGGCGCCGAAAGCAGAGGAAATCCGGCACCGTCAACTCGAGGCGGGCCAGACGTTGCTCCTGGCGCCTGGTCAACGTTTCCTCGGCGGCTGCGTATGGATCAAGCGGCAGGTCAACCACGACCCACCACCGCAGAAAGGTGGGGGTCATGTAAACGGTGTCGTGGTTGGGCAGGGACTACGTGATAGGCTTCATGATCACCTGCACTGATCTTCACCTTCACCAACAAGTACGGAGGGAGATCGAAGCACACGATGCGGCTCCGGAGACGGGTTCACAGGGCACTGGCCTCTGTGGTGACGCTCCGGACCGCCCGGAACCTTACGGAGTAGCGACCAGCGCAGACCTCCTCGCGTGGCAGGGATAGTGAGATGGAACGGGCAACAACCCTGGCGGGCGCTTGATTCTTGAGGTGTGACGGGCTTCAGGACCGGCAACAGCACGAGGTGAGCCGGGAACCCATCGACTGCTGGACCAGCCATCCCCATCGTCAACAGCGACAGGCTAGCCCGACATCCTCCTCGTCTTCACTGGCGTCGTGCAACCGCAGGTCCCCACCCTCGGGTTCAAAGACCCCGATCGGGGCGCCGGGTGCGTGGCCACGCTATCGGCGGCCATCCAAGCCTCACCTTGCAGCGTACCGCCTGACCCGGGTGCCGCCGTGCTTGCGTGGCGGGCCACCGCCGAAGGCCGACCGGCATCGCACCATTTCCTATTGACATTCTATATGAACGTCCCCACCGTAGGCCCTGTCGAAACCCGATAGGAGCGAGCGTGCCGTCCAAGCCGACGAACCTGCTGCAGGGCACTCTGGATCTCCTCATCCTCCGGGCCTTGAGCCTGGCTCCGTTGCACGGCCTCGGGGTCGCGCGGCGGGTCGAGCAGATCACGCGGGGCACCTTCCTAGTCAAGCCGGGCTCGCTGTTCCCGGCTCTGCACCGCATGGAGGAGGCCGGCTGGCTGAAGTCCTCTTGGGGATCGTCCGACAACAACCGCCGAGCCAAGTACTACGAGTTGACCAAGGCTGGGCGCGCTCAGCTTGAGGTGGAGACCGCGGAATGGGGTCGGATTTCGCAGGCGATCAAGCTGGTGCTGCGAGCGACCTGAGGCGGGTGCCACCATGACGGGGCTGACCTGGCTGGCGAGTCTCTGGCGGAACCTGTTCCACCGAACCCGCGTGGAGCGGGACCTCGACGACGAGTTGCACACCTACGTAGACCAGCTGATGGACGAGAAGATCCGGGGAGGGATGAGCCCTGCAGAGGCGCGCCGGGCGGCCACCATGGAGGCCGGCGGCGTCGAGCAGATGAAGGAAGAGGTGCGCGACGCCATGGTCACCCGGACTTGGGACCTACTGCGGCGCGACGTCCGCCACGCCGCGAGGTCGCTGGCCCGGAGCCCCGGCTTTACGCTGGTCGCCGTCCTGTGCCTAGCGCTCGGCATCGGCGCCAACACGACCGTGTTCGGCGTGGTGGACGCGCTCCTGTTCCGCCCTCCCGCCCACGTTCGAGATCCCGGCAGCGTCGTCCGGGTGTACTTCACCCGCGCCGACCGCGAGGGCGGCTACGCCACCTCGAGCATCACCAACTACCCCAACTACGAGGACGTCGCCGGAAGCACTGGCGTCTTCGCCCAGGTCGCGGCGTACTGGCCCACCCAAACTACCCTCGGGCGCGGGCCGGAGGCGCGGCCGGTCCAGGCATCCTTGGTCTCGGGGTCATTCTTCCCGCTACTGGGAGCTCGACCGTTGCTCGGGCGCTTCATTGGACCAGAGGACGAGCGCGGCTCAGCGGGCGATCACGTCGCCGTGCTCAGCTACGGGCTCTGGCGCCGCGCCTTCAGCGGAGGCGGCTCGCCGCTCGGCGCCACGCTGCGGATCGGCCGCTCAAGCTATACGGTCATCGGGGTCGCGCCTCCTGGCTTCACAGGCCCGGACCCCGCTCCTGTGGATGTCTGGCTGCCGGTACGCGCCCTGGCCAACGACCTCATGGGCGACGGTGCGCTCACCTCGCGGAATTCATACTGGATCAACGTCCTAGGGCGCTTGCGGGCGGGCGTGGCGCCGGCGAGCGCGGCGGCGGCGGCCACGATGGCCCTGCGGCGCGGCAACGCGGCGGATGCGCACGGCGACACCTCCACTACGGCCGAGCTATATCCGATCAACCGCGACCGGGGGCCCAAGATGTCGGAGCGCGCCCGGGCTTCCCTCTGGGTGGCCGCGGGCGCGGCCGCAGTCCTCTTGATCGCCTGCGCCAACCTCGCCGGGCTCCTGCTCGCCCGGAATGCGGCCCGCTGGCGTGAGCTGGCTGTGCGACTGGCGCTCGGAGCCGGCCGCTCTCGGCTGGCCGCGCAGCTCCTCGTCGAGACGCTCCTGCTCTCCGCCGTGGGAGGCGGTTTCGGCGTGGCGCTGGCGCTGTGGGGCGGCGGCGCTCTCCGCGCGGCATTGCTTCCAGATATAGGGCCGGCGGCCACGGTGCTCAGCGCCCGCGTCCTGGCGTTCACGGCCGCGACAGCCTTGGTCGCCGCCGGCCTTTCCGGCATCCTCCCGGCATTGACGGCCGGTCGCGCGGATCTGGCCTCGAGCCTGAAGTCGGCGGGCCGGTCGCACACGCCTCGATCCTCGCGAGGCCAGTCGGTGCTGGTCGTCGCACAGGTGGCCGTCACGCTCGTGCTGCTCGTCGGGGCCGAGCTTTTCGTCGGCAGCCTGAAGAACCTCGAGGCCCGGGTCGGGGGCCTCGCCGCGGACCACCTGCTCGTGGTCACGACGGACGCTGAGGCGCTCGGGCTGGGGAAGGCGGACATCTCCCTGCTCTACGAGCGGATGCGGGACGGGCTGAAGCGTGTGCCGGGAGTTGAGGACGCCAGCGCCGCGGTCTTCATGCCGCTCTCGTCGTCGGGTGCGTGCTGTCTGGACAACGTGGCGGGACTCGAGCAGCCCGCCAGCATCACCAGCGGTCCTTACATCTTCCCGGTAGGACCCGAGTGGTTCGGCACGGCGGGCACGAAGATCGTGGAGGGCCGCAGCTTCACCGCCGCCGACCGGGTCGGGGCGCCGATGGTCGCGGTGCTGAACGCGACCATGGCGCGCGCCTACTGGCCCCGCGGCGGCGCGGTCGGCAAGTGCCTGAACCTGACGGATCCCGCGGGCGGGGCGGCGCGCTGTGCCGAGATCGTCGGCGTAGCTGAGGACGTGGTGCGAATCAACCTCCGCGATCAACGGGACGCCGGATACTACGTCCCGCTCGACCAGTTTACCGGGTCGTACGGCGCTCCGTGGACCCCGTCGTACCTGCTGGTCCGCGCCACGGGGAGCCCGAGCGCCATCGTGTCGGCCGTCCGCCGAGCCCTCGGCGACGCAGCGCCCGACATGCCCGACGTCACGATCCAGCCACTCGAAGACTCGTACGGATGGCTGCAGCTCCGGCCGTTGCGCTTGGGCGTGACCATGTTCGGCGCGTTCGCGATCCTGGGCCTGGTACTCGCGGCCGTCGGGATCTACGGCCTCTTGAGCTTCCTGGCCTCGAGGCGCACGGCGGAGCTGGCAGTGCGCATGGCACTTGGGGCGCCGGCCAGGCGAGTGCGGTGGCTGATGGTGCGGCAGGGGCTCCGGTTGGCCGTGGTCGGAGCCGCGATCGGGGTCCTCTGTGCCATCGCGCTCGGGCGGGCGCTGGCCTCACTGCTCTACGGGATCTCCCCGTCCAATCCGGCGCTGCTGGCCCTCGCCGTCATGGTGCTTCTCGGTATCGCGGTTGCCGCGAGCTATGTCCCGGCGCGCCGGGCGACTCGTCTCGATCCTTCCATCGCGCTGAGGGCCGAATGAGCATCGCATCATCGGCGCGTGCCGCCGCGGGCGACCGGTCACGTTCGGGCAGACGGAGGGCGGTGGTTCTTGCGCTGCTGGCGGTGGGCCTGCCGCCAGCACACCTGCCGGCGCAAGTCCACCTCACGCTGCGCGCCCAGGCCAGCCTTGAGAGCCTGCACGATCCTGCTGCGATCGTGGCAGCGGCTGTGGACGGTGCCGGCGACGTGTTTATTCTGGACGACCGCGGTCGCATCACGATGACCGACAGACGCCTCGCATTCAAGGGAACCTTCGGAATTCTCCCTGAAGGTAGAAGGGCATTCGAGTACCCGGTCGGAATCGGCGTACTGCGGGACGGTCGTGTGGCCGTCCTCGATGCCTCGATGCAGCATGGGATCACGCTGCTGCGTCTGGAGAGCGGGCGTCTGACTCCGGAGCACACGATCCCGCTGGTCTTCTTCGGCCGCGCGATGTGCGTGCTGCGCGACAACACGTTTCTCGTGTTCGGCGCTAACCAAGGCATGCGACTGCACATCGTAAGCCTGACTGGGAGAATCCTCCGATCCTTCGCGCCTGCGGACTCGACGCTCGACTGGAGAGCGCAGGACCAGTTCGCGATGGGCCGCATCGTCTGCGACCAGACCCAGGATGAGGTCCTCATGGGCAACGCCTGGTTCCCGGCTGTGGAGGCGTATCGGATCAGCACCGGCCGGCTCACATGGGTCGACACACTACGCCCGCACCGGCCGGTGGACGTGGCGATCCAACACAACGGGCTGAGCATTCATACCGGCCCGGGTGGACATAGCGTCGTGGTTGCCGCTCTAATCGTGGGTGGATGTCGGTTTCTTCAGACGAGGTACTTGGGCCGCCAGGATCGAGCGAGCGCCGACACCGTGCTCACGTACCTGTTCAGAGGCCCGGATGCGGCTGGCGCCGCCGTGGAGCGTGACGTTCCGCTCCTCGTGCCGCTTGGAGGCAGCGCCGTGCTCTCCTTATCCGCGACTGAGCCGGAAGTGCTGTTGCAGGAGGCGAGCGTTGATGGCTGTCGTTCTAGTGCTGCGTCACCCTGAGCCTCTCGAGCCGTTCGCTGTCTATTCGATTGCCCTCTGGCGTGTTCGCATTGTGACGGCGTCGTGCCACGGAAGGTGCCCACTCCCGAGTATGGAGACCACCGTTCTGCTTGCTGCGATGAGTAGCGGTTTCGCACGACGTATTGACGTAGGGCGTGCATCAAACACCCACTCGTGCTAGGAGGCCGCCATGGAGACTCTTCGCCACCTACTCAGCCCCGATCAGGCCGCCGAGATCTTGGGCCTGAAGACGCGCCATGTGCTCCGTCTGCCTATCCGTCGGATTAGGCTCGGTCACAGGACGATCAGGTACCGCATCGATGATCTCCTGGAGTTCCTCGACCCCGGCAAGACTCAGCGCGAGGCAGGCTAACTGCGGACGCCGAGTCCGGGCCGACGCTCCAGCCGGCGTCGGCCCCTCGGGTGAGCGCAGCTCCACGGCTCCGGCGTCTGCAAGCCCCCCTGCCAGAATCCCGACCCATTCTCCAGCGACCGAGCGACGTCATCATGGTAGCATCCCCGGCCCAGTGCTGCGGGCCTGCGCATAGGCGCCTGCTATGAGATCTCCTAGTGGCGCTGACCGCCAGCACGCCGCACGTTGAAGAGGAGGATACGCGGCGTAGTTCTGCAGCATCATGTGAGACGCCGTTGAGTGAAGGTGCTCATACGCGGCGAGCGAACGCCACGTCGCTGCGCAGAACACGGTTCTGGATAACGTAGTTAGGCAACGCCATCACCTTCGTAGCGGGGCTCCTCGAACATGATCCAAGCGATTGCCCGGTTGCCTCTGCTCTTTCTGCTGTCTGCAGCCGCGCCTCCGTCGCCCGAGCCGTGCGACGTGTCGCTCCATGGGCGCCTGCTGCCGTCAGAGTTCATTGCGGGCCGGATCTTCGTACACTGGCACCTGCGCAGCGGCGCAGATCTCAGGTTCTATCTCGACACTGGCGGCAATACGTGGGTGTTCCCCCAGGCTCTTTCGCGACTTGGGGCGCCGATCGACACCACGGCCCGCAGTGGTTACAGCATGCTCAGCGTTCGCCTGTCGCCTGCCCTCGGCGACTCGATCGTTCTGCCGGTTGCGCCTGGTCCGCCGACCGCAGGATCGAGCGACACCGTGGTCGTTATGGTCTCGCCCCAGGGGGCTCCAGATTACGGCATCGGCCTCCCCGTGGACGGGCTGTTGGGCGGTTACTGGTTTGCGGACCGCGTCTGGGTGCTCGACTATCCCGGCCAGCGCCTGCTGTTTAACGGCACCGCGCCCACCGGCCCGAGTGACTCGGCTTGCTGGGTTCCCTTGGGGTTTCAGACCTACCCACCGACAGGGCATCGGACGACTCAGTTCCCCCGTATTGCCGCGCGCATCGACGGTGAGGAGATCCAGTTCCTGTTGGACACCGGCGCCCGAACCACGTTGACCGACAGCGCCTGGCAAGCGGTCGGGGCCGCCGAGCCCCGTCAGCGCGCGGCGAGCTTCATTGCACAAAGCCGTCTCAACGCCTGGCATCAGCGACACCCCGACTGGCTTGTGGTCGACCGGGCGGAAGAGGGCGACTCCGCCTCCATGATTAGGGTGCCGACGATCCGTGTTGGTGAACAGGACATTGGTCCGGTCTGGTTCACAGCCCGGCCCGATCAGAGCTTCCGCGCGTTCTTGTCCCAGTACATGGATAGGCCGGTTGAAGGGTCGCTCGGCGGCTCGGCGTGGAAATACGTGACGCTGATACTCGACTACCCTAGGGCGCGGGCAGCGGTGCTTCCCGGCCCGAGGTGATGGCGCTGTCTAACTAGCGCCTGCAGCGGCGAGCCAATCGGGCTGAAACGCTGGGCAGTCGAGGATGAGGTGCTGCAGGAGTTGTGCTCGGCGGAGGGTCTGCCCGCCGCTGGGGCGCGATTCGTTAGGCGGCGGAGGCACCGAGGTAGCGAGTGCGGATAACCACACGGGATGGGCTCCCGGCCTTCGTCGCCGAGGTTTCCGGCGTCGCGGTCTACTTGGACAACGACTCCCTTATTCAGCTTGCCAAGGGGTCGCCCGTTCTCCGAGCCCGATTTCTTGAGGCCCTTCGAGAGGGCGGCACGTTCCTGTTCTCTGCGACCAATGCCGTAGAGGTCGCTGGACCCCAAGGCAAGTCAGCTCAGGCGGTGCGAGCCATCCTCGACGCGATCGGAGCCAACTGGGTTCCGCTCGAGATGGATCCGCGAACCGTCATGGAACGCGAACAGGGCGGTTCGCCAAGCGCCGCGGTCGCCGGGCACTTCATCGAGGCCTACTTCAAGCAGCGCGCCCACGAGCTCGCGCCGGCTGGTGACCGCATCGTCGACCTGTCTGCAGACAGGTTCTTCAAGCTGGGTGAGGTTGTCGAGTGGGCAAGCAGGCGCCGGGACCGGATGCGCGCACAGGCGCTCGAGCTGGACGAGACGCTCAAGAACATCATTCTTGAGTCCCGTCAAAGGTACGAGCGTGAGCCCGCGTCGCTTGACCGCGCGTTCCCGCCCGGACCATTCACAAGACGCGCGCCCGCGACCTTCGTGTGGACGCACTTGCTCCGCGCGCTCGTCCTCGAGGCCAAGGCGTATCAATTCAAGAGGAACGACGGGCTCGATTTCTGTCACGCCGTCTTGGCAGCTGCCTATGGCTCCATCGCCGCCCTAGACAAGCAGTGGAAGCGGCGGATCGAAGGTCTGCCAAAGCCAAACGAACTGGCGCTGGTCTTCTATCGGCCTGAGGTGGAGGAGCTAGTACTAGCCCTTGAGACTGGAGCGTCCAAGGCACGGGCGTCGGGCCACTCCGCCACCTAACCAGCGCTTGCAGCGGCGGGCTCCGCGGGGTGTCGGTTTGCTCGGCGATCTGACTTGGGAATCGGGTAGGCGTTGTGCGCTCGGCGGGCTCACGCGCCCGCCGCCGAGGCGCGATTCGCTAGGGCGTACGGCTGAGGGGCTCCGATGACAACTGGCGAACCCATTTACATCGATCCGCTATCCACCAGCAGCTTGATTCTCGAGCAGCGCGTGAACGGCCAGCCATTGGGTACGGCAACAGGCTTCTGCGTGCGAAAGGGTGCTACCAACTACCTCGTCACCAACTGGCATGTGGTCGCAGGACGGAACCCCGACACAGGCGCGATTCTCTCTCCGACGGCTGCCGTGCCCGACCAACTCCTGATTGCATACCACGCCGCTGGCCAGCTCGGAACTTGGTACATCAAGCCCGAACCTCTTTACGACGCTGCTCACAAGCCTCGTTGGATTGAGCATCAGTCCGGCAAGACAGTAGACGTCGTGGCTCTGCCATTGAGCGGCCTAGGCTCGGATGTCACCATCTATCCACTCGATCTGTCGCTCGCAGACGCCGACGTTGTCGTTCAGGTAGCTATGCCAGTGTCGATTGTCGGATTCCCCCTTGGGCTCGCTACCGCTGGCGCGTGGCCCATCTGGAAGACAGGGCACATCGCTTCCGATCCAGGCCTCAATTACGACGGCAGGCCAGCGTTTCTGATCGATGCCACAACCCGCGGCGGAATGTCCGGATCTCCAGTGATCCTTAGGCTATACGGCGGCTATGCCACCAAGAACGCGGCTATGGTCCTTGGCGGCGGCCCCGCAACCAAGTTCTTGGGAATCTACTCCGGTCGAATTCACGACCAGTCGGAGATTGGCCGCGTCTGGCGCCCCTCGGTTCTAGCAGACATCATGGGGAGCGCGCCCTGAGACGACACGAGCGCTTCGCCGAACGTGGCTTCCACGCCTTCCTCCTAGCCGCGGGTGCGTCGCGGATCGCGTGGCGACCGGGCGACGAGCCGCCTGACCGCTCTCTAATTGTCGATGGCCGGGAATTCGCTGTTGAGATCACGCAAGTCATGGAGCAGGTCGACGTCGGAGGAAGATCAATGCCCGATCGCGGCGTCAATGCCGCGCTCCTTCAGTTTGCTGCGCAGCTAAGGAGTGAGGCCAAGCGGCGGAAGGTCCTGTCCGGCCGGTACCTCATCTCACTTGAGCCCATCCCGCGCATGGCAGAACACCGTGACGAGTTGATGACTAGAGCCCTTGAGTTTCTGGCCGATACGGCCGGGCTCTCTTCGACCAACGACACTCAGCTCGCGTCATTCGACAACGGTGCGGTCATTCACATGAAGAAACTGTCGCCGCGCGGACGTGACATTTTCGAGATGACAGGACCAGCCGACGCCAAATGGGGCGGGCAAGTGCTTCACGAGATAGCGGGGCTCGTTCAATCCGCTATCCGGACCAAGGCCGCCAAGCTATCGAAGGTCCGGGTGCCGGCGGTCCTGTTGCTCGTCGATCGGTACATATACGCGAGCGTGGAGGAGTGGGAAGCGTCGGTCAATGCTGCGGGCCCCCACTCATTTCACACGATCGCCCGAATTGACGCGGACGGTCAGTGTCAGGTTCTCTATTCCCAGGACGAGCACTGGGCCAGAGCCGCCGCCTAACCAGCGCCTGCAGGGGTCGCGCGGCTTGAGTGTTGATGTGGCTGACGAGTTGGCCTGAAGTAGTGCAAGTGTTGAGCGCCAGGCCAGTGGGTCGCCGGCCACTGAGGCGCGATTCGTTAGGCAGCACTGCGCACACTTGCGATTCAGAATAGGAGGTTGCCCCATGACGAGGGCAGCGGTTCTCGTGTTGCTCCTGAGCGCGTGGCCACTCCATGGCGTCGGCGCACAGCAAGGCTGGCAGGTGCAGACTGACTCCGGTGGATTCGACAAGCCATCGACGAGCCTCCTATCCCTGAGCACCGACCGTGCCGCGATACTAGCGTTGAGCTGTGTCGAGACCCCGATGGCACGGGATGGGAGGAATTGGGTGGAGTATCTGCCGCGGGTCGGGGTTTCGATAGACGGACGGCTCGGTTTCTTCGACTTTAGCGATGACTACTCAGTAATTGTTCGCGCGCGCTTCCTGCCAGACAGCACGGTCGTACCCACGAGCTGGCAGTCTCTGGCCAGTTCCGGCCACGGGAACGTGATCGTCGCGAGGTGGGTGCGGGACCATCCCGACTACCTCGCTCGCATGCGGGACACGAGCGCCATGTCGAAGGGGCTCCTGAACGAGCTCCGGCAAGCTGACACGCTGCAGGCGGAGCTGAACCTCTACGGCCGGAACAGCCTCGTGGTTCGTTTCCCGATTCACAATCACGATACGCTCGAGCGGTTCCTCACAAGGTGCACGGTTACGCCCGAGGAGTTCTGACGAGGGTTGGGGGAGTATGACAGGCAACCTCACAACGTCCGACGTGGTCCTCATCTGCTCGACGCTCTTCTTGGGCATCGTTGCGCTTGTCACTCCGACCTTCGCCAGTGTGGTGGGCCGGTGGTGGAGCCGACCCAAGCTGACGTGCGCTTTCCGGCTCGCTCACCCCGCATGCCACAAGACCGAGTTGGCGCACATGTTCGGGACGTTTCACCAGGTTAAAGACCCGGTCTTCATTTACCGGCTTGAGATTGGGAACGCTGGCAGGACGCAAGCCAGGCGCTGCGAAGTGGTCATGGAGGGCCTCGATGCGGCGGACGCCGCGGGCCAATTCCGCGGTTACGTTTGGAGCACCCCCGTTTCCCTCCTCTGGGGAAGTGGATACACCGATTTCGTTGACATTAACCCCGGGCGGAAGTTCTACTGCGACCTGCTGTCCGTCCCCGCCGAGAGCTACCAGAAGGCCAAGATCCAGACTGTTGGTGGTTGGGTCGACCCGCCCGGGCTCGCTCCATTTCCGCTGGGCGTCATCCTCAACCTCAAGGCTGCATTCTTCTCGCAGCCCGACAGACTGCCTCCTGGACGCTATCGACTCCACTTGGCCGTATATGCAGAGAACGCCGACACCGTCCGCACAACCCTGACCTTGGCATGGTCGGGGCAGTGGAGGGATGACGAGGACGCGTTCTTCAGGGAGTGCGTCGTCGGCGTAGCAGCCTAGCCAGCGCCCGCAGCGGCGGGCTAAGCTGGGTGGCGGTTTGCTCGGCGAGCTGGCTTGAGGTTGCTGTGGCGTGTTGCGCTCGGCGGGTCGCCGGCCACCGAGGCGCGTTCCGTTATACGGGGCGGCTGGCGCATCGAAGGGACGGTTGACAACGCCTTTCGGCCATCATGAGACGATTCGCGAGGTATCATCTGACCGGTAGCACGTGGCGGGAGTCGCTCCTCAATCTCAGTCAGGCGACCCATCGTCAGCTTCACCGCGCTGCGAACCACGATGGCCTCGTGCAGAGCATTGCTGCTCGGTTCCACGATCTGGTGATTAAGCCCGTGGCGCAGTTCTTCCTCCACTTGGATCAAGGCGAACGGACGGTACTCTACGTCCTCCTCGCAGTCGCGGCCGTCCTGGGCTTCCTAGTTGGCAGAGGGTGGGCCGGCCGCACTAGGGGTCGACGGACTCTCCCAATATTCCAGAACCGCGGGGAGGCGCTGGTATCGCGCATCTTGCTCTCGAGCTCCCGTCCTCCCGACTATCACCTGATGAATCACGTCACGATCCGATTGGAGGACGGCACAACGGAAATCGATCACATCCTCGTCTCGAGGTTCGGCGTGTTCGTCATTGAAACCAAGGATTACAGCGGCTGGATCTTCGCGAACGCAGCAGACCGAACGTGGACTCAGGTGCGATTCAAGTGGAGGTTCAAGTTCCAGAACCCGATCTTCCAGAACAACAGGCACGTACGTGCGGTGAAAGAGCTGCTCGACTTCTTGCCGCCTGAGACAGTCAAATCGATCGTCGTATTCAGCGGCGGCGCTGAGTTCAAGACAGAGACTCCTGAGGGGGTGATTGAGATCGGTCACCTAACGGAGTACCTGAGGCAACAGACGGAAGCGGTCATGTCACCAAACCAACTTCAGCTATGTGTCGGGCGGCTCGAGACGGCGCGGCTCGCCATCAGTGGCGCGACGGACGTTGAACACGCGCGGAGCCTCGCGCGAAGGCACCGCAACGGCGCCGATTAGCGAGCAGTTGCTGTGGCCGGCCCATGCTATGGTACTGGTGCGTTTGCGGCGCGGCGATCTCCCACCGCGCGGGATAACTAGCGCGCTACCCGTCATGCGAGGTTGGCTACGGACCTAACTGCACGATAGGGGAGCGCCGCTAACCAGCTACCGCACAACAGCCTACACTGAGGGGGGCCCCTTGAGCTGCGGCACTTGGGGACCCTTAACGCCAGGGGCAGGAACCGCACGAAGGCACGGCCGATTCGTTCGTAACAACATATCGGGTAGTGAGTTGCACGACGTAGTCGAGGGGGCCTTTCGGGAGGGCTATCAAGCGGGCCATTGACCCCTTTGGGTCGGGGGAGGCAGCTTCCACCCAAGCACCCATGGAGATCAGCGCAGATTTTGCAACTCACAGCACGACAACAGGTTGGCATTATAGTCCAGTATACCTCGACTGTTGTGCATTAAAATAAGGCGCCATATACTTTAACCATCGACCAAGCGTTAAAATCTCACAGCCTTGAATGAGCCATGAAGAAAGAACTCTTCGGCAATCGGGCAACGGGAAAGCTGGTGCCAATAGCGAACGTGGCTGGCGCCACTCACGCATTTATCCCCAACCCACTGCCGCCGAACTGGACGTGGCCAGCAGACCTCTGGCCGTTGCTGCTCAAGGCTCACACGGCTATGGCGCGGCTCGATGGCATCGGCAAGCACCTGCCGGACGCCGAGATCATCCTTACACCGCTCCAGAATCGGGAAGCGCAACGTTCCTCAAGCCTCGAGGGAACCGTCACCGATCCCGTTCAGCAGGCACTTTTTCAGCTCGACCCACGCGCGTCACCTGACACGGACGGCGCAGACGCTTACCGCGAGGTGTTCAACTACTCGCAGGCCCTCAAGCTGCGCCAAGCAACGATGGACAAGCTCCCGCTGTCGCTACGCCTGATCAGGCGACTCCACGGCGTTCTGATGGCCGACGTCCGAGGGGCGGACAAGAACCCCGGAGAGTTCAGAAAGCACCAGAACCAGATCGGGCGACCCCCGCGCTATGTGCCGCCGCCGCCGCACCTCCTGAACGAGCCGCTGGACGCCCTTGAGAAGTATCTGCACAGCGAATGGGATGTGGACCCGCTCGTAGCGGCGTTCCTCGCCCACTACCAGTTCGAGGCCATTCATCCCTTCATGGATGGCAACGGGCGCGTGGGACGCGTCTTGTTGGCGATTTGCATAGCCGAGTGGTGCGGACTCTCCAATCAATGGCTGTACATGAGCGCGTACTACGATCGGTTCAAGGATGAGTACATCAACCGATTGCTACGCGTTAGCACGGCTGGGGAGTGGAAAGAGTGGATTGCCTTCTGCCTACGAGGAGTCATCGCTCAGGCAGACGATACGCAACGACGCTGCGACCTGCTCATTGCGGCCAACAAGCGGTTCCAGAAGACGGTCGCGGGCCTGCGCGGTGGAAGCGTGCGACTTTCTTCGATTGTGGACCAGTTGTTCACCTCGCCGGTGACAACGGTCACGGCCGTGCAGCAGCGGTACCGCGTGACCTACCCGACGGCGCGCTCTGACCTACTGAAGCTCGAGAGAGCCAAGATCGTTGAGATGCTCCCGCACACGCCGCAGATCACCTACTACTGTCGGAGAATCATCAAGATCATCCACAGCGACGACGCGTCGTCCGTGGACGGACAGTAGACGTTGCTTGATCCGCCGGGCTGTCATCCCGGGATCAGCATGGCAGCCAGCCTGTTGTTCGCCTGGGGGGGTACTCGCGGCGGGACTATCATGAGATGAGAAGGGAGCTACTGGATCATCTCATAACCGGCGTTTAGGGGCGATTCGCGGGGATTCCGCGCTCACTCGACGCGATTTCCGCCGATTTGGGAGCCTTCGAAGCCAATTCGCAGAGGTTCACGCCGCCTTCAGGTGCCCATACAGCTGCACCGCCTTCGACGTGAGCGCCTGGCCGCCCCGGATCTCCAGCAGGCCCCGCGACATCAGCCGCGGCCGCACCACCGTCCGGTACTCCTCCGGATCCAGCTGCGCCATCGCCGTCACGGCGCCCTCCGACGCCGCATAGTGGCTGAACACGTCCTGGCCCTTCACGCGCCGGAACTTCGGCTGGCCGAACAGCGCCTGAATCACCTTGCGGTCCCAGAGCCGCAGCCCGAGTTCATCGATCCGCTGCTGCTCGATCACGCGGTTGACATCGGGCATCTCGACCAGGGTCGCGCCCCGGGCCTTCGCCGCCGTCACGGCCATGCGCTGCAACTCGAGCCCCTCCCACGGCGCCCCGCTGAACTTGGTGCGCGCCACGATGGCCGCGGCCGCGTCCGTCGCGATCGGGAACGCGCGATGGCACAGAATGCCCACCAGCTGCTCGGGCGTCGCGGCCTCCATCGCGTGGCGGATCCACCTGCGCTTCAAGGCCGGATGCATCGCCCCATAGTCGGTCGTGGCCCCGATCAGGGTGGTCGCCGGCAGCTTCGTCGGCGCCAACGCCCCATGGAACAGGTACCGCTGCTCCTCCAGCACGAGGTAGAACTTCCGCGACAGCGCGCCCACCAGGTCGTGCACCTCATCCATGAACAGCACGCTGCCCGGGTGGTCGATCACGTGCCGCATCACCTCGTCGAACGACGCCAAGTCCACGATGTCGGCCGGGAACACCTCGAGGAACCGCCCGGGCGCCTGGCCGAGCCGCTCCGCCCGCCGCTGCAGCTCATTGGCCACGACCTTGGCCAGCAGGGTCTTACCGATACCAGCCGGACCCAGCAGCAACTGCGGCTCGAGCCCCTGTTGAGCTGGCGACACCGAAGATGAGCCAGAGGGCGGCGAGTGCGGGTGGTGTCCCCGTTTAGTTCGTGTGGCGTTCCTGAACCGTGGCCGACTGGCGCCAGGGTGCAATGGGAGGAGATTGAGGTGGTTCTTGAGGGGGCCCGTAGTCTGGAACTGATTGCCATAGCACTTGGGCGGAGCTTGGCCGGGTTTCAGAGGTGTCAACTAGGGACGTTCCTGTCGGCCACGATTCCGCCGCCCTCCGGCACCTCTACCGGGTAGTCGCGACCCCCTGAACCCCATCCGGACCGACCAGGGCCCAAGATCCGGCAGGAAGTCGGAAGCGGCAGGCAGTCCAACCTATAGAAAGTGGCGGACTGGCGGCGTTTCCGGGCGTCGGCGCCGGATCGCGATGTCGGAAGATGTCGGATAGAATGTCGGACAAGATCGGGAGAAACAGACCCCCAAACAGACCCCCAAGAGAGGTAGATCCCGCAGCGCAACCGTGTGGTGGTCGCACGATCCTTGAACGTCGCACGTGATGGAGAACGAAATCTCAACTAGGCGCTGGTCGGCAGCCCTCAGCCAGTGCTCGGCGGCGCCCGCCCCTAGTGACCGCCCTCGTCGAAGAACACTAGGAAATCCGTAGACGGCGGCACCTGGCCCAACTGCCGCAGCAGCGTCACCACCTGGCCTCGGTGGTACGAGGAATGGTTCACCACGTGTTGCATCATCTGCTCCAGCGGGTACTCCCAGCGCTGCCCCTGCAGGTTCTCATACGACAGCCGCGCCACGAGGCGGCTTTCTGTTAGACCCCGCAGCAGATCGTCGCGATCGTGCTCCACCTCCGCCCAGCGAGCCACAATCGCGTCAACGTCTGAAAACTCGTCCTCCGTGAACACCCGCCTCGGGGACATGCCGCGCCACCGCTGGAGCCAGATCCATTCCCCCCACAGGGCGTGCACGAGTGTGCCGCGCAGGGACCCATGGCTGGTACCCAGATCGCGAGTGAAGGCGGAAGGGCTCAGCGACCGGCAGGCGTCCAGCAATCGCTGGTTCGCCCACCGGTTGTACGAAAACAGCGTCTGAATCTCATCGAGCTTCACGCGATGCCTCTCTTGGGCTGCCTAACGCATCGCGCCTCAGCGGCGGGCAGACCCGCCCACCGGGCGCACAACTCCTGCACCACTTCATCTTCGGCTGCCCAGCGCCCCAGCCCCGATTGGCCCGCCGCCGCAGTCGCTAGTTAGACGGAGGCGCGCCAGGCCCTCATCTACGGCCCGACCGGTGGCACAAACCTGACCGTGCGGTACGCCTGGAGTTGCAGGCTCGCCGTCACGGCTCGGTCGCCCCTGGCTGCCGTCGTCGCGAGCGCGCATGATAAGCTGCCGTGACTGACCCACGTGCAAGCTCGCTGCGGGAGTTGTGGCTCGATGCCTTCGAGCGCGGCGTCATCGACATATTCCCGCGCCACTTCGGCGACCTCGACTGGAGCTGCCTCGTCGACCGGTCGGGTCTGACGGTCTCCGCCGGCCACCGCTCAGGCGGCGCCAGTGTGACGATCGAGCTCCCTCGGCTGTATCTCGATCAGAACCCCTGGCTCCTCGCCGGCGAGCTGCTTGAGCGACTGCGGGCCATGGCGGCCGAGCAGGGGCTCCTCAGGCCGAAGGCCATGCGCGCGCGACTCGTCGGAGGGTTCGCCCCCGCCCCCATGCTTTCCGGCGGTTGGTATCCGGTGATCGCGCGGGAAGGGGACCGCGTCACCGTCTCCGTGGACGGTGCGCCCTACGTGGTGCACGAGTCTTTCCTCGAACTGAGCGACCGCGAGCGCCTAAGCGCCGTCTGGTCCTTCGACCCCGATCACGCAGACGCCGCCGGGTTCGCCGAGCGGGCGGCGGCCGTCGTCTGCCCCGCTGGGCACCACATCACCGGCGTCGGGCCCTCCAGCCCGAACTGCAAGTGTGTGCGGTGCGGCCGGGATTACGAAATCGAGACCTGACGCGGCGCCCGGGCCACCGAACCGCTCAGTCGAAGCGCCGCTCCCCCGCTGCAGGCGCTGGTTAGGCACCTGCTGGAAGGGCCGAAGTACGACACCATTCCGCTAAACCGTTGACAGACCGCGCTATTTCCCGGGATTCGCGGTATGAAGGTCGTACTCTTCCGGCTTCCAATCGACACCATGGCCGACACCGCGTCACCGACATCCGTCTGTGAACGGTCGACTCGTGGCGCCCGACGACCGAGATTGCCGGGCGCCTGAACTCGCCGGCAATTCTGAGCGCGGACTGTCCGCGAGATGGTCACAACCGAAACAAGTCTGGCGATATGGGATCTGCAAAGGCAGCGTCACTGCAGATAGGCAAACAACGGCGACAGGACAGCGATCAATGCCCCAATTCCTAGCACCAGCCAAGCGTCGTCAGACGGCGTGAGTCGCAAGACGCAGTGTGAGGGCCGATTCGGGTCGTAGTGGACACGGACGGCCTTACCCGTGGTGTAGCGCGCGCTCACATCAGTCTCGGTAACCCAAAAGTGCTCCCTCCCGCCGATCGCGACTTCTACGTCGTAGCTCGTGCCATTCACTTGGTACGCGCAATGAACACCCGGAGCGTCGACCGCAAGCCTCCCGCGCCCATCGACGTGAGGTTGCACGGACGACACATGACCGACGACCGACGGCCACTTGCGAACGCGGCGGACCTGCGCAATCTCCTGAATACTGCTGATCGCCAACGCGATGCCGGCGGCGCTTCCCGCTGCCCCTAGTACGATGCGGCCGTCTAACAATGTGCTGAGCCTCCGAGCGTTGATCACACCAAACGAACCATGCTTCCGCGAAGGGCCGCAAGCACAGGGCACGTACCCTACCCTCGGCCGCGAGCTACCTGATGGCAGCGGCTCTCAGACACGCTCTTGGCACGGCCGGTGCTATCGAGCGGCAAGCCCCAATGAGCGAAAGCTGGCACTATTTCTGGTTCTCGCCCGACTCTGTCTCACCACCCTTAGTATCCACGGTTAATGCCGCCCACACGATGAGGGCAGCGGCTGCAGCGGCCCCCAACACGTATCGAACCCAGGACCGTGGAAACGCTGTCGCCGCAACGGCGAGGACAAGCCCAAGTGTCAGAAGCCATGGGCGAAGAAACTCCCGGTGTGACCTTCGACCGACCCGAGGTGGCCGCTGAAGCATCGAGCGCAGCCTCGTGCCAAACGAAGAGCGACTGGTCACGAGAAGAAAGACGGCCCCAGCTATAACGAGCAGAACTCGAGAAAGCGGCCACTCGGCAACGCCCATGTCTCACCTCATTCTCCGTGGTGCATGCAGTCGTGCAAACTTCTCCACGCGTCGATGCTGCCGAACACTGACGTCAACCCATCGCCAGTGAATTGACTGGCACTGATTGGCTCATCGGGTGAAGTGAGGTGGTTCGTTACATCAGTTGCGCCAGCTCCAACTAAGAAGTAGCCCCTCACCTGAGCGAAGGTTCCCGCCGACTGCGCAACCTTACCTAGGCGCGGCAGAACCTCTGGAGCCGAACCTACCGTCTCCAGAAGTGAACCCGAAGCCAAGTCGAGAAGCCCAGCACCGACCAGGGCGCCTCCCTTGTAGGAAAAAGCCACCAACACAACGTCACCTGCGACATTGGCGACAAAACTCGCAGCCTCTGCTAGGCAGCTGGCCTTGAGAGCCTCGGCCAACGTAATCGGCACTGTTGGCCGCGCAACACACTCCGACATTCTGTTGCCGGCCTGCCCGTCACACCCATCAAATTCCCACCCTTGGGGGACGATGGCCGACCCATAGCGGGTGATACTCGGCGGATACTGCGTGAAGGGAATGCAGTGCTCATAGTTGATAGCCTGATCCACCCAGAACGTCCCATCAGGGCATTTGTTGTTGGTCCCGCCTGTGTTTATAGGATTAAGCGGGACCTGAGCGCCCTCAGGGTCACTTAAGTTGACCGGATCGTCGTAGGCAAATACGTAGGGGTTGTCGCCGGGCGTGATCTGATCCGGGTCCTCACTGAGAAATCGACCGGTCGCCGGATCGTACCAGCGACTCCTCATGTAGTACAAGCCTGCGTCATTCTGGAACGACAGGGCGCCCTTCCATCGTGCCCTGTCGAACCCGGCGTAGTGCGCTATGTCGCTGCCGCCGACGAGGTTGCCCCACGCATCGTAAGCAAACCGTCGCCTCTCCACAACCCGGCCGGTCGTCGTTGATGTGGCCAGGTCGCTCACGTTGCCAAGCGGATCAGTCGTAGCATAGGCTGGACCAACGGCGGTATCGCTCGGGATGTACATAGCATGAAGTCTATCGAGGTCTGGATAGTAGGAGTACTCGGCCCGCAGCGGGCTTCCTGAGCCACCCAATTCCGCAAGCAGGGTTTGACCCCGCCACACGAAGAGTGAGGTGGCCACGCCTGCAGAGTCGCGCCGCACCAACCGTCCGGACGGATCGTATCGATATGCGATCGTCGAGGCACCCGCCCGCCGCACACTGTCCAAGAGCCCATCAACCGACCAGAACAGGTGTGTTGTGCCTATCCACGTGACGTTGCCGTCGGCATCAGTGGAGTCGCTGATGCCATTGAACGATCGTATCCGGTTGCCCGGCCCGTATGTTGCCCCGTGATCAACGCGGTTATCGTTCGCATCATAGGTGAAACTGTGCGTGGAATCCGGGTTAGACCAGGGCGGACAGAAGTAGCTAGTACCCTCATCCCACGAATCTTCGCAGCCGTAGGTCGAGTCCTGACCGAACTGCTCTGATTGCAAGCGTCTCAGCTGGTCATAGCCGTAGAAGCGGTATCCGTCCACGGTGAACCGCTGCGACAAGCGAGACAGCACATCTGTACTGTACGTGTCATCATCGTATGGAATTGCCGATGAATGCGCGTATGTCACGTCATGCAGGACGCTCCCGTCAAAGTACGAGAATAGGCTGTCGCCCCCTGGGAACCGGACCTTCGACTGGCCCCACGGGTTGTTGGTTTGGAGAATCGTCCAGCCCGTAGCAGCCAACCGAATGCTATCGAGAACCGCAGCCGAGTCGTATCCGAATTTCCGACTGAGAAAGGACACAGGGCCAGTGCTGTACGACGAATCCAAGAGGCCAGTAGATCGATAGACGAAGTACTGATGGGATGTCACCGAGCCCGCTGACCCCGAGTCGGTTGTCGTGATCGAACGGGCACGGCCGAGGCGATCAACAAAAATGGAGTCACGCGCCCAAGCGTTCCACTCCACGACTACGCTGTCGCCAACGTAACTAAGGGAGTCAAGAACTCCGGAACCGCTTCGCACAGTCGGCCTGTGAGCGGCGTCATAGGACATAACTACCGTCTGCCCTCGGCGATTGCGTGTTTGCCGCACAAGTCCTTCAACATCGTACTGAACGGAGTCCACATTCCCCGCCGCATCGCGGTGGCGGATAGCCCAGCCCGCCGCATTGTACCAGGTCGAGTCCACGTTGCCCATGGCATCCGTCACGGCGCGCAGGAAGATGCCATCGTATCCGAACCTCGACGGCGTGGCCCCAAGAGAGTCGAAATGCTGTGTGACCCTGTTCATGGAGTCGTACACCACACTGTCTCTGAAGCCAGGACCTACTCCCTGGCCCACAGAGGTCGTGACGAGTCGGCCGAGTGCATCGTACGTGTAGTAGTGATCAATCTCACCTGGCGCGCTCGACATCGACGAGTCTCTGCTGAAGTTCCCGTTAGCGCCGTTGTACCAGCGCTTGAGGAGGAGCGTTCCGTCAGCGTACCACTCCTGCGTCACGCGGCCATGGGAATCATACGCGAGCGCTGTCGGCCCGCGCCGCGCTATGTCCACGCTATCGACCCGTCCGTGCAACCCTATGCGGTATCGGCTGAACGCAACGCCGTCCCCCCACACGGAGTCTGGCTGCGCCCAGGCTGCATAGTGCCAGTACTGCCCCAGACCCTCCGTTGTGAGTCGTGTAGGAAGACCGTCCGAGCTATATGCCACGCCAACTCTGGGTTCCATGTTGGACATTACCGAGTCGACGAGGAATGCACTCGTGTACAGTGTGCTCGTCGAATCCCCTACGGGATCAATCGTGACCACGGGCTGGCCCATGGCGTTGACCGCAATGGACGTTCGGTGACCACCGGGATCAGTGATGTAACCGCGGACGGTATCGGATCGCGCTGGCGTGAAGTAAGGCGCCGACTGGGTACTCGAGTAGGGCACGCTCACTTGCGGCCACGGCGAGAAGGTCGTGATGGGGCGAGCGCTACCGCCACCGTACACGGGAACAGACGGCCCACTATCAGCGACCACGAGCTTGGAGTGAGCATCGTAGGCCATCGAGTGCACCGTCTGGGAATTTCGGTTCGTCACCGTCCTCAGACGGTTCGCGCCATCGTACCCGAACGAAGTTGAGTGTCCGTCTGGGTCCGTGATCGACTGCAGAAGTCCGTCGGTATAGCTCACCCACACCTGTGTGAGACGCCCACCGGGGTCCTGAATCCAAAGGGCGTGGTTTCCCGTGCTATCATAACGTGAGACCGTGATACTCAGGTGCTGTGGGTCCGTGATGCTCGTGAGGTGAGCCCCGCTCCAAGCATAGGCTACCGTATCTGACCAACGATTGATGGCATAGATCATGTGGCCAGTATTGTCAAACACTACCCTCGAGGAATCCGGATAGGTGCGCGTCCATCGCGTGCTAGGGCCTGAGCCGGTGACCGAGAGCACGGAGAATGCGCCGGACGGAGTGGAATACGATGATGTCCCCGAGCGAGTATAGTACCACGCCGACCCATCCCCTTCTTCAACAAGCGCGCTGTCGCCGACGGCGATGAGTCGTTGCACCCCTGCCGCCCCCCATCCGAGCCCGAATGGTGCCGCGGCATTATGGAGAATGATGACGCGGGAGCTGACGGTATCCTCGACCCGACCACTGGCCCCGTAGTCTGCACCGACTAGTGCTCGGATTTGATACACGGAATCGCGGCTCATGCCGTTGCTATCTGCGGCAAACTGGCCGCCAAGGCGATAGGCCGCTCCAGCAGCTGCGGCGAAGCGCAATTCAGATTCTCCGTTCACGAACGACACGCCAAGCCAACTGCCGCTCACGTAGCGTTGGAGCTTGAGGTAGAAGTACTGCGGGAGGTTGGTGCCATCGCCGCCGTGCGTGACATCCAACAAGACGATCGGCCTTGGATCTGAGAATGCGCTGCGATACACCAAGGTCACGTTCCTCGGTGTGTCCAGCGAGAAGTAAGGGACAGTTCCTTGCACGTAGGTCGTGAAGAAGCAACTGGCGGCACACCGACCAAAATCGCGACCGGTCGAATTGTACGGTGCAAGGGAAACGACCGGCGGTGGCCCGCCCCGGGCGACGATGGTCGCCGTCCCATTCCCCCGGAAGTCAAACGTGTCCGCCGCCGTCAGCGAGACCGAGCCCGAGGAAGCGGTAGTCGGGTGGTAGAACTTCACCCATGCCGTGGCCCACGTGCCGTGGCCGAGGTAGAGGCTCGACGGATTGGGATTGTGGAACTTGGCTAGTTGGCAGGTGATGGTCACGCAGGATGCCGTGAGGAAGTACGTGTCCGTGTTGGTGCTGCCCGTGTTCTTCACGGTGAAGGCGATGGAGTCCAGCGCGCCGTCACCCGGCACGGTGTCCGGGCCGGTCGGCCCGGTGACGCTCACGGGGCTGGCACCGTAGCCACATCCGCTGCAGAGTGGCTGGACGCCGCCGTGAGACTGGGCCACTATGGGCGCGGTGAACACGAGGGCGGTGAGAGCAACGAGTCCGGCGGCAACCACGATGCGGCGCATACTCGATCTCCGCGCTTGCGGTGACGGTGGAGTAGCCGCCGCTCCGTCTAGCATCGAGCATGCCGAGCGCACGACCCACCCATCTCACTGGTACATCAATGGTTGCAGCCGGTGAGGGCTGACGCTCAGTCTCCCTGGGGAGAAGCGAGTCTCCCGTGGTCTCCCAGAGGAGAACGCAAAGAGGCCTCGGCGCCGGAGGTGAACCCGCGCAGCAGTCGGTACAGATGGCTCCGTGAGACGCCGAGGAGAGCGGCGGCCCGACGCGCGTTGCCGCCGCACGCCTCGAGGGTCGCGCGCGCGTGACGATGCTTCAGATCTCGGAGTGAGGTTGGTTTACTGCTGACGCTGCCGTCCAACGGACCCGTCAGAGCAGGGAGAATGTCCTCGGCGTGGATCACACCGTTGCACGCGCCGCTGGCAGCTCGCAGGAGCGTGCGCTGCAACTCTCGGACATTGCCCGGCCAGCTGTGCCCCTCAAGGACAGATATGGCGTCGGCCTCAACGGGCGGCAGTCGCCGCGCGTTCACGTACTCACGGACGAGGAGCGGGATGTCACTCCGGCGGTCTGTCAGAGCTGGCACTCGGACCACTAGGGCGGTGACGCGATAGTAGAAGTCGTCCCGCCAGCGTCCCGCCGCCACCAACGCCGCAGGATCCTGGCGAACCGCAACCAGGAGCCGGAACGCCGCCTGCGTCGAGACGGACGCGCCTACGCGCCGCAGCTCCCCTTCCTCGATCACGCGCAGGAGTTTGGCCTGTGCGTGCGCCGAAAGATCCCCAGCTTCGTCCAGGAACAGCGTCCCGTGTCCTGCCGCGTCGATCAGGCCGCGACGGTCAGCGGCCCCCGTAAAGGCCCCGCGCACGCTCCCGAACAGTTCGCTCTCGACCAGGCCGTCCGGCAACGCCGCGACATTGATGGCGCAGAACGGTCCGCCGGCAACGCCGCTCAGCGCGTGGAGAGCCCGGGCCACCAACTCCTTCCCCGAACCGGTCGGCCCACAGATCACTACCGGCGCGTTGACCCCGGCGGCGCGCCGAATGGCGTCATACAGGGCGAGCATCTTCGGGTGCACGCCAAGCAGCCCATAGAAGGACTCGGGCTCATCGCGGACGAGCCGTACGGTGGTCACTAGTCGATCCGCGAGGGCAGGTGCGGGGCCGTGACGCTATCGGCGTCCGCATCCGTCTTGAGAATGCGCGGCGTGAGAAACAAGAAGAACTCCGTTTGGCTGCTCGTGCGGTCAGCACTCCCGAAGAGCCCGCCGAGGATCGGAATCGAGGATAGCAGCGGCACGCCGCCCTGGGTCGCGTCGTGCTCGGTGTCCCGCAGGCCGCCGAGGACGATGGTCTGCCCATCGCGGACAAGGACCTGCGTGGACGCCTCGCGCGTCGAGATGACTGGCGCATCGAACTCCGTCACGCTGGTGGCCGCACTCACCTCTTGGTGAATCACGAGCGAGACGTACCCATCCTGGTTGATCGTCGGGCGAACCGTGAGCTTGGTGCCAACGTCCTCATACTGCACGACCTGATCGCGGGTCGGCGTATCCGTGGGAAGTGAGCGGCTGACCTGTACGAACGGCTGTTGAGTGCCCACCATGATGCTCGCCTCGATGTTGTTGGAGGCGAGCAAGACGGGCCGCGAGACGATCTTAACGTCCCCACGGCTCGCCGCCGCGGAGATCGTGGCATTCACCCGTGCGTGGCCGACGTTGAGGAGGTTCAAGACGACATCGCCCAGGCTGGCGCCTGATGTGCTGCCGCCGATCGTGCCGTTGGTGTGGTCCAGCGGTTGCGGTGGCACGGCGAAGCTCGCGCCCAGATCGAATGACCGGTTGTGCTGCGCCTCGACAATCAGCACCTCAATTAGGACCTGAAGCGGCCGGATGTCGAGCTGATCCACCGCCGCCCTGAGCACGTCGAAGTCGGCCTGCGAGGCGTGGACCAGGAGCGCATTGGTGCGCTCGTCGGGCACGATCGTCACGGGCCCGGACAGGATCGCACTGGTCCCCGCACCGGGTGGCGCAGTCGCCGGCTGGCTTGGCTGGGACCCAACCGGTGGCACGACGTTACGCCGGAGCTCCTCGGAGAGCGTGCCGCGCGAAAGTCCGCCGCTCCCCGCAAACTCGCCCGTCCCACCGAAGAGCTGATTGACGGTCGCGGCGACATCGGCGGCGCGGGCGTGCTTGAGCCGGATCACGAAGAGCTGCACCGGCGCACCAGGCGCCTGTCCCGATCCCACGGGCGGCCCCACGATCGGCGCGGGCGTTCTCGGCCGCACCGTGAAGTAGGCCGAATCTTCGGCGAGCTCCATGCCTTGGCTCGCCACCAAACCGCGGAGCAGCGGCAGCACGCCGCGACGCTCGACGGCGCTGGGGGTCTCGAGGGTCACGCGCACGGGCTGGACGTTGGCGGTGATCACCGGCTTGGGCAGGTAATGCCCGAGGGCCTGAATGACGGCGCGCAGGTCGGCTTCCACGAAGTGCACCGTGACGCTGTCGTGGCTCTCGCGCACGCTTGCCGTGTCCTGGGCCGCGAGCGGCGCCATTGGCACCAGCAGCAGTGCGGCCAGCATGCTCCACTTCCCTACCGCCATGGTTCCCTCACCGTCAGCGTCCACGTGGTATCCCGACCGACGACCAGCACCCGCCGGGGCTCGATGCGGCGCACGGTCAGGCCCGCGATGAAATCGCCCGTGCGGAGCACCTGTGGAGCCTCTCGACCCGGTATCCCTTCGAGAATCGCGAGCGGCGGATCACCCCAGACAATGCCGCTCAGGACCAGCGTGGGCTTGGCTTCGGGGGGCGACGGGGGCGCGCTGGCTCGGCCGGGATCGTAGCTTGGGGCCGGCCGCCGATCCGCGCGGAACAGGTCTCGCCCCACGGCGACCGACGCGAGCGACTCCGTCTGGTAGGCAGTGATCGGCTTCGGCTGCGCCAGCGTGCGCACACCTTGCGCGTCGGACACGCGCGATGTCAGCGAGCCAGCAGCGCTGCCGACCACCGACAGCACCCCGCTCGCCGCAAGCAGCCATGCGCCGATCGTCATGACGCGCGCCATGCTCATCCTGCCTTCCGCATGGCATAGCCGGACACAGTCAGCCCGATGTGCAGCGTTTCCGGCACGCCCTTCCCCGTGACGGGCTGCGGTGCGTCTACGGTCAGCGCTACGACGGTGAGCACCGGGTCGCCGGTCTCGAGCACCTGCAGCAGCCCGGTCAGCCCACGAATGTCCCCTTCGAGCTCGGTACGCACGGCGATGCGCGTGAACATTCCCGCGGCGGAATCCGGCAACGGATCCATCCGCACGACGCGGAGACTGTGCCGGGACGCGGCCACGGACACGACCGAGGCGAGACTGGCCGACGCCTCGGCTGGCGTTCCCACGGCGACGAGGCGGGGCGCGAGGGCTACCACGCGGGTCAACGATTGCCCGAGCGAGTCCTTCAGCCGCGGCAGCGACGCCACCAACGCCTGCTCGCGCCTAAGAGACTGCTGCTGCGCCTCCACATGGGCACGCCAATTCACGGCACCTCGGATTGCGGCCGGCACAATTCGAAATGCCATGGCGGCACTGATCACCGTGCCCAAGCCAAGCACGAGGGCGCGCCGATCGCGGGGTGTCACGGGGCCCCCGTGCGCTGAGCGACGATGGAAAACCGATCCAATTCGGGTCGGCCAGCTGCCGCCTCGCGAGTCACCGGTCCCTCCAGCTTGACCTCGCCGACCAGGGGCACGCGCTCGAAGTTGGCCAGGACGCGGGTGGCGGCAGGCGCGTAGCCCACGAGCCGCACCGTGCCGTCGGACGCGGCCTGGAAGGAGACCAGATACCCCGAATCGCCCAGCGCCGCGGTCACCGCGGCCAACAGGCCGAGCTGTCGCGACCGCGCGCGCACCGCGGCTTCGATCGTCGCCTCGTTAGCGGTGGCCGCATCCAGATCGCGGCGCAGTGCCAGCGCCGTATCAACCGCCGGTGCCGCGGCGGCGAGACCCGCCTCGACCGTACGTGAGGCGACCGTGAGCCGCGCGGCGTACACCGCCCCGGCCACGAGCCATAGCGCCGCCCCCGCCAGCGCCAACACGATCCGGAAGCGACGCGAAGCGCGGCGCCGAGCCGCGCCGACGCTGGAGGGCGAGAGATCCAGCCTCGGCCGCGCCAGGGTGGCGGCGTAGGCGGACGCCAGCTCAACGGCCAGGCCTTCCGCGCCCGTGAGCGCCGCGTTCCACGAAGCCGTGCAGGGGCGGCGGCCCACGACCCGGCGGCTGCGCCAGACCCGGGCTCCACCAACCGACAACACCTCGCTCGTCCTGGTATTGGGCACCACAACCTCCGTCGGGCCGGCCGTCGCCTCGAATGCGGCCGGGAGAACGTCCGCCGCAGGCCCGATGTCCTCGACGACCAAGCCAGCCTGCTGGCAGCCGGCGAGCGCGGCCTCGACCAGCGGCTCCGGCACCGCCCCGGCCCACAGCACCGGTGTGCCGTCGGCCCCTTCGCTCCGGACGCCGTCCGTCACCAAAGCGGCGCCGTTCTTGCGGAAGAGTCGCGGCGCCTCCAGGGCCACGTATCGCCGAAGCGCCTCGGGCCTAAGCGGCGGGGCCGGCGCGATGGAGCGGAGCTGGACGACATCGCGCTCCAAGACCACGCGCGCTCGGCGCACCGGGCACGTGGCCTCGCTGGCGACACGCGCGATCACCTCGGCCAAGTCGTCCGCGCCTGCATAGGCGGCTTCGCCCGCCCATCGGATGCCACCGCACTCCACCAGCACCGCCCGCATGTGGGCGGTGCCGACGCTGATGCCGAGGATCGGCCTCATGCCAACCGCCGGCGCACGATGGCCAGCCGATCGGGCACCGGCACGACCATCAGCTCGGTGACCGCCACCAGGCGATCCCGCGCGCCGATGCCTTCCACCCAACCTCGAGTCGTCAGCAGGTAGACCGGGGCGGCGAACGTGAGCTCGCGCGACAGATCAGCATAGTGTGCGAGCAGCGGCGCACGCGCAGCCGACGAGACCGCACCCGCGAGTGCGTCGAGCGAGGCGATGGGCCGCCCGACGGCGCGGGACTCGGTGATCCGAGCGATGGCCTCGGGTGTGAAACCGGGCAACGCCAGAAGAACCGCCGGCGCGGCGGTGTTGGCGTTGACGGAGCCCGGCCCATCTACGGTGAGCAATGGCAACGCGGTCGTGTCCACGCCGGGGACGCCCGCCACCTCCGCGAGGTCGGCGAACGGCTGCGCACGCCGACGCGCCACGAGGCTATCCACCGGGCACCCACCCGCACGGCCGGGACAGAGCAGCGCGGCCAACTCCGTCGGATCGGCCTCATTCACGTTGAGCCGCGCCGTCGGGTCGGTCAGCTCCCACGCGCAGTGCGTGCCGCGCCCGAGATCTTCCGTGGTGGTGTCGGCCAGGCGGTTCTGCACCCAGCGGGCCTGCGCGATGGCCAGACACGCCTCGGCCGCCCAGCGGCCACGCGTCAGGGCCAGCCGGTTGAGGCTCGTCTGCTGGCCGAGCCGTGCGGCGCCGACGGCGAACCCCACGACGCCCGCCAACGCCGTGACGGTCCACAGGACGGCGATCAATGCGAAGCCACGGCGCCGGCTCATCCGCGCGGACCCACGAGCAGCAGCAGCGTGTCGGCGGCGCCCGCGCGCTCCATGCGCAGCCGCACGGCGAGGGGCGCCGACACGGGCGAGATCCACTCCCCGACCCAGTGCTCGGTCGCACCGGGGTCCAGGAGGTAATCCAAGGCCACCGCGGTGATGCTGTCAGCGAGGACCACGGAATCCGCGCCCTCGACACGTGCCACGAGCCGGCCGTCCTCCATCCCCAGCGCAATGCGGGTGGGCGCGAAGCCACCTGCCGCCGTAGGGATCCACGTGCCAAACGTCGCGCGGCCCGGTTCGCCATCGAACGACCCGCCCACCGATCCTGCCGTGAGCGAGCCGAAGGCGGCGGTGAGCCAGCGCCGGGCATTCGCCTCGTGGTCCAGTTGAGCCTGCGCCTCGCGCACGCGCCGGCTGCCGTCCAGCACGGCCGCGAACACCCGATGCGCTAGCAGCGCCACGAGGGCCGCCAGCGCCAGGGCCACCAGCACCTCGATCAGGGTGAACCCGCTACGGCGCATCGGCGGGCTCCGGCCGGTAGAGCACGGTCACGAGATCCTCGACCTGGGGTGAGCGGGACGCACTGATGGCGACGCGATAGAGCGTGCGCTCCGGCCTCGCCACGTGGACCACGTAGGGGCCGACCCGGCGATCCCCGAGGCGCAGATCGAGGTCGGGTCGCAACAGGAGACTGTAGGCCGTGAGGAGCCGATCCTCGTCCGCCTGCTCACGCTCGCGGCTCCGGGCGCTCGCCGTGGCGCGCGCCCCCGCCGCCGTCACCTCGATGAGACCGAGCCCGGCCACCGTCAAAATCAGGACGGCCGCCAGGATCTCGAGCAGCACGACGCCGCGCTCAACGCGCCGCATCGGGCGCCCCCGTGAGCGGGTCCACGCCGGGCCCCAGGGCTCGGCCGTCGGGCAGGAAGCGCACGAGCGCGGAGTCCACGCGAACGGCGGCCGGCGCGCCGGTCCGAATGGCCGTGGCGCGCGCCGCGAGGAGCGTGCGCACCCGTTGCGACTCGCGCGGCGGAGCGAGGCTCCCGATCGCAAGCCCGCTGACGCCGAGCAGAATTCCCAGGAGCACGAGCACCACGAGCAGCTCGATTAGCGTGACACCCACGCGCCCGCAGCGGCTCACGCCTCGAGTGCCGCGTCTCACGTGGGCCTCACGGTGTAGACGGCCTGGAGCAGCGCGGCCGCCACAAACGCCACCACCGCCGCGAACGCGATGATGAGAGCCGGCTCCAGGAGCGAGACCAGCGTCCGGAGTTGCCGCTCGCCCAGCTGCTCCTCCAGCTCGGCCGCCTGGCGCAGCAACGCCGGGAGACGACCACTGCCCTCGCCGATCACCGCGAGCTGCAGGGCGGTCTCCGTGACCGCGTGGGTGGCGCCCAGCGCCGCGGCGAGCCCGGCCCCCTCGGCCACACGCGTCCGCGCCTGGTCCAGCCGCGCCGCGACGGCCGCATCGCCCGCGGTGTCGCGCGCGATGGCCAGCGCCGCCAGGGCAGGTGTCCCGGTCCCGAGCAGGGCGCCGAGTATACGCGTCACGCGCGTCGTGGCGAAGGCGTGGCGCAGGGGGCCCACGACCGGCAGGCCGAGCAGGAACTCGTGCCAGGTCCGCCGATGCGATCGGATGACCTGCACGGTCACGACCGCGAGCCCTGCGAGCCCCGCCCCGAGGATCACGCCGTCGTCTCGCACGGCCTGGGAGATCGCGATGAGCGCGCGCGTCGCGGGTGGCAGCGCCTGCCCGAGGTCGCCCAGAATGGCCGCAAACCGCGGGATCACGACGCCCACGATCACGGCCACCGACACGCTCCCCACGACCGCGAGGAGTGTCGGATAGGCGAGCGCGGCGCGGATCCGGGCGGTGGTCTCAGCTTCGCGCTCGACCTGCGCCGCCGCCTGGAGCAGGGCGGCGCCGACACCCACGCCGCGTTCACCCGCGCGCACTAGACCCACGGTCACGCCGGAGAAGAGCCGCCCCTCCGCGGCGAGGGCCGAGCCCAGGGACGTGCCTTCCCGGACCCTCGCCGCCACGCGGCCCAACGCCTCGCGTAGCTCGCGCCCCGCCACCCGCCTCGTCGCTTCGAGCGCACGCTCCAGCGGCACGCCGGCGTCCACCAGCGTCGCCAGACCCCGGATCACGGTCGCGGTCGCGCGCACGTTGGGCCGACGCCAGCCCAGGCCCGGCCCGCGCGCCGTCGCCGGCTCGACGACCACGGGGAAGAGGCCGCGCGCCGAGAGCGTGGCGGCGGCCACCTCCCGGGAGCCGGCGTCGAGTCGGCCTCGCACCGCGTGCCCGTCGGCACGCGCCGCTTCAAACCGGAACGTGCTCATCAGCGGATGTCCGCGTCCTCGCCGTCGCCGCCGGGCTTGCCGTCGCGGCCGTAGCTAACGAGATCGTAGCCGTTGGCATTCGAGTCGGCGGGGCTCTGGTAGAGGTACGCCCGGCCCCAGGGATCCAGCGGCACCGGCTTCTTGAGGTAGGGACCGCGCCAGTTGCGCGCCGGTGGGTCACCCGTGGGCTGCGTGCGCAAGGCCTCGAGGCCCTGCGCCGTGCTCGGGTAGTAGTCGTTGTCGAGCCGGTACTGGTCGAGGGCGAGGCCGAAGATCTCGATCTGGGCCTTGGCCGCGCTCACTTTGGCATCGCCCACGTTGCGGAAGACCAGCGGCCCCACGAGTCCGGCCAGGATCGCGATCACCACGATCACGACCAGCATCTCGATCAACGTGAAGCCGAGCCTAGTGCTCCGTGACACGCAGGACCTCCTCGACCGTGGTGAGCCCCGCCTGGACCCGCGCCCAGCCGTCCTGCCGCAGGGTCACCATGCCCTGCGCCTGGGCCAGCTCGCGCAGCTCCCCCGCGGAGACCAGGCGGCCCACCGCCTGCTTGACCTCGTCGGTGACAACGAGCAGCTCGAAGATCCCCGTCCGGCCGCGATAGCCGGTGCCGCGGCAGCTTGGGCACCCCTTGCCGCGCTGGAGCGTGAGGCCGCCGACCGGTCGCTGGGCGAGCAGCGCCACCGCCTGCGGGTCGGGCCGATAGGCCTCGCGACAATCCGCGCAGATCCGCCGCACGAGCCGCTGGGCGAGCACGCCCTCCAGCGTGGCCGCCACGAGGTAGGCCTCGACCTTGAGGTCCAGGAGCCGTGCCAGCGCGCCCACCGCGTCGTTCGTGTGGAGCGTCGAGAAGACCAGGTGCCCGGTCATCGCCGCCTGCACGGCGATCTGGGCCGTCTCGGCGTCGCGCATCTCGCCCACCATCAGCACGTCGGGATCCTGCCGGAGGATGCTCCGCAGCGCCGCGGCAAAGGTCATGTTGACCTTGCGGTTCACGGGCACCTGCGTGATGCCGTCGAGGTGGTATTCGACCGGATCCTCGACGGTGATGATCTTCTCCGCCGTGCGCTGCCTGAGGCCGAGAGCGGCGTACAGTGTCGTGGTCTTTCCGCTCCCCGTGGGACCGGTGGAGAGCAGGATGCCGTGGGGCCGGAGGGCCAGCGTCCGGAACCGCTCCAGGGTTTCCGGCCCCATGCCGAGCTCGTCCAGGGCGACGGGGCGACCCCCGCGGTCGAGGAGCCGCAGCACGACCGACTCCCCGTAGAGGGTCGGCACCGTCGAGACCCGGAGATCCAGCTCGCGCTCCTCCAGCCGCACCCGAATCCGACCGTCCTGCGGCTGCCGGCGCTCGGCGATGTCCAGCTCCGCAAGCAGCTTGACGCGTGAGACGACAGCTGCCTGCAACCCTCGCGGCGGACTTGGGACATCCATCAGGACGCCGTCCACCCGGAAGCGCACGTGCAAGCCCTCGCGCGTGGACTCGAGATGGATGTCGGACGCGCGGGCGTCGTGGGCCTCGCGGATCAGGAGATTGACGAAGCGGATCACGGGCGGCTGGTTGGCGAGGTCGCGGGCATCGGCCAGCGGCGCGTCCGCGCCCTCCCCGGCCGGGGCCACCTCCGCGTCGAGGTCGCGCAGGAGCTCGACTACCGACTCGGCCGCGGCGAACGCGCGGCGGATCCCGTCGCCCAGCGCCTCGACGCTGACCGGCTCGGTGAGGAGCGGCACGCCGTACGATAGCTCGAGATCGTCCAGCACCTCGATCGCCGGCTCGCCCGCCACCGCGACGCGGAGGTGTCCGTCCGCAATCTCCAACGGCAGGACGCCGTTGAACTCGAGGTAGCCAGCCTCGAAGGACTCCGGCAGCGGCAGCTTCGTGATCAGGGGTTCACTATTGATACGCCACCTCGCGACGGTCGACGTTGCGCGAGGAAGCATCGGACGTGCCGCGAGCTGCCTTGGTTTCGGGCGTCGCTAAGTCACGAACTCACTGGCAGATGAGAGAGGAGATTCGGAATCCCACTTCTGGGACGTTTGCACAAGCGCAGAGGTCCCGGTGTGCAGCGCCCTCGGCGGTAGACCGCCGTCCGGCGCCGTAACCCCTTGTGTCGTAGAGACTACGACACCGGCGCCTCGAGGCGGCTCGATTGCACAACGCTCGCGCCTCCGTTGTGCAACCGTCCCGCCTCCCCTCGCGCGCGGAGCTCGAAGCGGATGGCAGCCACCGTGTTGCGGTGGGCGTGGATCAGCGCGGCCGCTCGGCCCACGTGATCTCCCGTACGCCACAGGGCCCACGAGACGAGTTGCACCTTCGTGGCCGCGTCGCTCCGCGGATCGTACGACAGATTCAACTGCAGGTGCGGAGGCAGATGGTCATGGCGCACCAGCGCATCCCCAGTCACCTGCGCGTTGGCGAACGCGAAGCGCACAGCCGCCCTGAGCTCGCGGACGTTGCCCGGCCACGGGGCGGCTTCGAGCGCCGGCACCACGTCCGGCGCGAAGGCCATCGTCCGGTGGGTCAAGTCTGTGGCCACGCACTCGGCCAGGAAGCGGTCGGCGAGCGGTGCGATGTCGTCCCGGCGGCGCGCGAGGCTCTCCAAGCGGATCACCGCGAACCCGAGGCGATAGCGAAGATCCGGTAGCAGCTTGCCCTGGCGCACCAGGGCATCGAGGTCTTCCCCCGCTCCCACTATCAGCCGCGCCGACGTAAGCAGCTCCCGGTCGCTTCCCAGTGGTCGATAGGACCCGGTGTCCAACACCCGCAGCAATACGGGTTGCAGCGAGTGGTCGATCAGATGAAAATCGTCCAACAGCAGCGTCCCGCCGCTCGCCTCCGCGAAGACGCCCCTGCGTCGCGACGACGCGTCCGTGAACGCCCCGCGCTCATGGCCAAACAGCTGGTCATGCGCCAGGGTCGTCGTCAGTTCACCGGCGCTGATCTCCGCCAATGGCCCGGCGCGGACACTCTCCGCATGAACCATCCGCGCGAGCGCCGACTTCCCGCAGCCAGTGGGTCCGACGATGGCGATGGGCTCCGGCGAGCGGGCATAACGATGCGCCAAACGAACCGCTTCGAGCATCGACGATGAAACTGCGACGAGGGACGCCATCAGAGTGACAATCTGAGGGTGGAGCATGGAGCGCTCTCCGGCACGAACGGGTTGCCTGTCGCTGGGGTTTGGGCCGGCCTCAAGGGAGGCGGTCCCTCGGTTCGCCGTGCGGGCGAACCGCACATTCAGTCTACGGATCGAGCGTCATGCGGCCCCAAGGGGCGACGAACGCCGAGTCGCGCAGGAGCTCGAGTCTCGCTGCGCCCGATTTGCCGATCAGGGACTACCTACCAGGTCTGGTGGTGCCCCAACGCTATGGAGCTTCAGTGCGCCAGCCAGCAGCGACCTTAACCCACGACACGCACAATTCGGCCACGGATATGTGTGACTAGCCGTTCTCTCGTCGCTGCCTCCCGCAACGAGCCCGCAGTCAGCGCGCTATTGCTTTTGCGGCTCAGCTCGCACATGCCGCTCCGTGGGGATGGATCCCAACGACACAATGCAGTTGGCCTACCTCCATCCTCCGCCGATTGCGACGAGCCACCGCGTGCAGATAGGGTCACCCTCGTCAACCTTGACCTCACGCACACGCGACGTGTCGCTCCCGAAACCCTTCTGCTTGATCCGAAGGATGGCCACGGATAACCCGATTCCGTCGATGCCCATCGTGCGGAGGCCAAATCGCCGAAGATCTCCTTGAACCAGAACTGCCAAGCGCCAAACAGAAACGCGGCCACGAGCATGGCGAATTGCCCCCATGCCCTAATAGACTTTCCCTTCCGCTTGCTGGTCTGCACGAGAGACCCACCCTCCCCAGCTTCCATGCCTTCTGTCATGGGTCACTCCCTGCGTTTCGGTCCCCCAACGGCAGACGACGTAGCCGACATCACATCACAGGCTCCTCGTGCACGTCGGTGCTACTCATACGCCCTGCAGCCAGAACTCGATCTCCTGCTTTTTCGAACCGCCTGTGTACCACTGCTGCCACTGGTCATCGTCGAAGTTCCCATCGTACTGAGGTGTCGCCTTAACAGCCTTCGTGGGTGCGGCCGGCTTCTTGAGAGCCTCGTTGTACAGCCACTTGTAGTGACCGTACACGCCCAAGATGTTGACCGCGTACTCGCCAGCCAGACCCGGCGCGTTCTCGATGATTACCAAATTGTCGTCATTCTTCCCGCTCGCCTTTGGCCCCAAGTTGTGCGAGCCCGTCATGACGACCGGCTTCTTCCCGAACGGATCCAGCACTACGACCTTGCTGTGGATCATCACGCGATTGAATGTGAAGCTCTTGTCAAACCAGTTCCGCCCGGAGGTGACACCAGCCGGAAGGATGGCTGACAACGCTTGCGCGGGCAGTGTCTGTCCCTTGTGCGTCGGTGTGAGCAGGGGCGCCTTCTTGCCTCCCGGATCTTGGTTAACAACACCATGGATGAACAGATCTTTGTCCTTTAGGTCGAGGATGGTGTTGAGGAGCGTATTCTTAGGCCCAGGGTTGAACATGAGAAACAGGATGCCATTCTGGGCCCCGCGAATCCGCTCTTCGGCATCGGCCAGGTCCACGAGTCCGGTCACTGGTGCGTTCCACGCGGTGATGCTCGCTGGACCAATTGACGCGGTCCCGCGAGTGGCCGGGCTTGTGCTGAGACCTGCAGGATAGTCAGCACCCGCGTTCTTGAGGTCATCCCAGCGCTTCCGGTAGATGGCCGCCAGCTGAGGGCTGTGGATCAAGATCCCGTTATTGACTTGCGTGCAGAGGCCCGTGTCGGTCCAGTTCGTGCTGCCAGTCCAGAGCGCGTTGGGATTTCCTTGGCCGTCACAGAGAACCACAAACTTGTTGTGTGCAAAGTGGGGACTCTTCACCAGCCGATCATGCACGTCGACATTACTGTGCTGCTTCAGGTCCTTCCGCACTGCCGCATTCTCATCGGGGACAGCCTTCTGCTGCTTCTTCTTGTTGGCGGCCTTGTACGCGCCCGAACCCAGAATGAGGTGGCAGTGGTCACCGATCTTCTTGAGGGCCGCGATGAGTTCCGGGTCGTCCAGCTCGTATAGGGCGGCATAGATCTCAACGGCCGAGCTCGCTGCTGTCGTGAGCACGTTGAGAAGGGCCGTTCGAAGGGCTCCACTAAGCACCGCGCGGTTCTTGGACTTCGGATTGTCGATGTCGCTCTGCAAGGACTTCTTGGAGGGATGCTGCCGCGCGATCCACTGCGCCGGGACGATGCCACGGTTGAAGTACGCCTCCAGGCCCGC
>Ga0335085_10001196_pt1 | contig 58897 bp, 58 predicted proteins | sample Lox_Sample_45_FD_206712 | JGI IMG/M metagenome (GOLD analysis project Ga0335085, IMG submission 206712) | Soil microbial communities from Loxahatchee National Wildlife Refuge, Florida, United States - Lox_Sample_4.5 | ecosystem: Environmental > Terrestrial > Soil > Wetlands | place: USA...
GCCGGCCGGCTCGAGCACCACGTCGCTCATGGTGGGCACCGGATCGGACCAGGGGCCCAGGTGCTGGGTCCGGTCTACCTTCGCCGCGTCCGCCGCCCAGCGCAGGTGATACTCGACCGCCATCCGCACCTGCAGGAAGGCGGCCAGGGACACCGGCGTCCCGACCTCGTTCACGATCGAGGGCAGCAGCTCGTCGGCGGCCCGCTCCAGCACGTCAGCCAGCCGGTGCAGGTGCCGCGATCGCTCGTCGCCGGAAAGAGCGGCCCAGCCGGGGAACGCCGCGCGGGCCGCGGCCACGGCGGCATCGACCTGCTCGGCGGACGCGCCGCCCACGGTCGCGATGACCTCCTCGGTGGCCGGGTTGTACACCGGCCAGCGCTCGCCCCGCGGGCTGGCGAACTGGCCGCCGATCAGCAGGTCCCGAGTACCGGGGATCCAGTCACGCAGCGGGTTGACGGCCGGCGAGGCGACGTTCATGAGGTGCCCTTTCGCTGGGAGCGGCAAGTCAGATGCTGGTCCGAGGCTCGGCCGCACGCAGGGCCGGTACCACCTCGGCGCCGAGCCGGCCGATGGCCGCGATCGTCTCGTCCGCGTCCATCGTCGGCCATTGGGGACGGACCAGCAGCGGGTCGACCGGGAGCGTCGTGACCAGGTCCAGGAGCTGCTTGGTGACATCATCGGCCGTGCCGATGACGGCGTGCCCGGCAACGGCCGCGGCGAAGTCCCGCTCGAGGTCGGTATCGGCCATCACGTCCAGGCCCCGCTGCGCGTACGTGATATACCGGCCCTGCGCCACCCGCGCGTATTCGGTCACCGCCTGCTCCCTGGTGTCGGCCACGAGCACGTTGCGGCGCAGCGGCTGCGGGCCGAACGCCTTACCGCGGGCGTCGAAGCCGGCCTTGACCGCGGCGTACCGCGCGGCCGCCTCATCGACAGGCGTCTCGGGCGGGCAGGCATAGGCGTCGCCGTAGCGCCCGGCGCGACGCGCTCCGGCCAGGCTGTGACCGCCGATCCAGATCGGCGGATACGGCGACTGGACCGGCTTCAGGTGGGGCCTGACCTGGTCCAGGGTCCAGAAGCGGCCGCGGAAGTCGACCTCGTCCTCGGTCCAGAGCCGCTGCATGAGCTGAAGCGACTCGTCCATGCGCGCGGCCCGCTCGGCGAACGGGACGTCGAGGTAGCCGAACTCCTCGGGGCGGTATCCCAGCCCCGCGCCGAACACCAGCCGTCCCTCGGTGACCACGTCGAGGGTGGCGATTTCCTCGGCCAGCAGGACTGGATGGTACAACGGCGCGATCATGATCTGGGTGACGAGCCGGACGTCCGGTCCGACCTCAGCCGCCAGCCGGGCGAGCAGCGGCACGGGCTGCAGCCAGCGCAGGTCGCCGTACAGGAAGTGCTGCCCGATGGCGATGTAACTGAAGTCGCTGGCCTGCGCCGCCTCGACGATGCGCAGCACGTCACGGAACTGCTGTGACGGCGGCACCGAGGCGGGCACGTCGCTGAGCAGCAGACCGACCTGGACCATGACATCTCCTCAACAATTGCCCGGATGGGATCAGCCGTCCTCGGCCGGGAGGCCGTTGGCCAGCCAGCCTCCGTCGACCGGTAGGACGACCCCGGTGATGTAACTCGACCGCGGCGAGCACAGGAAGTGCACCGCGTCGGCGATCTCGTGCGGCTGGCCGAAGCGCCCCATCGGTATGCGCGACAGGAACAGCTCGGCCGACGCGTAGCCGCTGTCCAAGAACTTGGCCTGCATTTCCGTGGCGATGGTGCCCGGGGAGACCGCGTTGACCCGCACGGCCAGCGGGGCCCATTCCACCGCGAGCGACCGGACGAGCCCTTGGATGCCCGCCTTGGCCGCGCAGTAGGCGGCCCGTCCGCCGAAGCCGAGGTGGCCGTTGACCGAGGAGATCATCACGATCGATCCGCCGTCGGGCATCTGGCGGCAGGCGGCCCGCGCGCCGAGGAACGCGGCGGTGAGGTCGACGGCGAGGATCTGATCCCAGGCCTGCCGGGGGTAATCCAACGACCGGCCGGGGCGGGCGATCCCGGCGTTGGCGACCAGTGCACGCAGTCCGTAGGCCGCGCCGCGTTCGCAGGCCGCCTCCATCACCGCCTCATCGGTAACGTCGCCGGACACAGCCTCTCCCCCGGGCAGTCCGGCCATGACCTCTTTCAGCCGGTCGCCGTCACGATCTACGCCGATGACCACGTAGCTGTCCGCAGCGAACCGCGCGGCGATCGCCGCGCCGATCCCGCGGGCGGCGCCGGTGACGACCACCGCCCCGGCCACGGGGGTCATCGGGTGGTCGTCCCGGCCGATACCGGCGGGACGCCCACGTACACCTCAGTTCCCGCGGGGATCGCCACCACCCGCTCGACATTGATCCGCTTGTGGCTGAACCTGAGCTGGCCGTCGACCTCGCGCATGGAGTCGCGGTACTGGCCGATGACCAGCCGCGTCTGCGCGCCTGGATCGAACATGGTGGCCTGGAAGTAGGACAGCGCGCGCACGTCGCCGTCCGGCTCGGGGTAGGCCTGCACGTTGGTGATCGCGTGCTTGCTGCCGCGTACCGGGGACGCGGCGAACGCGCGGTACAGGTCGAGGAACGCCTCGATGCCGCGCCTGGTGCCGTCGGACCTGGTCAAGAGCACGTCCGGCACTGCCAGCTCGCGCAGCGCCTCGATGTCGCCCTCGTCGACCGCGCGGGCGTACGCGTAGAGCACCTGGGCGGCCCGCGCGGAGAGCCCGGCGTCGCCGATGCTCACTTGGCTACCATCCCCCCGTCGACCGGGACGGCGACGCCGGTCACCATGGCCGCGTCGTCGCTGGCCAGGAAGGCGACCACGGACGCGATCTCCTCCGGCTGCGCGGCCCGCCCGAGCGGGATGCCGGCGATGAAGGCGCCCATCAGGTCCCCGACATCCGCGCCGGGCTCACGCCCGAAGAACTGCGGCAGCATCGGCGTGTCCACCGACCCCGGGCAGACGACGTTCGCCCGTATCCCGTCGGCCGCCCCGGCCAGCGCCATCGCCCTGGTGAACGACACGATCGCGCCCTTGGTCAGCGAGTAGACCGGGCTGTAGGGAGACCCGACCAGTGCAGAAGTCGAGGCGGTGAAGGTGATGGAGGCCTTGCCCTCCGCCCGTTTGAGCAGCTCATAACCGAGAGTAGCCCCGTAGAACGCGGACTTGACGTTGACGTCGATGTTGCGTTGCCAGTCCTCCTCGGACACCGTCAGGCCCGCCGGGCCGGGCATGCCGACCTGGTTGTGCAGGACATGCAGCCGTCCGTGCTGCTGGCCGACGCGATCGAACAGGCCGCGCAGGTCCGCGAGGCTGGTGGCGTCGACCTCTTCGGCCTGGGCGAGGTAACCCTGACCGAGGATTTCCTCGGTCACCGCCTTGGCCGCGCCGCCGTTCAGATCGGCGACGTGCACGTGGGCTCCCTCCGCGGCCAGCCGATGGCAGATCGCGCGCCCCATGCCCGATCCGCCGCCGATCACGGCCGCGACGCGATTCTCGAACCGACGTGTCATCCCGGATCCCTTCGTGGCTGCCGCATGACCTGCGATTGACAACAGTGGAATCTAGTATAACCATTATTACATTGAAGTGACCAGACCCAGGACGCCAGACTCGGGACGGTGGCATGGCAGAGCACAGGCGTGAACCGGTCGTGGCCTTTGACCACAACTCACAGGAGCACTCGGCCGATCCGGTGGGCTCCTACCGGGCGCTACGCGAGAAGGGCCCGGTGGCGTGGACCGATGCCCACGGCGGTTACTGGGTGATGTCCGGTTACGACAGCGTGTTCGAGGCCGCGCGGGACGATGCGACCTTCTCCTCGGAACGCAACTCCTACGGCGGCGAAGGACTCAGCGTCGTCATCCCGAAGACACCCATGCACCACCACATCCCGATCGAGATCGACCCGCCGGAGTTCCGCAAGTACCGCAAGCTCATCAACCCGATCGCCTCGCCGAAGGCAGTCGCCGGAATGCGGGAACTCATCTCCAGGTACACGACGTGGTTCATCGACGAGGTCATCGAATCAGGCGACTGTGACCTGGCCCAGGTGATCGGCGTCCCCTCGATCGTCACCGTGGACTGGCTCGGCCTGCCGGTGCCCGACTGGCACCACTACGCGCGGCTGCACCACGCCATCCTGGCCGCCGTCCCTGGCAGCGCCGAATACGTCCAGGCCACCACCGTCGACATGCCATTCTGCTCGCAGCAGATGCGCGAGGTCATCGCCGCCCGGCGGACCGAGCCGGAGCAGGACGTCATCAGCTACCTGGTCCGCCAGGAGGTGGATGACCGCCCGATCACCGACGACGAGGCCTTCTCGATGGTCGAGCTGCTCCTGGCGGGCGGCGTCGGCACGACGGCCTCGCTGGTCAGCCAGGCCCTGGTCTGGCTCTGCCGGCACCGGGACGTGCGCGCCGACCTGATCGAGCACCCGGACAAGGTGGCGCAGGCGGTCGAGGAGTTCCTGCGGTACTTCTCGCCGACCCAGGCGCTGGCCCGGACGGTGACCCGCGACACCCGATTCGGAGGCTGCACGCTGCACGAAGGCGACCGGGCCCTGCTGGCCTGGGCGTCGGCCAACCGGGACGCCGCGCAGTTCAGCGACCCGGATACCCTGGACATCGAGCGCTGGCCGAATCGCCATACCGCCTTCGGCGTGGGTATCCACCGCTGCGCTGGGTCCCACCTCGGCCGGGCCATGGCGATCGAGTTGCTCGGGCAGATCCTCGAGCGGATGCCGGACTACGAGGTTGACTTCGCCCGGATACAGCCGTATCCGCATCAGGGAACCAATACCGGATGGCGGTCCATACCGGCCAGGTTTACTCCCGGCCGGCGGCGCGGGCCGGTGCTCAACCTTGGCTAGACATGGTCATCGCCACGACGAACGCATATGAGGTCCTGGCCGTCCGGTACGCGAGCCGCCCGGCGCTCAAGAGCGAGGTCTACCTGAACTTTCACCTCTACGGTGAGCCGGATGGGGTGATCGGCATGGATTACTTCGTCTGGGTGGCGCGCAACTCACAGCGCACGATCCTGGTGGATACCGGCTTCTCGGTGAGCGCCGGGCGGCGGCGTGGCCGCCCGGCGGCGCTCGCGCCGGTCGCGGCCCTGGCCGGGCTCGGCATCGACCCGGCTGCGGTCACCCAGGTCGTCGCGACCCACGGCCATTACGACCACATCGGCAACCTGCGCGCTTTCCCCGCGGCCGAGATCATCATGACCCGCCGCGAGTACGAGTTCTGGACCGGGCCGCTCGGCGCCCGCGGGCACTTCGCCTGGACGGCCCAGCCCAGGGACGTGGGCGACCTGCGCCGGATCCACGCCGAGGACCGCATGACCCTGTTCGAGCGCAGCTACGCGCCGGCACCAGGGATCGAGCTGCTAGAGGTGGGCGGGCACACCCCGGGGCAGGCTGTCGCGGCGGTGGCGACCGCGGATGGCCGGGCGGTGATCGCCTCGGACGCGGTGCATTATTACGAGGAGCTCGAGCGTGACCGGCCATTTGCGGTGGTCGCGGACCTGCCGCAGATGTACCGGGCCTACGACCAGCTGCGGGAGCTGGCCAGCGAGGCCGGCACCGAGATCGTGGCCGGCCACGACCCGGCCGTCTGCACCCGCTTTGCCGACCGCGGCGGCACCAGCCAGGTGATCCAGATCGCGGCGCTGGACTAACACATTGGACTAACACACAGGGCGACGAGAGGAGACCTGCCATGCGCGGGCTGTACTTCGAGGAGATGGAGGCGGGTGCGCAGTTCTCGCACCCGTTCACGCGCACGGTGACCGAGATGGACAACGTGCTGTTCACGTCGCTGACCATGAACGTGGCCCCGATCCACTTGGACGAGGAGTACGCCAGGGCCCATCTCCCCCAGGGGCGACGGCTGGTCAACAGCCTGTTCACCGCCGCGCTGATCGGCGGGATGATCGTGCCGGACCTGACCTTCCGGACCACGATCGGAAACCTGGGGTACGAGAAGATGACATTTCCGAACCCGGTGTTCCATGGCGACACCCTGCGCGCGGAATCGACGATCCTGCGCAAGCGCGAGTCCCAGAGCCGTCCGGACGCGGGCATCGTATGGTTCGAGCACCGCGGCTACAACCAGCGTGATGAGCTCGTGCACCTGTGTCACCGCACCGGGATGATCATGAAGAAGCCGGCCGACGGCACCTGACCGGTACGCATCGCGACCCAATGCCAATCAATGCTATTCATATGCATATATTTTGCGTAGGCTATAGCGGAGGAACGGCGCTGTCGAGAGGATTCCCGTGACCGAGCACCTGGGCCATGATGCCGCGAGCCAGACCGGCGGTTCGCCTCCCGACGTGGACGCCGTGGTGGTCGGCGCCGGCTTCGCCGGGCTGTACGCACTCCACCGGCTGCGCGGCCTGGGCCTGTCCGCCCGCGTCTTCGAGCGGGGCGAGGACGTCGGCGGTACCTGGTACTGGAACCGCTACCCCGGCGCCCGCTGCGACGTGGAAAGCCTCGACTACTCCTTCTCCTTCTCCGACGAACTGCAGCAGGAATGGTCCTGGAGCGAGCGGTACGCGACCCAGCCGGAGATCCTGCGCTACCTCAACCACGTCGCTGACCGCTTCGGCCTGCGGCCCGACATCACGTTCGGCACGCGGGTGGTCTCCGCCGTCTACGACGAGTCCTCAGCCCAGTGGGCGATCGAAACCGACCGGGGCCACCGCGTGACGGCGCGGCACTGCATCATGGCGGTCGGCAACTTGTCCGTCGGGCGGGTCCCTGATTTCCCCGGGCTCGATTCGTTCCACGGCCCGGCCTACCACACCGGTGCCTGGCCGAAGGACGGCGTGGACTTCACCGGCCTGCGGGTGGGGGTCATCGGCACCGGCTCGTCCGGCATCCAGGTGATCCCGATGATCGCGCAGCAGGCGGCGCAGCTGACCGTCTTCCAGCGCACCGCGCACTACACCATCCCGGCCCAGCACCACCGGCTGGACCCGGACTGGCTGGCCGCGTTCAAGCAGCTGTACGCCGACTACCGGCGCCGCATGCGGGTCTCCCGGGGCGGGCTGAGCCGCGACTACAGCGAGCGCCGCGCGCTGGAGACTCCGCCGCAGCAGCGGCGTAGCACCTACGAGGCGCGGTGGACCTTCGGCGGGGCGGAGATCCTCGGCTCGTTCGCGGACCTGCTCACCGACGAGCAGGCCAACGCGACCGTGGCCGAGTTCGTGGCCGGAAAGATCCGCGAGATCGTCCGTGACCCCGAGGTGGCCGGGCGGCTCATCCCGCACGGCTACCCGTTCGGGGCCAAGCGGCTGTGCGTCGACGCCGGCTACTACGACACCTACAACCGGGCCAACGTCACGCTCGTCGACGTCACGGCGGCGCCCATCGAGGCGGTCACGCCCGCCGGGATCCGCACGGCGGCCGGGGAGCATGAGCTGGACGCGATCGTCTTCGCCACCGGCTTCGACGCCATGACCGGCGCCCTGCTCGCCATGGACGTCCGCGGCCGCGGCGGGCTGGCCCTGCAGCAGGCGTGGGAGGCCGGCCCGCACACCTACCTGGGCGTCTGCGTGGCCGGGTTCCCGAACCTGTTCATCATCACCGGGCCGGGCAGCCCGTCGGTGCTCAGTAACGTGGTGCTGTCCATCGAGCAGCACGTGGAGTGGGTCGCCGACTTCATCGAGTACCTGCGCAAGCACGACCTGGACTGGGCCGAGGCGCGTCCCGAGGTCCAGCACGAGTGGGTGGCGCACGTCAACGAGGTGGCCAGCCGGACCCTGTTCCCGGCCGGCAACTCCTGGTACCTGGGCGCCAACGTGCCGGGCAAGCCGCGGGTGTTCATGCCCTACATCGGCGGGGTCGGCCGGTACCGGGCGATCTGCGACCGGGTCGCCGCGGCCGGCTATGCGGGCTTTGACCTGGGCCATGCGGGACACGCGCCGGAGCAGAAGCCGGCGCCCGGGGATGCGCCGGCACTTCAGCCGGTCCTGAGCGCGACCGAAGCGGCGGCGCTGGACGACGCCGAGGGCGCCTGGGGCTGAGGACCCGCCGAGGCCATCACCAACCGACACCCGACCTGGAGGCCGCACCCGTGATCATCACCGATCGCCCGACGCTGTTCATCGGCGGCACCTGGCAAGACCCGCGAGGCAGCGAGGTCACCGGGGTCCGCAACCCCGCCACCGGCGCCCGGCTGGCCACTGCGGCGCTGGCCTGCGCCGCCGACATGGACGCCGCGGTAAAGGCCGCCCGGGCCAGCTTCGACGGCGGGGTCTGGGTCAGGACGCCACCGCATAAGCGGGCCGCGGTCCTGCACCGCGCCGCCGACCTGCTGGACAAGCGCTCCGACGAGCTGGCCGCGGCCATCACCGCCGAGCTGGGCTGCCCGATCTGGTTCAGCCAGCGGGCGCACGTGCCAAACCCGATCCGGCACCTGCGTTACTACGCCGACCTGTGCCGCGACTTCGGGTACGAGGAGCGCCGCGGCGACGGCACCAACACCAGCCTGGTGGTACAGGAACCGGTCGGCGTGGTGGCGGCGATCACCCCGTGGAACGGCCCGCTCAGCACCCCCACGCTCAAGACCGCGCCCGCCCTCGCCGCCGGCTGCTCGGTGGTGCTCAAGCCGGCCCCGGAAACGCCGCTGACCGTCTACGCGCTGGCCGAGGCGCTGGCCGAAGCGGGCCTGCCCGAGGGCGTGCTCAGCATCGTTCCCGCCGGCCGGGAGGCCGGGGAGCACCTGGTCAGGCACCCAGGGGTGGACAAGGTCGCGTTCACCGGCAGCACCGCGGCCGGTAAGCGGATCATGGCCCTGTGCGCCGAGCGCATCGCCCGGGTCACGCTGGAACTCGGCGGCAAATCCGCCGCGGTGATCCTGGACGACGCCGACCCGGACCTGGTTATCCCGGCGCTGCTGCCGATGGCCCTCATGGTCAACGGCCAGGCCTGCATCGCGCAGACCCGGGTGCTGGTTCCCCGGTCCCGGGAGGGGGAGTTCACCGACGCCCTGGCCGCGGCGCTGCGGGCCCAGACGGTGGGCGACCCCGCCGTCCCGGACACCACGATCGGCCCGCTGGTCAGCCAGCGGCAGCGCGACCGGGTCGAAGGCTACCTGGAGGTCGGACGGCAGGAAGGCGCGCGCGTCGCGGCCGGCGGCGGGCGGCCGCCACTGCCCGGTGACCTGGCCGCCGGCTTCTTCGTCGAGCCCACCCTGCTGACCGCCGTGGATAACGCCATGCGGGTGGCCCGGGAGGAGATCTTCGGCCCGGTAATGGCCGTCATCGCCTACGACGGCGACGAGGCGGCCGTGGCCGTCGCTAACGACTCCCCTTACGGGCTGTCCGGATCGGTGTGGAGTGGTGACCACGAGCGGGCATTGGCGGTGGCGCGGCGCATCCGCACCGGCATGGTGAGCATCAACGGCAGGCCGCAAGCCTTCGGCACGCCGTTCGGCGGTTTCAAGCAGTCCGGCGTGGGCCGGGAGATGGGCCCGGAGGGGTTCCGCGCCTACCTCGAGGTGAAATCCATCGCAGTGGGCTCCCCGCCCGGCCAGCGATGACCCGGCCCGCCCGTGACACCCCGGGCTCGTTCGGAAGAAAAGAACGGGCGCCGGAGGTTCCGCCTGATCAGGATCCGTAGATGGCGACCAGCCGGCCCACCACGGTGCCGGCCCGCACGCGGCGCAGACCCTCGGGGATGTCGTCAAAGCCGATGGTCGGGAGTTCGGGCGCCAGGGCGCCCTCTGCCATGAGCGCGTACACGTCACCGATGTCCTGACGACTCCCGCCGCTTGACCCGACCAGCGAGACCTGACGGGTGACGAGGTCCCGAGTGGAGATCATCGCCTCGAGGCTGGCCAGGCCGACTTGGACCACGGTGCCTCCTTGTCGTACCGCGGCGATGGCCTGCCGGGTGGTCGCCCCGGTGCCGGCCAGGTCGATGATCGTGTCGATCTCCGCGTCGGCGAGATCCTCGACCGATCGGACCGCGTCGATCGCGCCAAGTTCACGTGCGAGCGGCCACAGCGTGTCGCGCGACTCGGCAATGAAGACCTCGGCCCCCTCGAGCACGGCCAGCCGTGCCGCGACCTGGCCGATGCCACCCAGGCCGATCACGGCGACCCGCTCTCCGCTGGCCACGCGGCCGCGGCACTTGACAGCATGGCGTGCCGTCTTGCCGGCGTCCGTGCCGGCGGCGGCCTGGGCGAAGCTGACCCGGTCGGGGATCGGAATCAGGTCGTCCGTCAACGCCACGCAGTGGCTCGCGTACCCGCCGTCGCGGCCGAGGCCGGGGCGCGTCCGACCCGCTGGCGAGATCCCGACCCGGTCACCGACCGAGCAGCCAGTCACCCCGGCCCCGACGGCGGCAACCATGCCTGCCACCTCGTGGCCCAGCGTGAGCGGCAGCGGCCCCAGTCGCGGCAGCCACCCCGGGTCGTCGAGGATGCCGACATCGGTGTGACACAGCCCGGCCGCCTTGATCTCGATCAGCACCTCACCGGACGCGGGTCTCGGCATGGGGACCGTCGTCCGCACAAGTCCTCGGCCCGGGCCCGTGAACCTCCAGGCCTCCATCGACGGACACCTCCTCAGGCCGGTAATCTATGTGTATCATATTCCTTATTATGTCCGACGCTACAGCCGCCGAGGTAGGCCGCATTACCCTCGCGAGCAGTGCCAGTACCCACGAGAACGAGTTTCCGGCTCTCTTCTCCCCGATACGGATCGGCTCACTCGCGCTTCGCAACCGGGTGATCATGCCCCCGCACTCGTCGGCTATCGGCAACCTCTGGGGCACTGACCGCGAGGCCGAGCAGGCCATCGCGTACCTGCAGTCGCGCGCAGACGCGGGCGTGTCATGGACGACCATCCAGGGCCGCCTAGGCAACCTGCTCATCCCGGGATTCGAGCCCTCGGGCGTCAGCGCCGAGATCCTCGGCCACTTCCGGCTCCCGGTGTATATCGAGCGCGTGTCGAGCTACGTCCGGGCGATGCACTCCGCTGGCGCCTTCGCAGCGCAGCAACTCACGATGATCGGCGGCTTTCCGCACGGTCCGTCGGCCCGTTACAGTTCACCGGTCAGCAATCTCGCACCGCACGTTCTCGACGCGGACGAAATCGCCCGATTCGTGGGCGAGTACGCCTTCTCGGCCGAGCGTGCCTGCGAAGCCGGGATCGACGTGATCGAATTGCACGCCAACCACGACGATCTCCAGGAATGGTTCCTGTCGCCGCTCACCAACGCGCGCACCGACGGCTACGGAGGTAGCCACGAAGGACGAACGCGTTTCCTGCTCGAGACCCTGACTGCGATCCGGCAGGCGGCTGGTGCCAGGGTGCTGGGAGTCCGGCTCAACATGGCCGAAGAGGACCCGAATGGCCTCGACCAAGCCGCGGCACTCCAGATTGCCCGGACGATCGAGGATTCCGGGCTCGTCGACTACCTGCATCTGGTGGCGGGCAGCCCGTGGGGGAATCCAAGCTACATTCAGCCGATGTGGTTCCCCGCCGGAGGCTGGAGCAAGATCGCGGCCGGGTTCCGGCATGAGCTGAAGCTTCCCGTGATCCATACCGGCCGCATCAACTCACCGCAGCTCGCAGAGCAGATCCTCAGCAGCGGCGCGGCCGATGTCGTCGGCATGGCCCGCGCGCACATCGCCGACGGCAATCTCCTGCCCAAGGCCCGCGCCGGTCAGAGCCAGGATATCCGCCCGTGCGTCGGAGGCAACGAGTGCATCAGCCGGCGGTACGTCGACGGGCTGCCATTCGGCTGCGCGGTGAACCCGCACACCAGCCGCGAAGTCGAGGGCCCGTGGAGCGAACGGCGGATGACAGGCTCGCTGACCGTCGTCGGCGGTGGTCCGGCAGGCATGGAACTCGCTGCCCTGTGCGCCGAGGCAGGCGCCACCGTGACGCTGCACGAAAGATCGGACTCGCTGGGCGGGCAGCTGCGGCTGGCGATGCTGGCCCCTGACCAGGAGCAGCTTGCGGCTTACGTCGAGTGGCAGGGCCGCCGCCTTAGGTCGCTTGGGGTTCGCGTCGAATTGGGGACCACGATAGCCAGTACCGACTTGCTCACCCTGCCGGGGAGCGAGGTGATTGCCATCGCGACGGGCGCACGCAGCAGGAAGCCGGAGGTCACCGGTGTCGATCTGCCGATGGTAGGCGACGTTCGGGATGTGCTGCGAGGAACCTTCCAGCCGGGCCACCGCGTGCTCATCGTGGCCGAGGATGACCATCTGCCGCCGCTGCTGGTAGCCGACCACCTCGCGGTCCGCGGTCACCACGTCACCATGGTGTATTCGACCCCATCCGCCGCGGTCCTGCTGGGCCGCTACATTTCCGGATCGATTCTGGGTCGTCTGGACGCGGCCGGCGTGACGTTCCGCTACCTGGAAAAGCTCGACTCGATCTCTGAGCAGGGCCCGGTTCTCCGGCATATCTATTCCGGCCGGAAGCGGATCTGCACCGATCATGACTCGGTGGTGCTGGCCTGCGGAGGTGTCGCGGACAGCGGCCTTTACCAGCAGGTACGATCCGAGCTCTCCCGCGTGCATATCCTGGGCGATGCCTACGCGCCGCGTCGGCTGGTGTTCGCGACTCGCCAGGCATACGCCTTGGCCGGTCTCCTCACCGCAGGCCCCGGCAGCTAGCGGAATTTGAACACGGTCCCGTCTCGCGCGGCTGGCTACCGTGGGGCCGGCGCGGCCGGGCCGTGGCCGTCGATCCAGGCCAGCCCCGAACGCAGCAGGCGCTCCCACCGAAGCGCGGCGCGCCGGGCGCCCAGCGCCACCACCGCCCGCAGCGTCCCGTCCCCGCCGGAGGCGGCCACGAACTCCGCATCGTGCGGCCCGCCCTCCACGTAGACGAGCTCATCGCCCGGCCGGACCTGCCCGAACACCTGGACGCGCGCGCCGAGCTGGTCGGACCACACGTACGGCAGCGGGTCGAACGGCGCCGCGGCGCCGGTGAGCGCGGCCGCGACGGCCAGGGCGGCCTCGCCCGCGTTCGTCCAGTGCTCCAGGCGCAGCGGCCCGGCGTAACGCGCGGACGGCCACCGGGCCACGTCACCGACCGCGTACACCGAATCGGTGCCGCGCACGCGCAGCGCGGTGTCGCAGCACAGGCCACCGTCGACGGGCAGGCTTGAGGAGGCCAGCCAGCCGACGGCCGGATCCGCTCCGATGCCCACCACCACGAGGTCGGCGTCGAGGCTGGTCCCGTCGTCCAGGACGAGCCGCTCCACCCGCCCGGCACCCTCGGCACGGGCCACCGACCGGCCGAGCCGCAACGTGACGCCGTGGTCGGCGTGCCGGGCCGCCAGCACCGTGCCCAGCGCCGGGCCGAGCCCCCGGACCATGAGCGCCGGCACCGGGTCGACGATGGCCACGTCCAGGCCCAGGGCCCGGGCGGACCAGGCCACCTCGGCGCCAATGAAGCCGCCGCCGACCACGGCGACCCGCGCTCCCGCGGCCAGCGCGGCGCGGATCGCGATCGCGTCGTCGAGGGTGCGCAGCACGTGCACGCCAGGCCAGCCGTCGAGGGCGGGCAGGCGGCGGGGAAGCGAGCCGGTGGCAATCACGACCGCGCCGAAGGGCACCGGTTCGCCCGAGGCCAGCCGCACCCGCCGGGCCGGCACGTCGACGGCCGCGGCCCGCTCGCCGAGCCGCAGGTCCAGTTCCAGCCGACCCTGCCGCTCGGCGTCCAGCAGGGCGACATCGCGCTGCGCCGCCTGGCCGGCCAGGAAGGCCTTGGACAGCGGCGGCCGGTCGTAGGGCGGGTGCGGCTCGGCCCCGATCAGCGTGATGCGGCCGCCGAACCCGCGGCGGCGCAGCGCCTCCGCGGTCCGCACGCCGCCGACCGAGGCGCCAACGATGACGACGTCATCGGCCATAAGGGCTCATGCCGGTCCGGGCCCGGCGGCCAGGCCCAGTAGCCGGGCTAGGTTGCCGCCGAGGATGGCCTGCTCGCTGACGGCGTCCAGGCCGAGCGAGCGGACGGCGGCGATCTCCGCGGCCGGGTCGGCCATCGGCCAGTCGGAGCCGAATACCACCCGGTCTGCGCCGTGGCGCTCGATGATCCGCCGCAGCCGGCCAGCGTCCAGGTCGCGGAGCCGGGGTGGCCAGGACGTCTCCAGCACGGCGCGCGACCCGACGAGGTACTCCTCGGCCTCGTCCAGCCGGTGGTAGCCGCCGAAATGGCAGGTGATCAGGGTCAGGTCCGGAATCTGGTCCAGGGCCGCCCGCACGTGCCGCGGCGCTGCCCGGTCCCCGGCGCCCTCCCCCGCCTCGCCGACGTGCGCGATCACCGTGATGCCCTCGCCGGCCAGGGCACCGAGCAGGTCGATCACCCGCGGGTCGGCGAAGGACAGATCCTGGAACATCGGGTGCAGCTTGACCCCGCGAATACCGTTGTCCCGCAGCGACTTCAGATTGGCCTCGACCGGCAGGTCGGGGTGCACGGTGCCGAACGGGGTGAACCGGGATCGGTCCAGCGAGCCGATGAACTCGTTGGTCCGCTCGACGGTCCGGGCGACGTTGGCCACGCCCAGGCACATGGCGTGGTCCACGCTGGCCGCGTCCATGGTCCGGCGCAGGCCGGCGATCGTGCCGTCGTGGACCGGGTCGAGGTCGGCCGGGCGCCCGGATAGCACCTTGGGCGCGATGTGGTCGGGCCAGACGTGGCAGTGGGCGTCGACGATCATGACGAGGCTCCTTCGCGGTCCGGACCCTGCTGCTTCCCGGGCAGGTTCTTGACCAACTGCTTGGCCAGGGAGTCCAGGATGACCTCGGTGGACCCCTCGTAGATGCGCATGGGCCGGGCTTCGCGGTAGAGCCGTTCGATGACGCTCCCGCGCACCAGGCCGAACCGCCCCATGACCTGGACCGCGCGGTCCGTCACACGGCCGGCCACCTCGGTCGCGCCCACCTTGGCCATCGACGACAGGTTCAGGCTGGTCAGCGGGTCGCGGGCCGCGGCGGCCGCGGCGCGGTAGGCGAGCGAGCGCGCCATCTCGATCTCGGTCCAGGACAGCGCCAGCGCGCTGGCCACCGGGCCGAGACGGGCGACGGGCACGCCGAACTGCTCCCGGGCGCAGGTGTGACGCAGTGCCTCGTCCAGGGCGGCCTGCGCGAGGCCGACCGCGGCGCCGGCGACCGACACCCGGAACGTGGCCAGGGTGGCCAGGGTCAGCCGGAACCCCGTGCCAGGCTCTCCGAGGCGGTGGTCGGCGGGCACGCGGACGCCGTCGAGGATGACGTCGCCGAGCACATGCGGGGCGATGATCTGATGGGGATGCTCGACCCGCAGGCCGGGCGCGTCGGCGGGCACGAGTACCAGGGAGTAGGCCGCATCCTCACGGCACAGGACGCTGTAAAAGGACGCGTCCCCCGCGTTGGTGATGAAGGACTTGCGGCCGTCGATGACCAGCTCGTCTTGTTCGGTGCGCACCGTCGTGGTGATGGCTCGCAGGTCCGAGCCGACATCGGGTTCGGTCAGCGCCAGCGCGGCGATCGCCTCGCAGGTGGCGACGGCAGGCAGCCACCGCTTGCGCACCGCGTCCCGACCGCCCGCGGACACCGGGTAGCTGCCGATGCCCTGCATCGCGAACAGCGAGTCCAGGTGCGCGCTCACCCCGGCCAGCGCCTCCCGCACCACGGTAACCGCCAGCGAGTCCACCCGCTCAAACCGCCCGCCGTACTCGGCGCCCACCGTCACCGCGGCCAGCCCGCTGGCCGCCAGCCGCTCCCGCATCACCGGATCGATCCGGTCGGCCTCGTCGGCCAGCGCGGCCCGGTCCGCGACCGACGCGGCCAGTTCGTGCGCTTCGGCCTGCAGGGTCCGGTAGCGCGGCGTCAGCTCGTACAGTCGTGGTTCGTCAGTCACGTCCTCGCTCCGTTCTATCCATGCTAACCATAACGATGGTTTTGCCCTTATGCTGTGGGCTATGACACTGCCTGCGCCGCCGTCCTTCGACCTGTCCGGGCGGGTAGCGCTGGTCACCGGGGGAAGCCGGGGGCTGGGCCGGGCCATCGTGGCGGGCCTGGCCCACGCCGGAGCCGACGTGATCATCGCCAGCCGCAACGGCCGGAACTGCGCCGACTACGCGCAAGAGATCACCGAGCAGACCGGCCGCCGCGCGCTGCCGTACACGGTGCACGTCGGCCGCTGGGCCGAGCTGGACGGACTGGCCGAGGCGGCGTACGCGGAGTTCGGCCACGTAGACGTGCTGGTCAACAACGCCGGCATGTCGCCGGTGTACGGGGCCGTGACCGAGGTCAGCGAGGAACTGTTCGACAAGGTCATCGGGGTCAACCTCAAGGGTGCGTTCCGGCTCACGGCGCTGGTCGGCTCGCGCATGGCGGCCGGCGACGGCGGCTCGATCATCAACATCAGCAGCGCCGCCGCGGCGCGCCCCCGCCCGGATGTGCTGCCCTACGCGGCCGCAAAGGCCGGCCTGAACGCGCTGACCGCCGGGTTCGCGCGCACGTTCGGGCCAGGGGTGCGCTGCAACGCGATCATGGCCGGTACGTTCCTCACCGACGTGAGTAAGTCCTGGGACCCGGAGGCGTTCGGCACACGGGCGCAGGCGTTCGCGCTGCGGCGCGGCGGGCAGCCGGAGGAGATCGTCGGGGCAGTGCTTTACCTGGCTAGTGACGCGTCGAGTTACACCACCGGCGCAGTGCTCACCGTGGACGGCGGCCAGTAGCCCGCTCATCAGGCCTGACGGACGACCCGGCTAGCCGCCAGGGCGGCGAAAGCGGCGTCGGATAGGCCGAGCCACTCGCCCAAGACCGCCCGGGTGTGCTCGCCGATTTCCGGTACGCCGTGGTAGCCGGGACCGTCGTAGCCGCGCAGGTGCAGGACCGGGCCGGGCATGAGCACACGGTCCAGGATCTGGTTGCCGGTGAGTTCGGTCAGCGTGCGCTGGCTGAAGTGCGGGTCGGCCACGATGTCCGCTGCGTCGTTCACCGCGGCGCTGACGACCTCGAACTTGTCCAGGATCTCGAGGATCACCTGCCGCGGCCGGGAGGCGACCCACTGGCTCACCTCGCGCTGGATGGCATCGTTGTTGGCCAGCCGCGCAGGGTTGGTGGCGAACCGCGGGTCCTCGATGAGCTCCGCGCGGCCCATCGCGGCGAACAGCCGCTTGGCGATGGCCTGGTTGGAGGCGGCGATCGACAGCCAGTGCCCGTCCGCGGCCTGGTAGATGCCGCGCGGTGAGGCGGACCCGGTGCCGTTGCCTACACGTCCCTGGATCTCACCGAGCGCGCCGTACCTGAGGATCATGTCGCCGACGATGAACATGAGCGGCTCGTAGAGGGCCACGTCCACGACGTCTCCGGTTCCGGTGCGCTCGCGCCGGTACAGCGCCATGGCGGTGCCCATGGCAGCGGAGATCCCGGCGATGGAGTCGGCGAAACCGAACGGCGGCGAGGTGGGCGGGGTCTCGGGCCAGCCGTTGATATAGGCGAAGCCGCTCGCCGTTTCAGCCACGGTGCCGAAGCCGGGCCGCTCGCGGTACGGGCCGGTCTGCCCGAAGCCGGAGACCCGGGTAAGGATCAGGCCGGGGTTGTCGCGGGACAGGGAATCGTAGTCCAGGTCCCAGGCCTCCAGGCGCCCCGGCCGGAACGACTCGACCACCACGTCGACCTGGGCGGCCAGCCGCCGGACCAGGTCGCGTCCTTCGGGGCGGCGCAGGTCGATGGCCGTGGACTGCTTGCCCGCGTTGAGCCGGGCGAAGCCGAGCGACAGGCCGTCCTTCTGCGGGGTCCAGTGCCGGGCGAAGTCGCCGGTGTCCGGGTCCTCGACCTTGGTCACGTCGGCGCCGAAGTCACGCAGCATCCGGCCTGCCGTCGGCGCGGCGTACATGGTGCCGAGTTCCAGCACCCGCACCCCGGACAGCGGCCCTGTAACGCTGGTCATCGCGACTCTCCGTTCTCGCTCGGGCCATCGTCGCTCGGGCCGGCGGTCGCGTGGGCGTGCCGCAGCCATAGGATGGCCTTGTCGTAGTGCGCCTTGTCGATGTGCAGGCCGCGGTAGCGCAGCGCGCCGCTGCCCTCGCGGGCGGCCTGCTCATACGCGGCGACGAGCCCCTCGTAGAACGCGATATCGCTGGCCGACGGGGTGAACACGTCATTGATCACCGGGACGTGGCTGGGGTGGATGGCGATCATGCCCCGGAAGCCGAGCCGACGTCCGCGGACCGCGAACTCCCGAAGCCCGTCGAGGTCATCCAGCCGCTCCCACAGCGCGGTGAGCGGGTGGATGCCGGCTTCCCGGCAGGCCAGCAGGACCCGGCTGCGCAGGTACAGCGTCTCGAGCCCCTCGGGCGTCCACTCGAAGCCCACCTCGCGGGCGATGTCCGCGTGCTCGGCGGTGGGGCCGATCATGGCGCCCACCCGCGGTGACGCCTGGGCGATGGCCCGGCAGTTCTGGATGGCGGGAACCGTCTCGACCGGCACCACGTACTGCAGCCCAGCCACACCATTGCGCGTCTCAAAGTGATCCAGCAGCGCGTCGTAGCGCAGCACGTCCGTAGCCTGCTCGATCTTGGGCGCGAAAATGCCGTCCAGGCCCGGCACCACCACCTCCTCCAGGTCGGCGCCGGTCAGCCTGGTGGCCAGGCCATTGACTCGCACCAGCAGCCCGGCGCCGGTACCGGTGGCGCGCAGCCGTTCGATCGAGTCGCGGACCTGCCGCCGCGCGGGGGCCTTCTCCGCCTGCGGGACGGAGTCCTCCAGGTCCAGGACGATGGCGTCGGCACCGGCCTTGACGGCCTTGTCGGCCCAGCCGGGCTTGTGACCGGGAACGAACAGCAGGGTGCGGTAGGGGTACATCAGCGCCTCCGGCGTGTCACGGCCGGCCAGGCCCGGCCAGGGCGGTGCGGTCGAAGGTGTCCCCGGTGACGCCGGCGCCACGCAGTTCGGCCTTGCGGATCTTCTCCGAGGGGGTCTTGGGCAGCGCGTCGACGAAGCGCAGGAACCGAGGGATGGCGAAGGCCGGTATCCGGCCCTGGCACCACTGCCATATCTCCGCGGCCGGGACCGGCTTGGCCAGGGTCAGTACGGCCATCACCTCGTCCTCGCCGGCTTCGACGCCGGCCGCGACGCCGATCACCGCGCACTCCTCGACCGCCGGGTGGGCCAGGATGGCCTGCTCGACCTCGTAGGAGCTGATGTTCTCGCCGCGGCGGCGCAGCGCGTCCTTGTACCGGTCGACGAAGTAGTACCAGCCGTCCTCGTCGCGGCGCAGCGCGTCCCCGGTGTGGAACCACAGGTTCCGCCATGCCTCCGCGGTCTTATCCGACATGCCGTAGTAGCCCAGGCTGCAGGTCCAGGGGTGCTTGTAGCGCACCACCAGCTCGCCGAGCTGGCCGTCCGGCACCTCCTCGTCGGTGTCCGGATCGACCAGCCGGGCCTCGAACCAGTCCGCGGCGAGCAGGCCCGCGGCGCCCGGCGGGCGGATTTCCCCGTAGGGAGACAGGATCGGCGCGCAGGTCTCGGTGAGGCCGAAGGCGTCGACGAACGCCTCGACGCCGAACCGCGTCATGAACGCCCGCAGGATCGACGACGCGGTGGGGGCCGCGTACACGCAGCGCAGCACGTTGTCCGCGTCGTCTGGGCGAGGCGACTGCTTCCAGACGAAGTCCATCATGACGCCGATCAGGTTGGTCACCGTCACCTGGTCCTGGCGGAGCTGGCCGACCCACCGGCTGGCGCTGAACTTCGGCCGGACCACGATCCTGGCCCCGGCGATCAGCGTCGGGAACGCCGCCATGAACTGCGCGTTGCCGTGGAACAGCGGCGTCACGGTCAGGTACGTGTCGCGGTCGGTGAGCCGGGTGAGCGCGACCACCTCCTGGCCGAAAAAGTACATCTGAGCGTGCGGCATGGCCACGCCCTTGGACGGTCCGGTGGTGCCGGAGGTGAAGAACACCGAGGCCAGCGAGCGGGCATCGGGCTCAGGCAACTGCAGCCGGTCCGCCTCGAGCAGGCTGTCCCAGGCCTCCGCCCGCCAGCCGGCCGCGCGCAGGGCGGTGACCGCCTCGGCCTGGCGTCCGGTGTCGATGACCCAGAACCCTTCCAGCGAGGGCAGGTCCTCGCGGAGGGCGGTGAACCGCTCGGCGTAGGCGTCGTCGATGACCGCCCAGCGCGCGCCGACCAGCCCGGCCTGATGGGACAGGAACAGCCCCTCGTAGGCGGTGTTGACCGGCACCTCGACTAGGTGGCCGAGCCCGCAGGCCAGCCAGGTAAGCACGAAGCGGGCCGAGTTGGCGGCCATGACGACCACCCGGTCGCCGGTCTCGGCGCCCGCGCCGCGCAGGCTGCCCGCCACCCGCTCGGCGTCGGCCAGGATCTGCCCGTAGGTCCACTGGCGTCCTTCTTCAGGCACGACCAGGAACGTGCGGTCCGGCGCGCGCTCGGCCCGATCGCGCAGCGCGTGCACGACCGTCCACTGGCTGCGATCGGCCTCGGCGGGGTGCAGGTCCGTGTAGTACCGGGTCACTGGTTCACCATCCTCCTGCGTGTCTTCCTATCGACGCTGGTCGAACCGGCGGCCGAGCAGTTCTGACACGATGCGGATCCGCTGCATCGTGGGGGTGCCTCCGGCGACCGCCCACCCGTGGGCGTCACGGTGCAGCCGCTCGATGCCGTACTCCTCGGTCAGGCCATTGCCGCCGTGGACCTGCATGGCCAGATCGGACACGCGCTTGGCCATCTCGTTGGCGGTGCATTTGGCCAGCGACACCTCCAGTGGGTCGGGCAGCTCGGTGCCCGCGTGCCGCGCGGCGCGTTCGATGAGCAGCCGTGCGGCCTCGACCTGCAGTACCATGTCGGCCAGCGTCATCTGCACGGCCTGGAACTCGATGAGCGGCTTACCGAACTGCTGCCGCTCCTGCGCGTAGGCGATAGTGCGGTCCAGGGCGGCCTGGCCGATGGCCAGGCTCATCGTGGAGTTGCCCAGCCGCTCGATGGAGAAGGCCTTGAACAACTGGCCGAACCCGCCGGCCGGGACGACGAGGTTGGCCCCGGGCACCAGGACATCGTCGAAGATCACGTCGGCCGACGGGATACCGCGGAAGCCCATGAGCCGTTCCGGCTGCCCGAAGCTCACCCCGGCCCGGTCCGCCTCGATGATCATGGCGCCGATCCCGCGCGCGCCAGGCTCGTCACTCAGCCGGGTGTAGACCAGGTAGTGGTCGGCTTCGCTGCCGTTGGAGATCCAGCGCTTGGATCCGTTGACCGTGAAGTCGCCGCCGACCTGCTTGGCCCGCGTGATCATGTCAGTGGCCGCCGAGCCGGCCTCGGGTTCGGAGATGGCCAGCGCCATGGCGGTCTCGCCGGCGATGATGCCGGGCAGGAAACGGCTCTGCTGTTCCTCGGTGCCGAGCAGAGCCAGCACCCGGGCCGGGCCGGTATTGGCTTCGAACACCTGGAAAGCGGCCGGCCGGCACTCCTTGGCCAGTTCCTCGATCACCACCAGCGCGTGCAGCAGCGGTGCTCCGCTGCCCCCGAACCGCTCGGGCAGGCAGATGCCCAGCAGCCCCAGCGAGCCCAGGTACCTGCGCTCGTCGTGCGGGAAGGGCTCGCGCGCGGCATCCCAGGCGTCGGCCCGGGGTGCGTACCGCTCGCGCGCGACCTGCCGCGCCATGGCGGCGAGCTCACGCAGCTCACTGTCGGCGTGCCATCCGGTCTCCACTGTCACCTCGCGTGTTTTCATACGTCTGGGGCTGGCGCTGAAACAAGTAAACCATGATAATGATTGCATGGAAATGGTTCAGTCTGTGATCGTCGACGCGATCCGTTCGCCGATGGGCCGCGGCAAGGCCGCGGGCGCGCTCGCCGCCCTCCATCCGGCCGAACTGCTGGCGCAGGTGCTGACCGAGCTGGTCACGCGCAACCAGCTCGACCCCGGCTTGGTGGACGACGTACTGGTGGGCTGCGTGGGCCAGAATGGTGAACAGTCCGCAACCGTCGGCAGGCAGGCCTGGCTCGCGGCCGGGTTCCCGGTCCACGTGCCGGCCGCTACGATCGAGCGTAAGTGCGGCTCGGGGCAGCAGGCAGTCGACTTCGCCGCGCAGGGCATCGCCGCGGGCGCCTACGACATCGCCATCGCCGCGGGCGTCGAGTCGATGAGCCGGGTGCCAATCGGTTCGGCGCGCGGGGAAGCCGACCCGTTCGGGCCGTCGGTCAGGGCCCGTTTCCCCGACCTTGTGCCGCAAGGAGTGTCCGCCGAGCTGGTAGCGGACAAGTTCGGGCTGAGCCGCGAGGATCTGGACGGCTACAGTGCCCGCTCCCATGCGCGAGCGGCCCGGGCGGCCGAGCTCGGGTGGTTCGACGCGGAGATCGTGCCGGTCCGCCGGCCGGACGGCCGTGAGGTCCGGGGGGACGAGACGATCCGGGCCGGAACGACGGTGGCGGGCCTGGCCCAGCTCAAGCCGGCGTTCGGTACCGAGGAGATGCGTACCCGGTTCCCGTCCGTGGACTGGAAAGTGACAGCGGGCAACTCTTCGCAGATCACCGACGGCGCGGCGGCCGTGCTGCTGATGAGCGAGCAGCGAGCCAGCCTGCTCGGGCTGCGGCCCCGGGCCCGGATCGTCGCCTCGGCGGTGTGCGGCGACGACCCAGTACTTATGCTGACTGGGCCGATCCCGGCCACCGACCGGGTCCTGACCCGGGCGGGCCTGCGCCTGGATGACATCGATGCGGTCGAGATCAACGAGGCGTTCGCCTCCGTGCCGCTGGCCTGGCAGCAGCACTTCCCGGCGGACGAGGACCGGGTCAATCCGCGCGGCGGGGCCATCGCGCTGGGCCACCCGCTCGGCGCGTCGGGAAGCCGGCTGCTGACCACGCTGCTGGCCCACCTGGAAACGACGGGAGGCCGGTACGGGCTGCAGACGATGTGCGAGGCCGGCGGGATGGCCAACGCCATGATCGTCGAGCGCCTCGGCTGAGGATCGGCTTGTTCCCATTCCCGACTTCGCTTAGGGAGCTGAGATGGACTTGAGCAACGCGTCGGCGATCGTGACCGGCGGGGCGTCCGGCCTGGGGCTGGCCACCGCGCGGCGGCTGGCGGCACGGGGAGCGCACGTCGTGCTGATCGACCTGCCGGGCTCGGACGGCGCTGCGATGGCGGACGAGATCGGCGGCAAGACGAGCTTCGCCGCTGCCGACGTTACCGACGCCGGCGCTGTCGCCGACGCGGTCGATGCCGCCCGGCGGCAGGCTCCGCTGCGTGTGGTCGTGCACTGCGCCGGCCGCGGCGGCACCGTCCGGGTGCTGGAGCGGGACGGCTCGCCCGGGCCGCTTGAGTTGTTCGAGACCGTGCTGCGGGTCAACGTGATCGGCACCTGGAACGTGCTGCGCCTGGCCGCCGCGGCGATGGCGGCCAGCGAGCCACAGGACGGTGACCGGGGGGTGTTCGTGTTTACCGCCTCGGTGGCGGCCTGGGAGGGTCAGATCGGGCAGATGCCGTACGCCGCGTCGAAGGCGGGGATCGTCGGCATGACCCTGGTCGCCGCGCGCGACCTCGCGCGCCGGCAGATCCGGGTCTGCTCGATCGCGCCGGGCCCGTTCGACACGGCGATCCTCGCCCGGTTCTCCGAGGAGATCAAGCAGCAGCTGGCGGCGTCCGTGCCGCACCCGTCGCGGCTCGGCCATCCGGAGGAGTTCGCTCGCCTGGCCGAGCACATCGTCGACAATCCGATGCTGAATGGCGAGACCATCCGTCTCGACGGCGCGATCAGGATGGCGGCACGATGACCGGTACGCACTCATCTCGCTCAGGCAAGGTCCTCGTTGAACGCGACCAGGGGGTCATGACGATCACGCTCAGCCGGCCCGAGGTGCGCAACGCCATCGACGCGGAGACCGCTCACAGCCTCGCAGCGGCGCTGGAGGAGCTGGACCCCGATCCCGCGCTGGTGGCCGCGGTGCTGACCGGCGCGGGTGGCACATTCTGCTCAGGCATGGACCTCAAGGCATTCCTGGCGGGGGAACGCCCCTCGACGGAGGGCCGCGGTTTCGCCGGTATCGTCGAGCGGCCGCCCGCCAAGCCGATCATCGCCGCGGTCGAGGGAGCGGCGGTGGCCGGCGGGTTCGAGGTCGTGCTGGCCTGCGACCTCGTCGTCGCGGCGGAGAACGCCCGGTTCGGCCTGCCCGAGGTGAAGCGCGGGCTGGTGGCCGCCGGCGGCGGGCTGCTGCGCTTGCCCCGGCGGGTGCCATACCACCTGGCCATGGAATGGGCGCTCACTGGCGAGTACATCACCGCCGAGAGGGCGGCCCAGGTCGGGCTGGTGAACCGGCTCGTGGCCCCCGGTACCGCTGCGGCGCAGGCGGTCACTCTGGCCCAGGTCATCGCCGGCAACGGTCCGCTCGCGGTGGCGGCCACCAAACGGATCATCGTGGAGTCGGCGGACTGGTCACGCACGGATCAGTTCACCCGCCAGCGTGCCATCAGCGAGCCGGTGCGCGCGTCGGCCGACGCGCGGGAAGGCGCGCTCGCGTTCCGGGAGAAGCGGGCGCCCCGCTGGAAGGGCTGCTGACCGGCGCGTTCGCTCCCCCCGGCGACCTGGGGCTTGACACCGCCGCGCCCGACCTGCTTAGCAGCTTCCATATCGATGATAATGTTAATAACTGAAGATATTGTGACGCAATTGCGGAGGTCATCATGGCCGAACAACCGCTCGACGTCGCTGCAGCTGTCAGCAGCATGGCGGCGCGGGAACGCCGTCCTCCGAAAACGGCCTTGCTTGTCGCCCAGCGTATCGTGCGCGACATTGTCCGTTCCCGCATGTCGCCGGGCGAGCTACTGCCGCCCGAGCGGGTCATGCTGGAGAAGTATGCGACTGGCCGGGGCACGCTGCGCGAGGCCCTGCGGCTGCTGGAGTTCCAGGGCGTAATCTCCCTCAAGCCGGGTCCGGGGGGCGGACCGGTGCTGCAGACCCCCACGGCCTCACACCTGGCCAGCACGCTCATGCTGCTTATGCAGCTTAGCCGCGCCCCCTACCAGGTCATCGTCGACGTGCGCAATGCCATCGAGCCAGTGATCAGCGAGCTGGCCGCCGAGCAGATCTCGGACGCGTCGCTCGCCGAGCTCGCTCAGACCGTCGTGCAGATGCGCTTGGAGATCGACGACCGCGATTTGTTCCTGGAGGCGAACAAGCGCTTCCACGACATCATCGCCTGGTCGTCGGGCAACGTGCTGTTCGCCTACATCATCGACTCGCTGCTCGGCATCCTCGACGGCACGGTCCTCGGCATCGACTACCCCGGCTACCGGCGGACCGCGATCCTGAAGGCGCACGAGGAGATCTACCAGGCCCTGGCGGAGCGCGACCCCGAAGCCGCCAGGGAGCGCATGCGCAAGCACATCGAGGAGTACACCCGCTACGCCGAGAAGAAGTTCCCCTCGGTGCTGGAGGAGACCATCACCTGGGACGGGTTTCTCGACTGAGACATATTCCTTCTAATCATCATCAGGTATTAGACTCCTCGCGAGGCCGTAACGGACCCGGCCGGGAGGAGTGCTGATGGACATCACCGACTTGGCGCGCGGCCTGCGCCGCCTGGAGGACCGGCAGGAGCTGCGGGACCTGACCCTGCGCTACTGCCACGCGATCGACGATTCGGACTGGACCGCGCTGCGCGAGCTGTTCGCCGACGAGCCAGGGGTGCCCGGTGCGGCCGGCGGGGACGAGGCTGTGGAGCTGCTTCGCTCCGTCCGCTCGACCTACGGGCGCACCATCCATACCGCGCACGGCCAGCTGGTCGAGTTCACCGACGACGACCATGCCACCGGCGTGGTGCCCTCGCACGCCGAGCTGGACATCAAGGGCGAGACCGTAGTCTGCGCCATGCGCTACTACGACGACTACGTGCGCCAGGCCGGCGTCTGGCGTTTCGCCCGGCGGCAGATCAAGTTCGTGTACGCCCTGCCCTGGCCGCGGATGGCTGGTGCCCTGACCGTCCCGCTGCCGGTCCACTGGCCCGGCACCGAGGCGGCGCCAGCGGACCAGTTTCCTGGGGTGCCCGCGTGAACGCGTCGCCGGGACGGCTCGACGGCCGCGTCGCGGTGATCACCGGCGGGGCCAGCGGCATCGGTGCCGGCACGGTGCGCCGGCTGGCCGCCGACGGTGCCAGCGTGGTGATCGCCGACCTGCAGGCCGATGCGGCTGAGGATATCGCCAGGGAACTGGACGGCCGCGGCCGTTATATCCGCACCGACGTGTCGCGGGAAGAGGATGTGGCCGCAGCCGTCGACTTCGCCATCTCGGCCTTCGGCCGACTGGACGTCATGTTCTGCAACGCCGGCGTCTTCGGGGCCTACGGCCCGATCGCCAAGAGCCGGATGGAGGACGTCGACCTGACCCTGGCCATCAACCTGCGCGGCGTGTTCGTCGGGATGAAGCATGCCGCCCGGGTGATGATCCCGCAGCGTTCCGGCGTCATCCTGGCCACCACTAGCCCCGCCGCCGTGATCGGCGGCGTCGGCAACCACGCCTACAGTGCCGCCAAGGCGGCCATCGTCGGGCTCATGCGCTCGGTCGCGGCCGAGTTGCGGCCGCACGGCATCCGTGTCAACGCGATCATGCCGGGCGCGATCGTGTCGGCCATGACCGCCGACCTGGTCACGGGCGACGCCAGCGCCCTGGATCGCACCGCTGAGCTGCTGGCGGCCCAGACGCCCCAGCAGCGCCCGGGGAAGCCCGAGGACATCGCCGCCGCGGTGAGCTACATGGCCAGCGACGACGCGGCGTTCGTCACCGGACACACGCTGGTGGTCGATGGCGGCTACACCGCCGTCGGCGCCGAATCACCGTATGCCACCGGTGCGTACGCCGAGCCCGGCGCATTTCTTGAGGCCGGGAGGCGACGTTGACGTCGACACTGATTCATGATTATGATTTGCATGATTGTCCGGCCGTGCCTGGAGGCAGCTGATGGCGACACCAACCGAGGAAACAAGGTTCGAGGGCTGGCCGGTCGTCCGCACCGATTACCGGGTGGACCGGCCGATCTTCGAGCATTACACTCTGCTCGACGCCGATCGTGAGGCCGGGCCGATCCTGCGGGCCGAGTTCACCCCGGTGCCCTTCTGGATGGTGACCCGCTACGAGCACGTTCTCCAGGCGCTGCAGATGCCCGAGGTCTTCGGCAGTGAGGTCATCAACGCGATGGACCCGCGGATGGACATCGAGGTCCTGCCGAACGTTCTCAACCCCCCGGAGCACACCAAGATGCGCCGGGTCCTTAACCGCTGGTTCTCCCCCGCGGCGGTCCGGCGGCTGGAGCCGCTGGTCCTGAGCCGCTGCATCGAGCTCATCGAGGAACTAAGGCCGCGCGGCCAGTGCGACCTCGTCTCCGAGTTCGCCATCCGGTTCCCGACCGATATGTTCCTGGCCACACTCGGGCTGCCGGTCGAGGACGGCGCGCAGTTCCTGGTCTGGGTGGAGAAGATCTTCGCCGGGTTCTTCGGCCATGATCCTCAGGGGGCTCAGCAAGCCCAGATCCAGGTGCATGAGTACTTCAACGCGGCCGCCGACGACCGGGCGAGCAACCCGAGGGACCCGGAGACCGACTTCATGACCCGTATGGTCAATGCCGAGATCGACGGCGAGAAGATCAGCCGCAGCGATCTGCTCGTCATCTGCCTGACGCTGATGACCGCGGGCCTGGACACCACGCGCAGCGCGCTCGGCTACATCTTCTACTACCTGGCCACCCATGAGCAGGACCGGCGCCGGATTATCGCGGACCCGTCACTCACGCCCAGGGCCGTGGAGGAGTTCGTCCGGATCTATCCGCTGGTATTCCAGGACGGCCGGCTGGTCAAGCAAGACATCGACTTCCACGGCTGCCCGATGAAGAAGGGCGACATCGTGTGGCTGGGCCTGGCGTCGGCCAACCGGGATCCGCGCAAGTTCGACCACCCCGAGGAGTTCGTGCTCGCGCGGCCGAACGCGAACCACCACCTCGGCTTCGGCGCCGGCCCGCACCGCTGCCTGGGAATGCACCTGGCCCGGCACGAGCTCGTCATCGCCATCAACGAATGGCACAAGCGCATCCCGGACTACGAGATCGCCACTACCGAGCCGCTCACGGAGCGCGGCGGCCAGCTGTCACTGAACAAGCTGCCGCTGCGCTGGAAGGCTTGACGATGTCTTCATGGAAGCTGTCCGTCGACGATTCCCGCTGCATGGGTCACGGCAGGTGCTACACCGTTTCTCCTGGACTGCTCGCCGATGACGAGGAGGGCTTCGTGACGCTGCGCGGTTCGTCCATGCCGATCGGGGACGAGCAGCTCGCCGACGCGGAGGCCGCCGAGGCCGCGTGCCCCGAACGCGCCATCACCCTGGAGCGTGGTTTCTGACCTGCCGGAGCCGCTGCCCGTGGCGTTGGTGGTGGGCGGCGGCTCCGGGATCGGCGCGGCTTGCGCGCAGCGCCTAGGGCAAGAGGGCTACCGCGTGCTGGTGGCCGATCTGGACATGGCGGCGGCCGAGACGACAGCCAGCCGGTGCCCGCAGGGCCGCGCAGTCCACGTGGATGTAACGCAGGCCGATTCGGTCGACCTCATGATGGCCGCCGTGGCCGACTGGGGCGGCCGACTAACAGCGGCTGTCAACTGCGCGGCGATCCGGGACACGGGAGGCCCAGTCGCCGACCATGATCCGGACATCTGGCGACGCACCCTCACCGTCAACCTAGACGGTGTCTTCCTCTGCACCCGGGCGCAGATCCGCGCCATGCGCGGCCGTGGCGGCGGCGCCATCGTCGCCATTTCCAGCGTGCTCGGACTGCGCGGGCACCCGGACGTGCCCGCGTACGTCACCGCCAAGCACGGCCTGATCGGCCTTTACCGCAGCGCTGCCATCGCGCACGCGCCCGACGGCATCCGGCTCAACGTGGTCTGCCCCGGCTACGTGCACACGCCGCTGCTCGACGCCAGGCTGGACGAGCGGCGGGCCGTCGACCTGACGGCCCGGCACCCGATCGGACGACTCGGTATGCCCGGCGAGATCGCGGCCTCAGTGGCCTGGCTGGTCGGTTCGGAGGCCTCGTTCGTTACCGGGAGCGTCTATACCGTCGACGGCGGCTTCACCGCCTGAGGCCTTCTCAGTCGCGGCGAGCGGGGCGGCGGAGGAGGGCGGGGCGCCCGCGCTCCTCGGCCAGCAGCGACTCCACGATCTGGTAGGCGCGGATCGCGGCGGCATCGGCGGCGGCGCTGACCCGATAGCCGACCGGTCCCCCGGTGGTCGCCTGGATCGCTTCGAGCAGCGGCTGGTCCTCAGTCATCGTGCCCTCGTACACCTCGCGGAGCCGCTCGGTCACCGACTCGTCGTCGCGGGCGTAGTTGCGGGCCCCGCGCCAGATGATGAGGGTGCGCCCGGCGTCGACCGGCGTGAAGGCGCGGACGAAGACTCCCCGGAACAGCTGCCGCTCCGGCTCGGGGCCGATGATGTCCATCTCGTCCACGTGCAGCGCGGGCGAGACGAACGTGCCGGTCTCGCGCTGGGTGTACTCCTGGCCGGCCGGCAGGCCGGTGGCCTCGTGCTGCCAGTCGGCCAGAGGCGCCGGGGCGAAGGTACGGCTGTAGGAGACGGTGGTCTCGGTGACCTCGACCTGAAGCGGCGGCGGGTCCTCGACGTACCCGCGGTGGATCCGGTGCGGGTGGACGTACGGGAAGTGCGTGCGGTCCAGCGCGTTGTCGTGCAGCAGCATGTAGTTGACCGCCATCTCCAGCGAGCCGCCCAGGACGGACCAGCCCGGCTCGCGCAGCGGGGGCAGGTCGGGCGGTTCCGTCCCGCGGCGGCGCGCCGGGTTACCGGGCCAGACCCAGACGAACGGCGGCTGCTCGTAGACGGGGTAGCTGCGCACCTGGGCGCCGTAGGGCACGTGGCGCTGGGACGGCACGCGGACGCACTCGCCGTCGGCCGCGTAGGTGAAGCCGTGGTAGCGGCAGACGACTTGATCCCCGTCGAGCGTGCCCATGGACAGCGGCGCCGCGCGGTGCGGGCAGCGGTCGTCCAGCGCCGCTACCTGGCCGTCCTGGCGCCGGAACAGCAGCAGCCGGCGCCCTAGCACCTGGCGCCCGAGCAGTGACCGGCCTACCTCGTCACTGGACGCGACCACGTACCAGCAGTTGAGCGGGTAGTTCCCGGATCCGGCCCGATCCGCTGGACCGGCCGCGTAGTGCCGGGCGTCAGTCACGGTAGCCTCCCCCTCCTTACGTTCGTCCCGGGCCGTCACAGGTCGAGCACCAGCCGATCGGACTTCGACCGCGAGACGCATACCATCATGTACTCGTTAGCCTCGCGCTCGTCCTCGCTGAGCAGTGAGTCGCGGTGGTCCGGGATCCCCTCCAGCACCTGCGTCTCGCAGGTACCGCACACTCCTTCCAGGCAGGACGACAGGACGCTCACGCCTTGCTCGTCGAGCGCGTCGATGATCGACGTGCCCGGCGGCACGGTGACGGTCAGTCCGGAACGCTGGCAGACCACCTCGAACGGAGCCTCCTCGCCGGCGGCGGGCTCGGGCTGCGGCTTGGCGGAAAAGCGCTCCAGATGCAGGGCACCGGCCGGCCAGGCCGCGCAGCGCTGTTCAGCCGCGGCCAGCAGGCCTTCCGGTCCGCAGCAGTAGACCAGGACGCCCTCGGCCGGATCGGCGAGGATGTCGTCCAGCGGCAGCAGGCCTTTCTCGTCGTCGGGCCAGATGGTCACCCGCTCGCCGTAAGGCTCCAGTTCGTCCAGGAACGCCATCGAGGCCCGGCTGCGGCCGCCGTAGTACAGCCGCCAGTCCGATCCGGCCTCGGTGGCGACCTCGATCATCGGCAGGATCGGCGTGATGCCGATGCCGCCGGCGATGAAGATGTGGCGCGGCGCGTCGTGCAGCGGGAAGTGGTTGCGCGGGCCCCGGACGGCGACCTGGTCTCCGGTCTTCAGCGTCTGGTGCACCCGCTGGGAGCCGCCCCGGCCGTCCGGGTCGAGCAGCACCGCGATGCGCCAGCTGTGCTGGTCCCCCGGCGGGCCGCACAAGGAGTACTGGCGGACAGCGTCCTCGAGCAGCAGGTCGATGTGGGCGCCCGGTGTCCAGCCTGGCAGCTGGGCGCCGCCAGAGTCGGCCAGCGTCAGGCAGACGACGCCGTCGGCGCGGGTCTCGCGAGCCGTGATCACCAGATCGCTGCGGCGTTCGGAGAACACCGTCAACATCGCGGCGTTGGGTGCCTCACCCGACGACATGCTGCTCCCTCGATGATCTGGCTACGGCACGATGACGGCACGCCCGGAAAGCTGGCCCTGCTCCATCAGCTCGTACGCGCGCATGGCTTCCTCGAGGCCGAAGCGCTGGACGTGCGGTTTGATCAGTCCCTGCCTGGCCATCGCGATCACCTCGTGCAACTCCGGCAGGGTGCCCCAGAAGCTGGTGGTCAGGTTGACCTCGTAGGGAAGGGCATAGAAGTTCCAGGTGAAGTTCCCGCCCGCGGCACCGACGACGATCAGGTCAGCACCGACCCTGACGACCGCCGCGCCGAGGGCGATCGTCGAGGCCGCGCCGACGAAGTCCAGGACGACCTCGGCCTTGGCGCCGTTCATCGCGTCGATGACCGCCGCCGCGGCGGCGTCTCCGGCGAGCACCGTGCTGGCCGCGCCCGCCTGTCTCGCCAGGGCAAGCGCCGGCTCCCGGGTGTCCACCGCTATCACCGTGGCCGGGGTCAGCGCACCGAGGATCTGGACGGCGAGATGCCCCAGTCCGCCGGCCCCGATCACCACGGCGTGCGAGCCCGGAGTCAGCTTCGGCAGCACGCGCTTGACGACGCGGTACGGCGTGAGCCCGGCGTCGGTCAGCGGCGCCGCGTCCACGGGGTCGAGGTCGCCGAGGGGCACCAGCCGCCGCGGATCGGCGACGAGCAAGTACTCCGCCATGGCGCCATCCACCCCGAACCCGATGCCCGGCGGCCCCTCCATGCCGTGGATGCAGAGGTTCTCGGCACCCGCGGCGCACGGCTTGCAGTGCCCGCATCCGAGCAACCCGTACACCGCCACCGGCTCACCGGGCTCCAGCCCGCGGACGCGGTCACCCACCTGGTGAACCCAGCCGGCGGCCTCGTGCCCGATGACGAACGGCGGCCCCCACGGGGCCATACCCTCGGCGAACTCCCGCATGACATGCAGGTCCGAATGGCAGGCGCCCGCGCCGCCGACCTTGATGACAACCTGTCCGGGACCGGGCTCGGGCTCGGGCAGGTCCACCAGCTCGGGGTCGGACTGGAAGCTCTTCAGCTGCAGTGCGCGCACGAGTCCTCCTAGGTCGTATGCCGTCGCGGACGGCGCGGATAGGTCAGGCGAGCAGGGACAGCGGATTGGCGAGTCGAGCCAGCACGGAGCGCAGGTAGTCCGCGGTCGGCGCGCCGTCGACGGCCCGGTGGTCGAAGGTGATGCTCAGCGTCATCACCTGCGTCCGCACCGGCGATGCGTCCTCCCACCGGACCGAGTCGCGTAGTCGGCCCACGCCCAGGATCGCGACTTGCCCGGGGGTGATCACCGGCGTGAAGAAATCGATGCCGTAGCTGCCGAGGGTGCTCACCGTGAACGTGCCGCCCTCCAGATCCGGCAGCGAGAGCCGGCCCGTACGGGCACCCTGCGCGAGCCGGCGGCTCTCGGCGGCGATGGCGGAAAGCGGCAGCTGGTCGGCGCTCTTGATCACCGGGACCAGGAGGCCGTCCTCGAGGGCCACCGCCAGGCCGACGTTGATCTGCGGCTGGACGTGGATCGCGTCGTCGTGCACCGACGCGTTGAGGCGTGGGTGCTCGCGCAGGGCTAGCGCGGCCGCCCGGACGACCAGGTCGGTGATCGTCGGCACCGGGATCCCGGCCTGCCCCCACTGCTCCTTGAGCTGGGCCCGCAGGGCCACCGCCGCGTCCATCACCGCCTCGGTGCCCAGCGTGAGCTGCGCCATCTCCTGCAAGCTCGCGTGCATCCGCGACGCGATGACGCCGCGCATGCCGGTCAGCGGGATGACCTGGGCGGCCGCGGGCACCGGCGTGGCGGGTGCCTGGGCCGATGCCGCGGCGGCGACGTCGGAGCGGAGCACCTTACCGCCCGGGCCGGTTGCGACCACGGTGCCGAGATCCACGCCCGCCGCGGCGGCGTCTCGCCGCACGAGCGGCGAGACCACCATGGGCGCCGGGCCGGGCGTGCCCGGCCCGGCGGCCGACGCGTCCAGCACGTCGGCGGTGATGATGCGCCCGCCTGGGCCGGTGCCGTTCAGCTGCGTGATGTCGACCCCATGCTCGCGGGCCACCCGGCGGGCATTGGGTGAGGCGAACAACCGCCCGGTGCGGGTGAGCGCTCCGGGTTCGCCGACGACCGGGGCCATGGCCTCGGCCTGGATGTGCGGGGGCGGCGGCTCCTCCAGGGCGGCGGCGCCCGAGGGGATCTCCTCTCCTGCCTCCAGCAACCAGCCGATCAAGGCGCCCGGCGGAAGCTCCGCGCCCGGCTGCACCGCCGGGTGGAACAGGCCGGACCCCTCCGCCTCGACCTCGGCGTCGACCTTATCGGTGCCGAGCCGGAGTAGCGGGTCCCCGGGCTTGACGGCCGTGCCCGGCGCGACGAGCCACTCCTCGATCACCCCGGTCTCCATGGTCAGCCCGAGCTTGGGGATCACCACCTCGACCGCCACGTCAGCCTCCGGAACGCTCGAGGAGCCGGCGGACCCCGTCCGCAATCTGGTGGCTGTCCGGAATGTAGGCGCGCTCGAGCACCGGACTGAACGGAACGGGCGAGAACGGCGCCCCGAGCCGAAGGACCGGCGCGTCGAGGTAGTCGAACGCCTGCTCCTGGATCTGCGACGAGATCTCGGCTCCGATGCCGCCGAAGGTGACCGCTTCGTGCACGACCAGGGCCCGGTTCGTCCGGCGGACGGAATCCAGTATCGCCTGGCTATCGAGCGGCTGAACGGTGCGGACGTCGATCACCTCCACGTCGACACCGGACGCGGCAAGCTCCCCGGCCGCGGTCATCGCCTCGGGAACCATGCGCCCGACCGCGATGACCGTCGCGTCCCGGCCCGCACGGACCGTGCCGGCCTGGCCGAGCGGAATCTCGTAGATCTCCTCGGGCACCGGGCCCTTGGTGCCGAGCATCCGCTTGTTCAGCACGACCACCGTCGGGTTGTCATCGCGGACAGCGGCGACCATCAGGCCCTTCACGTCGTATGGCGACGAAGGCAGCGCCACCTTCAGGCCCGGCACGTGCGCGAGCCAGGCCTCCAGGCTCTGGCTGTGCTGCGGGCCGGCGGACAGGCCGGCCCCGCCGGCCGTGGTCAGCGTCAGCGGCACGGTGACGTCGCCGCCGAACATGAACTTCAGCTTCGCCGCCTGGTTGTACAGCTGGTCGAGCGCGACGCCCATGAAGTCCATGAACATCAGGTCGCAGACGGGCCGCAGGCCGCGCGCCGCGGCTCCCACCCCCATCCCGATGAAACCCATCTCGGAGATCGGGGTGTCGATGACCCGCTTCTCGCCGTAGGTTTTCAGCAGTCCATCGAAAGCATGGAACACGCCGCCGTAGTGGGCCACGTCCTCGCCGATGACGACGATGGTGTCGTCCTCCGCCATCAGCTGCATGAGCGACTCGGTGAAGGCCTTGACGTAGGTGATCTCGCGCACTGGCGTCCTCACACCGTGTAGACGTTATCGAGCATGTCCGCTGGGTCAGGATCAGGGCTCTGCTCGGCGAACTTGATAGCGGCGGCGATTTCCTCGCGCGTGTCGGCCCAGACCTTGTCCAGGCTTTCCTGAGCGGCCACCTCGGCATCGACGACACGCTGCTCGAGCGAGGCGATCGCGTCCCGTTCCTTCCAGGTGTCGATCTCCTCCTGCGTGCGGTACGGGATGCGCAGGCCCTTGACACCTTGATGGTCGTAGTACCGGTAGGTCTTGGCCTCGAGCAGCGCCGGTCCCTCGCCCGCGCGGGCGCGGGCCACGAGCCGCCGGGCGGCCAGGTAGACGGCGACGGCGTCCATGCCGTCGACGGTCTCCCCCGGCATGCCGTACGCCGCCGCGCGGTCCGCGACGTCCTTCAGCAGCATGTGCCGTTCCTGCGGGGTGAACTCCGAATAACCGTTGTTCTCGCAGACGAACACCACCGGCAGCTGCATGACGGCGGCCAGGTTGGCGGATTCGTGGAAGGCCCCGATGTTGGTCGCGCCGTCGCCGAAGAACGGCACCGCCACCGAATCCTGTCCCTTGTAGACCGCAGCGAAGGCGGCGCCGAGGGCGTGCGGGATGCCGCCGCCCACGATGCCATTCGCGCCGAGCATGCCGATGCTCAGGTCGTTGATGTGCATGCTGCCGCCGCGGCCCTTGCAGTACCCCGTCGTCTTGCCGAACAGCTCGGCGTACATGTAGCGCAGGTCCGCGCCCTTGGCGACCGCGTGGCCGTGACCGCGGTGGGTCGAGGTGATGGCGTCATCCGGGCGCAGGGTGGCCATCACCCCGGCGGCCACTGCCTCCTGCCCGACGTACAGATGGAGGAAGCCGGGCATCCGGCCGGCTTCCATGAGCTTGCCGGCTTCCTCTTCGAAGAGCCGGATCCGCACCATCCGCCGGTGCAGGTCGAGGAGCACCTCCGGCTCAAGCCCGGAGATCGAATCTTGCGCGGCTGTCTCGGTCATTCGCGCTCCCGTATCGCCATGCAGGGGCTGCTTATGCCCCTTACCGTACTGTCCGGGCGAGAGAAACGCTACGCTGTCTCCATAAAGTAAACTCTACGCCGACTCCATAAAGTACTGACAGCTCCCGAGGCCGTCTCCGCGGCCTCATGGCGCGGGAAGGGTCCGATGCGCACCCTGATGGAGCCTGGCGGAGCGGTGCGCCTGCTGGCCATCACTGGCGGGCACCGCGTCGACCTGGACGCGTTCACCGGCATGCTCGGGGAGATCTGCGCCGACCGCGGCTGGGTGTTCGCGCACGCCGTCCAGCCGGCCGCGCAGGGGTGGCTAGGCCCCGAGCACCGCGGGGTGTTCGACGCCGTTCTCTGCCACGACGTGCCCGGTCTTGCCCTGCGGCGCGGGACCGCCCCGCAGCCGATCCCGCCCGCACCGCAGGTGGCCCGGCGGCTGGCCGAGCTGCTCACCGCCGGCCAGGGTTTCGTATTCCTGCACCACGCGCTGGCCGGGTGGCCGGCCTGGCCGGGATGGGCTGAGGTACTCGGCGGCCGCTACCACTACGCGCCGGCCGAACTCCGCGGTGAGCCCTGGCCCGATTCGGGTTTCCGGTACGCGAGGTACACGGCGCGGGTGGCCGGCCGGCAGCACCCGGTGTGCGCCGGGCTCGAGGACTTCGTGCTGGATGACGAGCTGTACTGCTGCCCGGTGTTCGAAGACGACGTCATCCCGCTGCTCCGCGCCGACGCGCCCGGCGGCTCGTTCCGTGAGACCTACCGCGAAGTGCTGGGCGCGGCGGGCCCCGGCGAGCCATGGCGGCACCCGGCACCCAGCGACCTCATCGCCTGGGCCAAGGCCGCCGGAGGTAGCCCGGTCGTCTACATTCAGCCCGGCGATGGACCAGACTCGTTCGGTCATCCCGCCTACCGCCGCCTGGTCGCCAACGCCCTGGCGTGGGTCTCGTCGGCAGAGGCCCACGCCTGGGCAGCCGGGCACCGCACGCAGATCATCCCGCCTGAAGCGAGCTAACCGGAGAGGAAGCAGCCATGGACTTGAACTTGACCGGGCGCAAGGCACTGGTCACCGGCGCCAGCCGCGGAATCGGGCGCGCCATCGCGGCCGAACTCGCGGGCGAAGGGTGTGATCTGGCTCTGTGCGCGCGCGGTGCGGAGGGACTCGAAGCCGTCGCGAAAGAGCTGCGTGAGCAGGGCCGGACGGTTTACGCCCAGCCGGTGGACATGTCGGACGAGACGGCGGTCACCGGCTTCGTCCAGGCAGCGGCGCAGGAACTGTCCGGGCTGGACATCGTCGTCTCCAACGTCTCGGCCGGCTCGGTGAAGGGACCTGGCCAGTGGCAGACCAGCTTCCAGGCCGATCTGCTCGCGTTCGTCCGGCTCGTCGAGGCGGCCTTGCCGCACCTCGAGCAGTCCGACGCGGCGGCGGTCGTGGCCCTCGCGACGACATCGGCGTTCGATACCTTGCCGCCGACCTCGGCGAACTCCTACTCGGCACTCAAGGCGGCCGTGTTGCAGCACGCCTCCGCGCTCGGGCACGCGCTGGCCCCGAAGGGCATTCGCGTCAATACGGTTTCCCCGGGGCCGACCGACTTCCCCGGCGGTGACTGGGACAGGCTGCACCAGCGCCGCCCGGAGTTCTACGAAGCCGTCCAGGCCCGTATCCCGATCGGACGCCTCGGCCGTCCGGAGGAGGTCGCGCGCGCGGTCACCTTCCTGGCCAGCCCGGCCGCGAGCTTCTGCACGGCCGTCAACCTCGTCGTCGACGGCGGCTTCGTCAGCCGCGTCCAGGCCTGAAGGCGGAGTCATAGATGGCGGGGCCCGCAGGCCGGGTGGACGCGGTGCTCGTCTGCGGCGGCAAGTGGCACGACTTCGACTTCGCGCGCTATGAGTTGCTCGGCGCGCTCGGCGCCTGGGAGCAGGTCCGCACGCGCGTCTTCGAGGATTACCGCTGTCTCGACGCCCTGGAGCGCGCGGACCTGCTGGTCAGCTATACCTGCGACGTGCGTCCCACGGATGAGCAGCAGGACGCCCTCGTCGGGTTCGCGGAGCGGGGCGGCCGGTGGCTGGCCCTGCACGGCACCCATTCGGCGATCGACCCGCCGGGCGGCGCTGACGGTGCTGACGTCTACACCACGCCCCGGGTACTCGGCAAGGTCGCCGACCTGCTCGGCGGCCAGTTCCTCGGCCACCCGCCCATCGCGCCGTACACCGTCCACATCACCGCGCCAGAACATCCGCTGGTGGCCGACATCCAGCCGTTCGAGGTGCGTGACGAGCTCTATGTCCTCGAGCTGCACCCGCCCCTGGAGGTGCTCCTGCACGCGCGGTTCACCGGACATTGCCGCGGCTTCGCGGAGGGTCACGTGACCGACGACGCGCCGCGCCCGGTCCTGTACCTCAAGCGCTCCGGCCGCGGCACCGTCTGCTACCTCACGCTGGGACACTGCCGCGGGCGCTTCGACGTGCAGGACCTCGGCATCGCCGACCTCGGTCGGCGGGACCTCGGCAGCTGGCAGGTTCCCGAGTTCCGCACGCTGCTGGAGCGGTGCCTGGCGTGGGCGGTTACCGGCGTGTTCGCGGCCGGGTAGTAACTTGAATCGGTGTCTGCTTACTGCTTCCGGGCCGGGCAGACGCGGTATATGGTCCGAAGAGATGGTTGCAGGAGGTGTCCGTGGCGGCCGAACCCATCCCGCTGACGACGCGGATCGTGACCCTGGCCGCCCGCCCGCGCGGGCGGCCGACGCAAGCGGACTTCGCGCTGGAAGGCCAGCCGCTCGGCGAACTCGGTCCCGGCCAGATGCTGGTGCGCAACGTCTACATGAGCGTCGATCCGGCCATGCGCGGGCGGATGGACCCGACCGAGAAGCACTACACCACCAACTTCTCGGTCGGTGGCCCGCTGGACGGTTCGGCCATCGGCCGGGTCATCGACAGCCGCGCCGACCGCTTCGCGGCCGGGGATTTCGTCCGGCACCGCCTCGGCTGGCGCGATTACGCCGTGGTGGACGCGGAGGCCGCCACCATGGTTGATCCGGCGCTGGCCCCGTTGCCGAGCTGGCTTGGCGTCATCGGCCAGACTGGTTTCACCGCCTATGCCGGGCTGCGCCGGGCCGGGGAGCTGCACCACGGCGACGTGGTGTTCGTGTCCGCGGCGGCCGGCGCGGTGGGCAGCGCCGCGGGCCAGTTCGCCCGGCTACTCGGCGCGTCCCGGGTGATCGGGAGCGCCGGCGGTGCGGAGAAGGCCCGCATCCTCGTGGCCGAGCTGGGCTTCGACGAAGGGATCGACTACCGGGCCGGCGTCGCGGAGGGCCTGGCCGCGGCCGCGCCGGACGGCATCGACCTGTACTTCGACAACGTCGGCGGCGATCACCTCGTCGCGGCCCTTTACGCGCTGAGGGTACGCGGCCGGGTGGCCCTGTGCGGGATGATCTCGACGATGGAGGACGCCTCGTCGGCGCCCGGCGTGCACCACCTGATCCAGGTCGTGCTCAAGCGCCTGACCATCCGCGGCTTCATCGTCCGCGACCATGAAGATCTCCGCCCCGAATTCGAGAAGCAGGTCGCCAACTGGCTGCGAAGCGGGGAGCTCGTATCGAGGCAGACCGTCGTGGACGGCCTGGAGAACGCGGTCGGCGCGTTCATCGGGCTGCTTTCCGGGGCCAACGTGGGCAAGATGCTCGTCCGCCTTTCCGACGACGACGCGGTCGCGTCCTGAGCGAAGGGAAGCCAGATGGACATCACCGTACCGCCGGAGGTCGAGGACCTGGCCGGGCGGACCCGGGACTTCATTACCGATGTGGTCATCCCCGTCGAGGAGGAGGTCGGCGGGTCGGTGCACGCGGCGCCGGAGGAGCTCCGGCGTTCGCTGCAGAAGCAGGCCGGCGAGGCTGGCTTGCTGGCACCGCACGTGCCCATCCAGTGGGGCGGCTGCGGCCTGGACGTGCGCGGTCAGTCGGTCGTGTTCGAGGAGGCGGGCTACTCGCTACTCGGGCCGCTCGCGCTCAACTGCGCGGCGCCCGACGAGGGGAACATGCACCTGCTCGAGGTCGTGGCGAGCACGGAGCAGAAGGAGAAGTACCTGCGTCCGCTGGCGCTCGGCGAGACGCGGTCCTGCTTCGCGATGACCGAGCCGGCGCCCGGCGCCGGGTCCGACCCGTCGATGCTGTCCACCACCGCGACCAAGGCCGGCGGCGGGTGGCGCATCGACGGGCGGAAGTGGTTCATCAGCGGGGCGCACGGCGCGGGCTTCGCCATCTGCATGGCACGCACGAGCGGCGCGGCGGGCGAGCGCGGCGGCGCGACGATGTTCCTCGTCGACGCGGGCAACCCGGGCATGCGCGTGATACGCGACCTCGAAACCCTCGACGAGGGGCTGTTCGGCGGCCACAGCGAGGTGGTCTTCGACGGCTGCGTCGTCGGGCCGGAGTCCGTCCTGGGAGAGGTAGACCGCGGTTTCGGGTACGCCCAGGTGAGGCTGGCGCCGGCCCGGCTGACCCACTGCATGCGCTGGCTGGGTCTCGCGCGGCGGGCGCACGGCATCGCGGTGGACTGGGCCGCCACGCGCAGATCGTTCGGCGGCCTGCTGGGCGACCTCGGTATGGTCCAGCAGCTGGTGGCCGACTCGGAGATCGACATGGCGGCCAGCCGGGCGCTTATCCGGCACACCGCCGCCGTCCTGGACAGCGGAGCCAGCGGCGGGACCGAATCCTCCATCGCCAAGACATTCGTCGCCGAGGCGGTCAACCGGGTCGTCGACCGCGCGGTGCAGATCTGCGGCGCGCTCGGCGTATCCGGCGACGTTCTGCTCTCCCGCTACCTGCGCGAAGTGCGCCCGTTCCGGATCTACGACGGACCCTCCGAGGTACACCGCTGGGCGATCGGTCGGCGGGCGATCAGCCAGCGCCGGCGCGCCATCGAGGGCGGCGAGCAGCCGCGGTGGCAGCGCGGGAAGGAAGGGGCGCCATGACCGTGTCCGCCGTGGACCCGATGCTGTTCGCTTCTCTGGACCCGCCGCGGCTGGCCGGCTCGCGGTGCGCGAACTGCGGCACGGTGACCTTCCCGGTGCAGGCGGGCTGCGCGAAATGCACGGGGCAGGACATGGCGCCGGTCGAGCTGGCGGACCGCGGGGCCTTGTGGACCTGGACGGTGCAGGCGTTCGAACCCAAGGCACCTTACCGGGTGCCCGACGCCGGCTTCACCCCGTACGGGGTCGGCTACGTCGACCTCGGCAACGTGATCGTCGAGTCACGGCTCCTGGGCGATCCCGTCCGGTTCCAGATCGGCATGCCGATGGAGCTGGCGCTGCTGCCGCTGTGGCCCGGTCCAGGCGACGGGCAGGTCGTCACCTATGCGTTCCAGCCGACGGGAGATGCCGGATGAGCAGCGCGCGCACCGAGGTCAGCATTGTCGGCGTCGGCCTGCATCCGTTCGGCCGCCACGACCCGGCCCTGACCGGAATGGCCATGGGCGCGCAGGCGGCCAGGCTTGCGCTCACTGACGCCGGCGTGAGCTGGGCTGACATCGGCTACGCCGTAGGCGGGAGCAACGTCTCGGGCAAGCCGGACACGCTGGTCAGCGTGCTCGGCCTCACCGGCGTGCCCTTCGTCAACGTGCGAAACGGGTGCGCCACCGCCGGCGTCGCGCTAGCCACGGCCGCGAACGCGATCCGCGCGGGCGAGACCGACCTCGCGCTGGTCATCGGGTTCGACAAGCACGCCCGCGGCGCCTTCGCGGCCAGCCCGGCGGACTACGGCCACGCGGACTGGTACGCCGAAACCGGACTGATGATCACGACGCAGTTCTTCGCCATGAAGGACCGCCGGTACCTGCATGCGCACGGACTGAAGGACCGGCTTCTCGCGCAGGTGGCCGCGAAGGCCTTCCGCTGCGGCGAGCTGAACCCCGACGCCTGGCGCCGCAAGGCGCTCAGCGCGGACGAGATCATGGGTGCCCGGATGATCAACCCGCCGCTCACCCAGTACATGATCTGCTCCCCGAGCGAGGGGGCCGCCGCGGTGGTCCTGGCCCGCGGCGACCGCGCCGCCGACCTGTGCGAACGGCCGGTACGCCTGGCGGCCGTGGCCAAGCGCACCCGGCGGTTCGGATCGTTCGAAGTGTTCGCGCCGTGGCTGCCCCCGGACGCCGGGCCCAGCCCCAGCGTCGACGCGGCCAGGGCGGTCTTCACAGCGGCAGGCATCGCCCCAGCCGACGTGCAGGTCGCGCAGGTCCAGGACACCGACGCGGGCGCCGAGATCTACCACATGGCGGAAACCGGGCTGTGCGAGGACGGCGCGCAGCAGGAGCTGCTCGACCTGGGCGAGACCGCCCCGGCCGGCCGACTGCCGATCAACACCGACGGCGGCTGCCTGGCCAACGGCGAGCCCGTCGGCGCGTCCGGGCTGCGGCAGGTGATCGACGTCGTCGTGCAGCTCCAGGGCCGGGCCGGCGCACGCCAGGTGGCCGGGCCGCCGGAGGTCGGTTTCACGCACGTTTACGGCGCGCCGGGCATCAGCGCGTGCACCGTACTGAGAGTCTAGGGAGAGCCCGATGACCGAACCGGAGATGGCGGCGTGGCGCGCCACGATCCGCGAATGGCTGGCCTCGGTGCTGCCGCGGCGGTCCGAACGGCCCGAAGGCCCCGCGGACTACGCGGTGTTCCAGAACATCACCGAGGAGGCCGAGCGCGAGCTGCTCGACAAGGTCCGGGCGTACCGCAGGCAGCGTTACGACGCCGGCTACGGCGCGATCGCGCTGTCTGCCGACCTGGGCGGGGCCGGCCTGTCGCCGCGGTACGTCGTGGCCTACACCGAGGAGGAGCAGGCGTTCGAGGCGCCGCAGTCAACGGAACTGATCAGCGTCACGACGGGGCTGGTGGGTCCGACCATCGCGACCTTCGGCACCGCAGAGCAGCGGGCCAAGTACGCCCGCGCCTTCCTGCGTTCGGACCTGTTGTGCTGCCAGCTGTTCAGCGAGCCGGGAGCCGGTTCCGACCTCGCCGCGGTGGCAACCAGCGCGGTGCAGGTGAAGGGGGATGGCGAGACGGGCGCGGGGTGGCTGCTCGACGGGCAGAAGGTCTGGTCATCGGGGGCCCGTTTCGCCCACTACGGCCTGCTGCTGGCCCGGACCGACCGGGAGGTCGCCAAGCAGGCCGGGCTGACGATGTTCCTGATCCCGATGGATGCGCCCGGGGTGGAGATCCGGCCGATCCGGCAGATGAGCGGAGCCTCTTCGTTCAACGAGGTCTTCCTGTCCGGCGTGCAGCTTGGCGACGACATGCGGGTCGGGCCGGTCGGCGACGGGTGGAAGGTGGCCAATGCGACGCTCGGCTTCGAGCGCACCGCCAGCGGGCAGGCGCAGCGTCGCAAGGGCGGTACCTTCGAGGACCTGCTCCGGCTGGCCACCAGGCTCGGCAAGTCGGGCGACCCGGTCGTCCGGCAGCAGCTGGCCGACGTCTACGTGCGAACGCAGCTGCGGGCAGCCACGACCGACCGCGTGGCCCGGGCGTCCGCCGCCGGCGCTCCGCCGGGGCCTGCGGCGTCCATCGGCAAGCTGGTCGCGTCGGCGAACCTGATGCGCATCGGCGAGGTGGCCGCTGCCCTGCTCGGCTCGCGGATTACCGCGGACACCGGTGAGCCTGATGACTTCGGGTGGACGGAGCACGTCCTGGGCGCGCCGGGCTACCGGCTGGCGGGCGGGACCGATGAGATCCAGCGGAACATCATCGGCGAGCGCGTCCTCGGCCTGCCCAGGGAGCCGCGCGTCGACAAGGGCGTGCCGTACTCGAAGCTGCCGCGCAGCGGCTGACTGCGCCTACGTCCTCGGGATGCCGTCGATGTACTCACGGAGCCTGGCCGGGATGCCGAGGACCAGAGTATGCGTGTCGTGCGTGAGGCGAAGGCCACGGGGATCCCAGCGCAATTCCCAGCCGTGGCAGTCAATCAGGGACGTGATTGTCCCGATCAGCGCGTCTTCCCTCATCTGAGGGGTGTAGTCCTGCGAGTCGCTCTGGAACGCGACCTTGTGGGCCAGCTGGTCTTCGTCGAGCTTCCCGAGCTCCTCGATCCGCGCATCCACCGCGAGCACCACGGGCGCAAGGTACAGATCAGTCACATCATGGGGTCTGGTGGCCATGGGTCCCTCCAGCACGAGAAGAAACACACCCATGGTGCCGGGATCGGCCCTGCCCTCGTAGTGCCGAAGGTCCCATAGCTCACCGGCCGATGGTCCTGCGAGGATTACTGCGCGCAGTAGCCGCCGTCGATCGGAAGGGTGTGGCCGGTGATCCACCGCGCCTCATCGGAGGCCAGGAAGGCGACGACGGCCGCGATGTCTTCGGGCAGCGGGATCCCCGGAACGGGATTGTAGTTCTCCATGGCCGCGCGCATGGCGGCGGGGTCGGGTGCGTTCTGCGCGAACCGCTCCACCAGCGGCGTCCACACGACGGTGGGCGCGACCGCGTTGACGCGGATGTTCCGGGCGGCGTACTCGATGGCGGCGCTGCGGGTGAGCCCGACCACCCCCGCCTTCGCGAACGTGTACGGCGAGATGTTGACCTGCCCGGTGAGACCGGCGGTCGAGGAGGTGTTGACGATGCTCCCGCCGCCCGTCTTCAGCATCTCGGCGATGCAGTACTTCATCACGTAGAACATGCCGTCGCCGTTGATGCCGCGGACCTTTCGCCAGTCACCGACGGGAAGCTCGTGCAGCGGGTGCTGGGCGCCCGCGATGCCCGCGTTGTTGATGACCACGTCGATGCGGCCGTAGTGATCGACCGCGCGGCGGACCGCCGCCTCGACCGAGGCGGGATCCGCGGTATCGACAACGACGGCGAGAGCATCGGGGAGCTGGCCGGCCAGCCGGCGGCCGCCTTCCTCGTCGATGTCGGCCACGACGACCTTGGCGCCCTCGCGAGCCAGGCGGGTGGCCGCCGCGGCGCCGAGACCAGACGCGCCGCCGGTGACGAAGGCGACCTTGTCCTGAAACCGCATCTGCGTCGGGAGCGCGCCTCCCGGGGGCTCAGGCATGTCCGCGCGGCCCGCCTTCCGCGACAGGTGCCGGATCGGCCAGCCAGCGGTCCAGCAGGTGGTGGAAGTGACGGATCTTGCTCTCCTGGTAGACGCCGAAGCTGACGCCCAGCTTGCGCGTGGTCCGCAGGCCCTTCTGCACCGCCTCGAGGTTGAACTCGTCCTGGTCGAACACCCGCGCCAGCGAGCCGAGTTCCTCGACGGCGCCGCGCCACGGCTGGTCCGGGCCGAGCCGGCGCTCGGCGGCTGGCGGCGGCCGCTTGCCCTGGAACGGCGACAGCAGCAGCACCTCCATGATGCAGCTCTGGTGGTCGTCGCCGTTGGGGCGGAAGCGGTAGGTGATCTGGTTGAAGCCACCCCAGGGATGCATGTTCGGGAAGACGGTCATGTAGTAGCTGTCGACGAGCTCGGCGTCGGTGAGCGTCTCCACGTAGGCCGGGGGCAGGACCGAGCTCAACGAACGCCGGGCGGCCTCGGCCAGCGTCTTGCGCGCGGTGCTCCCTTCCGGCACCTCGAGAATCGGCGGGTCGTCCAGCCGCTGGTCGATCTGGCTGTTCAGCCGCTGCTGCTCGTCCGGGGCCCAGGACAGGTACGGGCTCGGCACGCCCCGGGCCGAGATGGCGCGCGACACGTTGCCGAACACGTCGTACTGGCTGTTGGCGTCGGCGAAGCCGGGCAGGAGCTGAGGGTGGGTCGTGATGACGTGGAAGGATTCCATGAAGGCTTCCTGTGCCACCTTCCAGTTCACCTTGAGCACCTTCGATATGTGCACCCGGGTGTACCGGTCTTCCAGCGGCCACCGGTCGAAGAACGCGGGCAGTTCCCCGAGGAAGTCCTCGAGTGCCTCGCAGTCCGGATCGGGGTTGACGAAGACGAACCCGCCCCAGGTGCCGACTCGCAGTTCGGGCAGCCGGAATCGGCGCGGGCGTACCTGGGGAAAGTCCCAGGCACTCGGGACCCGCTTGAGGCGCCCGTTCAGCGACCAGCAGAAGCCGTGGAATGCGCACAGCAGCTCGTCGACGTGGCCGCGCTCGTCGCGCAGCGTCCGGCCGCGGTGCAGGCACGCGTTGTAGTACGCCTTAATGCCATCCGGGCCGGGAGCCGCCCGCACCAGCAGGATCGACGTGTCGCAGATGTCGTAGACCTCGGTGTCACCGACCTCCGCGAGCACCTCCTCGCGGCAGGCGAACTGCCACACCCGGCTCCACAGCCTGGCCTTCTCCAGCTCATGAAATTCCCGGGAAAGATAGCGGTCCACCGGGATGTCCGCCTCCCCGAAGTAGCCAGGCTCGTCCCGTCGCAACGAGGCCGGTACCGGCTTACTGTCCAGGTTGAGGAGGTCCTGGTAGCTAGGGCCGTTCCCGCGGAACCCGGTCTGGCTGGCCCTCTTCCGCGGAGCCGTCACGAGAAGGTCTCTTCCGTCTCGAATCGCCGGCTCCGTGCGGCCGCGCCGCCGGGCTTGCGTCCGCCGCTCTCGATCCAGCGGCACAGTTCAGGATCGGCGACGCGAAGCTCACCGAACACCCAGCGCCCGTTGCGGTCGAACCGGCCCTGCTTGCCGTGCTTGTCGGTGACCTGCACGGGACCGATGTCGTCCTCGGCCCACTCGTACACCGCACCGCTGAGCGCGTGCCGGATCTTGCGCATGACGGTCCCTCCACCTCCGCCGGACGGACCAGACGACAGCGAGCAAAGAGCCGTCCGGCCCCCGGCTGACAGCCAGCTTACTTTAGTCGGTATTCAGTTTAGCTTCCTGGTCAGGGCGGGCCGGGGCATGCCGGACCCAAGCCGCCGCACCGAGGGAGGAGAACGGGCGCTCACCAGCTCAGCAGCGTCGCCAGCCGCTCGCGGTGCACCGTCGCGTCGCCGAGCAGTTCCTCGTCCGCCCGGGCGCGGCGGAAGTAGAGGTGCGCGTCATGCTCCCAGGTGAACCCGATACCCCCGTGGATGTGAACGTTCTCCGTGGAGGCGGTGGTAAACGCGTCGCTGCACCAGGTCTTCGCGACCGCCGCGGCTTCGGCCAGCCGCGCCGGGTCCTGTTCCGCGAACAGCGCCCGGTCCACGGCCGAGCGGCCCATCTCGACCAGGATCAGCAGGTCGGCGAGCTTGTGCTTGATCGCCTGGAAGCTCCCGACCGGACGGCTGAACTGGTGGCGGATCTTCGCGTACTCGGTCGCCATGTCCAGGCAGGCCGCCGCGCCGCCGACCTGCTCGGCCGCGAGCACCACGAGGGCGACGTCGAGGGCGGCCGCGACGGCCGCCTCGCCGTCGCCACCGGTGGTCAGCGGCGTGGCGGGCGCGCCGTCGAAGCTAACCGACGCCTGCCCGCGGGTGGGGTCCAGGGTCTGCAGCGCCCGGCGCCGGACACCCTCGCCGTCGCCGGCGACCAGGAAGAGGTCGCAGCCGGACGAGGTGCTGGCCGCGACGATCAGGTGGGCGGCGCCCGCGCCGTCAAGGACGAACTCCGCGGTGCCGCGCAGCCTCCAGCCGGCATCCTCGCCGGCCTCCGCGCCGGCCGCCTCGACCGGCAGGCGCTCGGGCCGCCAGCATCCGTCGGCGTCGGTGCCGGCGAACGCGGCGAGTTCACCGCCGACCGAAAGCCGGGCCAGCACGTCGCCCGCGGGGCCGGGACAGCGGGCGAGGATCTGGCCGGCCAGGACCGTTGAGGAGAAGAACGGAACCGGCAGCAGCGACCGTCCCAGCTCCTCGGCGACGACGGTCAGCTCGGCCAGTCCGCCGCCAGCGCCGCCGAGATTCTCGGCGATGCCCAGGCCAGCGAGTCCCATCTCGGTGCCGAGCAGCCGCCACGCCTGCTCGTCGTAACCAGGGCCGGCATCCAGCCGACGGCGGGCCGCCGCGATGCCGCCGCACCCGGCGACGAGGTCCTGGACCGCCTCGCGCAGCGCGGCGAGTTCGCCTGCGCGCTCGGCGTCCTGCTGTGCGGTGTTCATTTCCGGCTCACGTCCGGCCACTGACGAGGCGCTCCTCACGGGCCTCGTCGTCCGCGCGGGTAAGGCCGAGCAACAAAATCAGCTCCTGGTGCAGCTGCATCCAGACCGTGTGGTAAGAGTCGATCAGCGGGGAGGCAAGCCAGTTCGATTCCCCGTCGTCGAACTTGTCCAGTGCCTCCTGCAGGCGTGGACGGTAGCCGGCCAGCCGCGGCTGGACCGCCGCCATCCGGCGCAGGATCGGGCCGATGCCGGAGTGGACCTCGTCCAGCCGGTCCCGGACCGTATCGTCGTACGCTCCGTCGCTGTGGTCGTTAGGCACGCCGTCCGGGCGAGTCTGCCAGGCGGAGCAGACGTCGCGCAGCCGCCGGTTGATGGGAAGGAATCCATCGAAAAGTTTGTCGAGTTCCCGCTCTTCCTGGCTGTCCGGCGGAAGGCGCAGCAGTTTGGCGGCGGCCGTCGTGCCGGCCGGCGTCGGCATCGTGATGGGCCCCTTCGTCATCACGAGACCCTGTTCCGCCAGCCTGGCCGTCGCCTCGTCCGGCGTGCCTCGCACCATGCCGCGAATAACCAGCGAAACCAGGGCCTGCTGAGTGGGATCGGACGGGGCGTTCGATTCGGGCGTGGCCACGGCGCCTCCCTCGGCTGGACGTACCACGGGTACGGATCATCTTTGACCTTCCTGTGGTCAACGTCAAGAAACTAAGGTATATAGCAAATCGGGATACCGGCTTCTGTAGCGTGCATGCAGCGCAGACGCTGCGACAGGGCGGAGGAGACGCCGATGGCGACTTACGAAACGCTGCTGGTCGACCGTCCCCGAGCGGGCATCGTGGTCGCCACGCTGAACCGCCCGGACCGGCTCAACGCGCTCACCTTCGGCATGTTCGGCGAGCTGGCGCGGCTGGCGGCCGAGATCGGCGCGGACGACGGGGTGCGGGTGCTGGTGCTCACCGGCGCCGGCCGCGGATTCTGCGCCGGCCTGGATCTCGCGGATGCCGCGACGCTGCCGGACATGACCGCGGCGAGGTTTCTCGAGGGGCAGGAGAGCTGGTCGCGGGCGGTCACCTCGTTCCGGCGGTTGCCCAAGCCGGTCATTGCCGCGGTGAACGGCCCAGCGGCTGGCGCCGGCTTCTCCCTGGCACTGGCGGCCGACATCCGGATAGCCGCCCCGGCGGCACGCTTCAACGCGGCCTTCATCCGGATCGGGCTCACCGGCGGTGACTGCGGGAGTTCCTGGATGCTGCCGCGGATCGTGGGGCTGGGACGCGCCTACGAGATCTTGCTGACCGGCCGCCTGGTCGAGGCGGACGAGGCCGAGCGAATCGGGCTGGTGAACCGGGTCGTACCCGCCGACGACCTGCTGGCCTGTGCGCTGGAGACGGCGGAGCTGATCGCCGCGAACAGCCCGCTTGGCGTGCGGTTGACCAAGCAGATGGTACAGGTCAACGTCGATGCTCCGTCGCTCGACGCCGCGGTCGAGCTCGAGAACCGCAACCAGACGCTGGCGGCCGGCACCCAGGATATGGCGGAGGCCTTCACCGCGTTCCGGGAGAAGCGCCCACCCGCGTTCACCGGCCGGTGACCGCTCGCGGATCCTGCCAGGCCTCCACCAGGACCGCCCGCTTATGTAAACTAGACTTCAACTACAGAAAGTGGACCCCTCTGACCCCTCCAGGAGGCCCAAGTGACGCCAGCTGGCACGCGGGTGGCAAGTGACCCGGCTACCGATCGGCGCGGTCCCGTCAGGCAGATCGGGAGGCTCTACCGCAAGAGCTGGCGGCTGGCCGCCGAACTGACCGGCATCGCGCTGGGGACTTCCCAGCTGAGCCCGGCCGCCGACGACTGGCGATTCAAGGACCCGGCCTGGACACAGCATCCTTACTACCGCAGGCTGGGACAGGCGTACTGGGCCAGCTGCGCCTTCGCAGACGAGGTGCTCGACGGCGTGACCCGCACCGGCCGGTCGACCAGCGCGGCGCGGTTCCTGCTCACCATCGCCGAAAGCGCGGCCGCGCCGACGAACACGTTCCTGGGCAACCCGGCCGCGGTCAAGCGCGCGTACGATACCGCGGGCCTCAGCCTGCTGCGCGGCACCAGGAACCTCCTGGGCGACGTGGTTCACAACGGCGGCATGCCGTCCACCGTGGACCGCAGCGCCTACCAGGTCGGCCGGGACTTCGCGGTCACGCCGGGAGCGGTCGTGGACCGTGACCCGTACGCCGAGCTGATCCAGTACACGCCCGGCACCGAACGGGTGCAGGCGCGCCCGGTCCTGATTATCCCACCGCCGATCGGCCGCTACTACTTCCTCGACCTGCGCCCCGGGCGCAGCATGGTCGAGTACACGGTCAGCCGGGGGCTGCAGGCCTTCATGCTGAGCTGGCGGAACCCCACGCGCGAACAGGCAGGCTGGACGCTCGACACGTACGCCGGGCGGGTGCTGTCGGCCATCGAGGCGGTCCGGGAGATCACCGGCGCGCAGGACATCGACGTGATCGGCTTCTGCGCGGGCGGCATCCTGCTCACGCTCGCGCTGAATCACCTAGCCTCCCTCGGCGAGAAGCCGGTGCACACCGCGAGCTACGCGGTGACCCTGCTCGACTGGGGGCAGGAGGTCCCGATCAAGGCCTTCTCCGCGTCCCGGCTGCTCGCCCTGGCCCGGTGGAACTCCGCCCGGGCCGGCGTGATCAGCGCCCGGGACATGGGCTCGGCCTTCACCTGGATGCGCCCCGACGACCTGGTCTGGAAGTACTGGGTTAACAACTACCTGATGGGCGACAAGCCGCCGGCGTTCGACATCCTGGCCTGGAACGCCGACGGGACGAACCTCCCGGCTGCCCTGCACGCCCAGTTCCTCGACCTGTTCGAGCACAACACGATGGCCACTCCGGGCGCGCTGACCTGCCTGGGCACGCCGGTGGACCTCAGCACGATCACCGTTCCGACCTACGTCACCGGCGGGGTGACCGACCACCTCACGCCGTGGACGAGCTGCTACCGCACGACGCAGCTGCTCGGTGGTCCGAGCACCTTCGTGCTCAGCAACGCCGGGCACATCCAGAGCCTGGTCAACCCGCCCGGCAACCCGAAGGCCAGCTTCTACACCGGACCCGAACTGCCTGCCGACCCGGAGGCGTGGCTGGCCTCGGCGGACAAGCACGCCGGGACCTGGTGGACGAACTGGGCGGACTGGGTCATCGCGCGGTCGGCCGAGACGAAGGCTGCTCCGTCCCGGCTCGGCAGCGCGGCGCACCCGCCGCTCGACGACGCGCCCGGGTGCTACGTGAGAGATCTCGACCCGGTCGGCGACCAGCGGCGGCGCATCGGGACGGCGGCAACCGGGCCGTGGTAGGAACCCATTTCCCCGACGATCGCGACGTCCTGGAGTCCGCGCTGCAGCGGATGCGCGAGGCGTTCGAGGCACTGCGAGACGGCCAGCTGACGCCGGGCCGCGCCGAGGAGGAGTTCCTGGCCGGGTACGGCACGGCGCGCGACATGGTCAGCGCGTTCTTCCTGACGCGACCGGCATCTTCTTCCCGGGACGAGCGGGACGCCGCTCGGCCGGCGCACCCCGGGTGACGAGGAGGACCCGTGGCAGAAAACCGGTGCGACCTGGTGGTTCTCGGCGGCGGCAGCGGGGGTTACGCGGCGGCGCTGCGGGCCGCCGAGCTGGGCAAGTCCGTGGTGCTGGTCGAGAAGGACAAGGTGGGCGGGACCTGCCTGCACCGTGGCTGCATCCCGACCAAGGCGCTGCTGCACGCCGGGGAAGCCGCCGACCTGGCCCGGGAGAGCGCGGCGCTCGGGGTGAAGACCACGTTCGAGGGCATGGACATGCCCGGCGTCCACAAGTACAAGGACTCGGTGATCGCGAAGAACTACAAGGGGCTGACCGGGCTGATCAGCGGCCGCGGTATCCAGATCGTGGAAGGTGAGGGCCGGCTGACCGGGCCGAGGACGGTACAGGCCGGCGCCGACACATACACCGGAACGAACCTGGTGCTAGCCACCGGCTCGTACTCCCGCACCCTGCCCGGGCTGGACCTGGACGGGGACCGGGTCATCGCCAGCGAGCACGCGCTCCAGCTGGACCGGGTGCCCGCCACCGCGATCGTGCTCGGCGGCGGGGTGATCGGCTGCGAGTTCGCCTCGGCGTGGACCTCGTTCGGCAGCAAGGTGACCATCGTCGAGGCGCTGCCGCACCTGGTACCGCTGGAAGACGCGTTCTGTTCCAAGCTGCTCGAGCGGGAGTTCCGCCGCCGTGGCATCGGCTTTAAGCTGGGCGCCCGGTTCGAGCGCGCCGAACCCACCGACGCGGGGGTCCGGGTTCACCTGGCAGACGGCGAGAGGATGGACGCCGAGCTACTGCTGGTCGCCGTGGGCCGCGGCCCGTCCTCGGCCCGGCTGGGCTACGAGGAGCACGGCGTCCGGGTCGAACACGGCTTCGTGACCGTCGATGAGTACTGCCGCACCTCGGCCGACGGCGTGTACGCGGTCGGCGACCTGGTCAGCATGGGCGACGGCCCGCACCCGCAGCTGGCCCATGTCGGCTTTGCCGAGGGCATCCTGGTCGCGGAGCACCTCGCCGGGCTGCCCGTGGTTCCCGTCGACTACCTCGGCGTGCCCCGCGTCACCTACAGCCACCCCGAGGTCGCCTCGGTCGGCTGCACGGAGGCGCAAGCGGCCGCCAGGTACGGCCAGGACAACGTCACCACGGTCACCTACGACCTGTCGGGCAACGGCCGCAGCGCCATCCTGCGCACCAGGGGCGCGGTCAAGGTCATAGCGGCCAAGGACGGTCCGGTTCTCGGCATCCATATCGTCGGTGACCGCGTCAGCGAGCTCATCGCCGAAGCCCAGCTCATCTACAACTGGGAAGCGCTCCCCGCCGAAGTCGCCCGGCTCATCCACCCCCACCCCACCCAATCCGAAGCCATCGGCGAGGCTCATCTCCTGCTGGCCGGCAAGCCCCTGCACGTGCACGGCTGAGCGATGGGACCCTTCGACTGCGCCGCGGTCACGCTCCCGGCCTGCCGGGCCGTGCTGCAGCGGCTGACCGAGGACGACCTCACCCGCCCGACGCCGTGCGCCGGGTACACCGTCGGCGATGTGGGCGAGCATCTAGTGCGGTCCTTGGTGCTGCTGGCCTCCGTCGCCGGCGCGCAAGCCGACGCCCCCGTCGGGGCAGCGCTCGACACCAGGGTGGCGGCAACCGCCGAGGCCGCGCTGGCGGCCTGGCGGCTCCGTGGACTCGACGGGCAGGCCGCGGTCGGGCGCAGCGTCCTGCCGGCCAGCCTGGCGGTCGAGATCATCCCGCTGGAGCTGCTGGTGCACGGATGGGACATTGCGCAGGCAGCAGGACAGCGCATCGATGTGCCGTCCGAGATCGCGGGTCACGTCCTGGACCGCGCCCGGGAACTCATCACCGAGGACAAACGCGGCCGTAGCTTCGCTGCAGAGGTGCCTGCCGGACCGGACGCCACGGTCCTGCAGCGGCTCATAGCCTTTACCGGCCGTGCACCGTGAACCGAGCTGTTAGCTGCCGGTCACGGTGATCGAGACGGCCGGCCGGGACAGCTCGGACGCATCGGCCAGGAGCCCGGCGCGGTAGGCCACGGCCGCGGCCAGGTTGACCACCGGCCGTCCGGTGGCGTCCGGCTCGTGCCCGGCAGCCGTCGGCAGCTGCCGGAAGAAGCTGTCGGCCGCCACACTGGCCGCCACCCTGGCCGCGCCCTCGGCCGGAACCGCCTCCCACACCAGGATCGACGTGTTCGCCTTCCACCTCGACAGCGACGTGCTGACCCGCGTCCAGGGGCGCCACACACCCAGCTCCCCGAGGACGAACCCCAGCTCGGCGGTCCCCGGCCCGGTCACGGCCGGCCCGGCCAGCTCGAGCAGCGCGTCGACGCCGGCGGCCGGGCGCGGAACCGGCATGGTGAGCGCGCAGCCGGCCCCGAGTGCTACCTGCTCGCCGTCGTGCAGCGCCTGGAAGACCGCGTCGAACAACTCCGTGGGCGAGGTGCCGGAACTCGTATCCGGCCGGTCGTCATCATGGCGCCGCCCGGCCCACCGCGTGCGGCCGCCAGGCAGGGTACCCGTCTCCACCGCGATGACCAGCATCCCGCACCTCCTGATCCGCGTGGTCGGCTACGTGTCGTTTCCAGTGCCGGGCCAGGAAGCCGGGAGCTCGGCGAGGGCCGGCGCCCGGTGCGGCCAGCGCTTGCGCAGCTCCCACGCCAGCCCGCCGGACGCGAGCTCGGCGTGGGTCATCGCGTACAGGGTCCGCACCCGGCGGGACGCGAACCGCCACCGCCCGTCCAGGCGTACGTACTCGTCGTCGTACCGGAACGAGGTGATCACAGTGTGCCGGGCGGACGCCTGCTCGGAGAACCCCAGCACCTCGCCGCGAGCGTGCTCGTCGTCGCGGAACTCCAGCACGAACCCGCGCGCCTCGTGCAGCGTGACGGGGTACACCTCAGCGAGCGCCCGGTAGTTGGCGACAATCGCCTCGCGGCCCACGTGGGTGCTTCCCGGCGAGCCGAACCGGGCCTGCGGGGCGAACAACTCCCCCACCGCCTCGAATTCGTGGTCATCGAGCAGGAAGGCGTACCGGGCGAGCAACTCGGCGATCTCCGCCCGGGCCTCTAGGCGCGCGAGCCGCCTTTCAAAGGATTCCTCAGCCATCACGCTGTTCCGCGGTCACCGGGAACGCCCGTGGAGGCCGCCTCCGGACGGGGCGGCCTCCAGCGGGGTGGCGGGCGCTCAGCGCCAACGGTTCTAGCCGTTCACAAGCCAGAGCTTCTTGAACTGCGTGCGGTAGTCGGCCACCCCGACGTAGTTGCTGGCCGAGTCCGCCACCATGGAGTTGACGTTGTCCTGGGTGAGCAGCTGCGTCGGCAGTGCCGCGTTGAGGGTCGGCATGTCCTCGAACTTGCGGGCGAACGAGTCGACCTGGCGGTACGCGACGATCGGCAGCGAGTACGCCGTCCAGACGTCCTGCGTCTTGTTCTTCAGCCCCTCGATGTTCGGGGTGTCCGCGGTCAGGCCGCCGATGTGCAGGCCGTGCAGGCCCGCGGCGGACAACGCCGCGTTGACGCCGGTCTCCAGGTCACCGAGGTCGAAGATCAGCCAGTTGGTACTCGGGTCCCGGGTAACGGCCGAGACCACGGCCTGCGGGGTCTTGGTGCCGATGTCGGCACCCTGCTGCGGGTGCTCGCTGACTTTGCAGTCCGGGCACCAGCTCGCGATCGCCGCCTTGAAGGCCTTGTCGAACTCGTAGAGGATCGGGAAGACCGGCAACGAGAACATCTGTATGTCGGCCTTGCCGTTGGACTGGCTGACCACGTACGCGGCGACCATCTTGCCCCACTCGTGGAGCTGGTCGGGGTTCGCGATCGAGGTGTCGAACATGGCGCCGCTCGGCTGGTCCGTCGACGCGCTGGTGTTGACCCAGATGCCCTTCTCCTTCGCGAGGGCGAGCCCTGAGCTTATCGTGGCCTCGGGGATGCCACTGGTGAGGATGCCGGCCGGGTTCTGCTGGATGGCCGAGTTGAAGGCGGCCTGCTGGTCACTGGGCGTGGTCCCGGAGATCAGGTCCTTGTACTTCCAGCCGGCGTCCGCGGCGGCCTGGGCCCAGTACTGGGCGAGGACCTTCGCGCTGCCGAGACCAGAGTCCAGGCCGATCAGCAGCTTCCCGGACTCGGGCTTGCTCTTCAGGGGCGTGCTGATGCCGATGGAGGTCGGCGCGTTCAGGAACTGCTGCTGGTAGGACTTCGCCGCAGCGACGCCAGAGCTGGAGCCGGCGGTGCTGCTGGAGGTGGCTCCTCCGCTGCCCCCGCTCGTGCTGCCACCGCTACTGCATGCGGCTATGGTCAACGCGGAAACACCCGCGATGACCACCGCGAAGGTTTTTCTCATACCCGGCCCCTCCTTGGCACGCGCTCGGACGCACCGAGCAACCCGAGTCCTAAGCTCATCAACGGTTAACGTCAGGTTACTGAGTTGGTTCTCAACCTAGAATTGGCGGAGGCTGGCTGTCCATACGTGGCGCTCACCGAAGCGAAGATGTTACCTGGACCGCTCCATGGCCGTGATCCAGCTATCTTTCAGCCTTTCAACTGGGGATATAGAGCGATCCCGCGATCGAGCGGACCACCGCCCGGCCCTCGGCAAGCGCGCGGCGGCGACCCGTTGACCCACCGGGGCGTCAGCAGTAACTTTGTAGAGCCTGCGGTAAGCCAGCTCCGACCGTGTGCGAGGCCTGGCTGTACCTCACAGCGAAGCAGTGCTCCTGACGGGAGCTCTAGTTAGGTGCAGACTTGATGTAGCGCTACGAGGCACACTCGCAGCTTCGGCCTCCAGGAGGCAGCATGACGGCCGCGCTGACCGTTTCCGGCATGTCGAAGAGCTTCGCCGGGCCGCGGGTCCTGGACGGGGTGAGCCTGTCGATCGAGCCGGGCGAGATACGCGCGCTCGTCGGGGAGAACGGGTCGGGCAAGTCGACGCTGATCAAGATCCTGGCCGGGTTCCACCTGCCCGACGAGGGATCGGCGGAGGTGAACGGGCAGCCGCTGCACCTGGGCGACGGCGCGGCGAGCGAGGCGCTCGGATTGCGGTTCGTGCACCAGGACCTGGGCCTGGTCAACAACCTCGACACCGTGGACAACCTGGCCCTCGGCGTGGGGTATTCCAGCTTCCGCGGCGGTATCCGCTGGCGGCAGGAGCGCAAGCAGGCACGCAAGGCGCTGGCCGAGCTCGGCTACCACTTCGACGTGCGCCGGACGGTGGACCGGCTGGCCATGAGCGAGCGGACCGCGGTCGCCGTGGCCCGCGCGATGGGCCCCCGGCAGACCGCGCCCAGGGTCCTGATCCTGGACGAGCCGACGGCGAACCTGCCGGCCGCCGAAGCCGAACGGCTGTTCGCGCTGGCCAAGCGGGTGGCGGATTCCGGCGTGGCGGTCGTTTTCGTGTCGCACCACTTCGACGAGGTATTCGGGCTCGCGCAGAGCGTCACCGTGCTGCGTGACGGCAAGCACGTCATCACCCGGCGGGTCGCCGGGCTGACCGAGGACGGGCTCATCGAGCTGGTCATCGGGCGCCAGCTCGAGCAAGTCGAACACGACGCCAAGGCCGCCGAGCGCCAGGCGGTCGTGCTGGAGGCCGAGGGCCTGGGGTGCGCCGTGCTGGACAACGTCGACTTCTCCGTGCACGCCGGCGAGATCGTCGGCGTGGCCGGGATCACCGGTTCCGGGCGGGACGAAGTGGCCCGGGCGCTGTTCGGCGGTCTGGACCGGACCGGCGAGGTCAAGATCAACGGCGGGGCGGTGCCGCCGCTGCGCCCGGACAAGGCCATGGGCATGGGCATGGGACTGGTTCCCGCCGAACGGCACGCGAACGCGGCGTTCATGGCCTCGACCCTGCGCGAGAACATCACGGTGGTCCGCCCCGGCCTCCACTGGCGGGGCGGCATCCTGCGGAAGAGCCCGGAGCGCGCGGACGTGGCCAAGTGGCTGGAGCGGCTGGACGTGCGGCCGAGGAAACCCGAGTTCGCGATGGCCGACCTGTCCGGCGGGAACCAGCAGAAGGTGGTGCTGGCCCGCTGGCTGCGGCTGGAACCCAAGGTGCTGGTGCTGGATGAGCCCACCCAGGGGGTGGACGTCGGCGCCAAGTCCGACATTCACAAGCTCGTCGACGAGGCGGCGGCTCAGGGCACGGCCGTGCTCGTCGTCTCTACCGACCACGAGGAACTCGTCCGGCTGTGCCACCGGGTCCTGGTCTTCCGGCGCGGGCGCATCGCCGACGAGATCTCGGGTGGCCGCATGGACCATGACGTAATTACCGCGGCCACCATCGGCCGCGACCAGGCCGGCGCCGCCTGACCAGGCCTCGGGTGCTGCGTCCGCCACAGGAATAAGCATGCAGGACGTGATCGGGAGAAGGGGACCAGGATGACTGTCGACAAGCAGACGACCTCGGAACCGGACGTTGAAAACAAGGCCGGCCAGCCGGCCCGGGCCCGGCGGAGGCTGTCCGTCGTCCTCGGCTTCGACCGGTTCAGCGGCCTGTACGTGTGGGCGGTCCTGATCCTGATCTTCTCGCTGTGGGTGCCGGACCTCTTCGACACGGCCAACAATGCGCGGATCATCGCCGGGTCGCAGGCCATCACGGCCATGGTGGCGATGGGCCTGATCGTCCCGGTGGCCTGCGGCGCGTTCGACCTGTCCATCGCCGGCACGCTCGGCGTGTCGGTCTGCACGGTCATCTGGTTCCAGGCGAACCACTATGGGTGGTTCCTCGGCGTCATCGTGGCCCTGCTGGTCGGGCTGGTGGTGGGGCTGGTGAACTCGCTCATCGTGGTCAGGCTGCACGTCGACTCGTTCATCGGTACCCTCGGCATGAGCAGCATCCTGCTGGCCGGCACCGAGTGGATCACCGGGGGCGGCCAGATCGCGAACGGAGTCTCCCCCGCGTTCACCGGGATCGGCCAGAACCAGATCCTCGGCCTGCCGCTGCCGGTCTTCTACATGATCGCGCTGGCCATCATCTTGTGGTGGCTCCTGGAGTACACCCCGGTCGGCCGCTACCTGTACGGCATCGGCGGCAACCCACAGGCCGCGCGGCTGGCCGGCATCCGCGTCGGCCGCATCACCACCGGCGCCTTCCTCCTGTCCGGCTTGGTCGCGGCGTTCTCGGGCGTGATCCTGGCCGCACAGCTCGGCTCCGCGAGCCCGGACGTCGGCGGGCCTTTCCTGCTGCCGGCCTTCTCGGCCGTCTTCCTCGGCGCGACGCAGGTCTTCCCCGGCCGGGTGAACGTGCCCGGTACCCTCATCGCGATCTTCCTGCTCGCCACCGGGGTCAAGGGCCTGCAGCTGGCCGGCGCTCCCGCCTACATCAACGACCTGTTCAACGGCGCCGCCCTGATCATCGCGGTGGCCCTGGCGGCCCGCGCCTACGCCTCCCAACGCAAGGCCTAGCGCCGGCGTGGCCGGGAACAGCGACGCCCCTGTCATCAGGGCGCGCATCGAGGTCGCGACCGCGCTGTTCGGCGCGTGGTCGGGCAGCGACCTGGACGGGCCGAGGCGCTACTTCTCCAGCGATGGCGTCCTGTACGACATCATCGGCGGCGAGTACCGCGGCTGGCCCGCCATCCGCGCCTACTTCGAGCGTGGGCGGCAGCGGTATCCCGATCTGGTCCTGGAGCCGACCGGGGACTTCTGGTC
>Ga0335085_10001197_pt1 | contig 58853 bp, 46 predicted proteins | sample Lox_Sample_45_FD_206712 | JGI IMG/M metagenome (GOLD analysis project Ga0335085, IMG submission 206712) | Soil microbial communities from Loxahatchee National Wildlife Refuge, Florida, United States - Lox_Sample_4.5 | ecosystem: Environmental > Terrestrial > Soil > Wetlands | place: USA...
TATTACCGTAGCGACAATAGCATACAAGTTTGACGGCGTCAAGACATTCGTGCGGATATCGGTGTTGCTGCTGGATTCCCGCCTGGGCGGGAATGACCCGTGCTCTGGCGGGCATGACCCTCGCCGTAGGAGTGGATTCCCGCCTGCTCGAGAATGACCGTGGACGAGGCCGGTTTGACAGAGGGCGAGGTCTTGGGACCAATTTCGCGCGCCACCCGTTCCAGAACGTCCACAAACCGGTCCCCGATCTCCTCCCAGGAAGGCACCTGCCGGAGGACGGCTTCGCGTCCGGCGGCGAGCCGGTCGTGCAACCCGGCGTCTTCCATCGTCTGCGCCATGCTGCGGGCCACGCTGTCGGGGTCGAGCGGATCGAAGTAGAGGGCCGCCTGACCGCAGAGGGCGCGGGCGAAGTCGCGGTTGCTGGTGAGAATGGGCATATCGAAGCGCATGGCCTCCAGATAGGTGCGCCCGAACGATTCCGCCAGCGTCGGCAGGATAAAGGCGTCCGCCGCCCGATACACTTCCGCCAGCCGGCTGGGTGGCACCGGCCCCAGGTTCTCGATGGCCGCGTCCAGGCTGCCGATCCGGTTGAGCAGGCGCCGGGCGCCGGGGTGCTGGTCGGGATGGATGGTGAGCCAGCAGCGTGCCGGCCGCCGGGAGTGAGCCGGCAATCGCTTCAGCGCTTCCAGCAACACCTCGAGATTCTTGTGCGGGTAGTAGCGCGCGAGGCAGAGGAAGGTGAAGGGAGTCTGACGGCCGTCGGGGCCGGCGGCGAACGCGGCCGGCCGCCGCGGCCGCTCCGCAAGCGCCTTCGCCTCGGGCGGCAAGGCGTCGCCATCGGGGATCACCTCAATCCGCGACGGGTCCTGCCCATGAACCGCCAGCACGCGCCGCTTCATCAACTCCGTCTGCACCACCAGCCGGACGCCGGCCGGGAGGCGGCGCAGGTAATCGCGGCCATACCAGATCACCAGCCGCTCGCGCATCGTGGCGCCCGGCCCCGGCTCCGGCGGGCCGGCGGAGACGTAGTGGGCGTTGTGCAGCAGCGCCACCGCCGGCACTGGCGGACGCCGCGGTCCGAAATTGCCAAGGCAGAGCAGAGCGTCCGCCCGCTCCGCGCGGCAGAGGCGCGGAACCGTCCATTGCAGGTCGAAATGCCGGCGCAGCAGGCTGGAGGGCTTCCGCCGCAGAATGAGCTTGAGATTGGGCCGCGATCCTTCGAAGGCGGCAAACTCCGGCAGGTCAGCCAGCAGGGCGACGAACCGGTGACCGCCGTGGCGGGCCAGGCTGGGCAGCAGCCGCATCAATCCGGCCTTGCCGCCGCCCGCCGTCAGACCCATGGCCTCAATGACGAATTTCATAGTCTCTACGACGGTCGACAGTCATCGCTGGCTGCAGATTTCTTGCTTCGAAGACGCTGTCGGATGGTTGGCTGGCGAGCCAGATGGACCCCCGCCCTTCGACAGGCTCAGGGCAGGCCCATCCCCGCTCCCGCGCTCGACCGGTGAAGCGGCACAGGTCGCGGGGGTGACAACGACGAAGCGTGTCGCCACACCTTGATGGGTCATTCCCGCGAAAGCGGGGATCCAGACCGGAGCGCCAACGCGATTCCCAAGGTTTGACGCGACCTGAAGTCACTGCCAGACCGTTCCTTTCATCCTATCGCGGCAGGCCGGCAAACGATGTCCGTGCCGCGCGCATCCTGCGGTGAACTTTGTAAGCCCCCCAGGATGACTTTCAGCGACGACCGCATGCTCTCCAGCGTGAAGTTCTCGAGCGCCCAGCGGCGGCCCGCCGCTCCCATGACGGCGGCCCGGTCCGGCGAGCGCAACAGGGTGATGACCGCTCTCGCCACATCATGGGGCGAGCGGGGGTCCACCAGCAGTCCGGTTTGGCCGTCCAGCACCGCTTCGGCCGCGCCTCCGTCGCGGCTGCCCACCACCGGCTTTCCAGCCAACGCCGCCTCCACGTAGACCCGGCCGAAGCCTTCGCCGTCCCACCGGCCGTTGCGCCGACCGGCGCGGCTCGGGAGGACAAAGACGTCGCAGGCCCGATAGTGGGCGGCCAACTCGGCGTCCGTCACCTCGCCCCTGAACGTCACCCGCCCGGCGACTCCCCGGCGAATCGCCAGGCGCTCGAGGCTCGGGCGATGGTCGCCGTCTCCCACCACGACGTACTGCGCTTCGGGCACTGCCTGCAGAATCTCCGGTAGGGCCTCGATCACCGTATCCACGCCCTTGTAAGCGTGGGCCGCGTTCAGGCTCCCCACTGACAGCAGAACCGGCCCGCTCCTTCCACCCGGCGGCGGGCGGACCCGGCCTTCGGAAGCAGAAGCTCCATCCACGCCCGGTTCCGTCAGTTGCCGCACCAATTCCTCAAGGATGGCATTGTGGAGAACCTTAATCCGCTGCTCCTTGACTCCATTGGACCGGCGCACGGCGCGCGCGGTGTGCGAACTAACGGCCAGGGTGAGGTTGGCTCGCTGCAAGGCCGCTCGTTTCAGAAGGGGTAGAGTCTCCCACGCTTCCGAACCGTGACAAACGACCAGGTAAGGAGTTCGGTGCCGGAGCCGGATCAGCGCGGCGATAGGGGCCTGGCTCACGTGGCTGCAGATCACCAGCTCGTATCCGGACCCTGCCCTCCGGAGCGCTCGCCCGGCATGACGGACCTTGGCACCGAGCGTGAGGCCGGCCGTAGTTGCGGGCAGGATGCAATACTCAGCCGGCACGAAGCGGCGCCCGCCAGCACCGAGCAACGGCAACACGTCGACGTTCCTCGCGCCCCAAAGTTGTCCGAGCGCGGTTGCGAGTGCCGCGGTGTAACGCGCAATACCGCCGCGAGTGTAGATGTCAGTGGCGAGAATCAGGACTCGCGTAGTTGCAAACTCCCTCTCTGCTCAAAGGCGCGCAGGAGCGCCCACACTGGAACGAGGAGTCTCAAGCCAGCGAGGATCATTGTGATATCTGTCTCGACGCGGAACACGAGCGGCATGGCGCAGAGGAGAAAGAAAAGGGTTGGCTCCGAAGCCGACGAGCCGGGAGCAAGTGGAGCGCAGACGCGCTCGGTCACGACGCCGTAAAGCAGTAGCCCCACGCAGAGGCCAACAATTCCAAAATTCGCCAGCAGCTCGGTCTGGCAGGTCGTAAGTTCGTCGAACGAAAACAGATTGAAATGCCGATTGATGATGTAATCGATCTTCTCTCCCACAGGTTTGGCAGGCCAGAGCAAGTGGGGAACCAGCAGGGGCAGTTCCGCACCCAGGGTATTACCCCACATTAGCGAGTACCGTCCGCTGACCACCTTCTCCGCGACTCCGGAGAACGGACCGATGGCGCTGAGCCGGCTGGCGTCGGCCACGGCGCCGGCGGTGAGTGTTGACCAAAGGTTGGCTCCAGCCAGGTCGCCTTCTGCCGCTGGGAGATAGTCGCGCGTCAACTTCAAGTGATTCTCGCCGAGTTGGGGCCGCAAACCGGCCAAGGCTGACCGCTGGGCGTAGATCAGCGGCACGGCAGCCGCTACGGCCAGACCCAGCACGAGTACCATCACTCTGGAGAGGACGCGGACTTTCCTGCACCAGCAAGCCCAAAGCGGTATGAGGATTTCCCACAAGAGCCCTAGCCGGCTTCCGGTCAGCACGTAGTAGAGTAAGTCTGCCACAAAGACCCACGCGAGACGCCGCCTCCACACGCGGAGCTCGCCAGGAAGCAGGTCGTGGCTGCAGAGCCTCGCCAAGCACAGGCAGAGGGGCACGTACGCGAGCGACCCCGAAAGAACCGACATCTGGCTGACATCAGGGTCCAAGGTGACCATGGTCGGCACGTGGGTTATGCCGTAGCCCATGGTCGCCAGAACGATTCGCGTGCTCCACAGGGCGACTGCCGCGAGGGTCGTGAGCACGCCCAGGCCGGCAATCCTGGCGGGGCCACTGACGATCACCCGCCTCGTCTTCGGGAGGCCTCCGGATAGCAGGACGCCCATGTCAAACGATAAAAAGGCTAGGCAGAGTATCAGTAGGGAGATCGGCAAGGCGTTGAACGAGACTGATCCGTAGTAGCCACGAGGATAAACCAGGGGAGCCAGACTCGAGACCACGAAGTAAACAAAGTTCAGGATCACGAATGGCGTTCCCGGAAAAGTTAACAGTTCCCGTCCTGTTCTCGCTTTCAGCGCAGCGGGCACCAGGACAAAGACGGATAGGAGAGAGGCACAGGCGCCGACCTGCACTTTAAAGGCCAGGTCCCTGCCCGGAAGCAGAGGGCTGAGGCACACAAATAGGGCAGACAGACCCAGGATTCGCAAGAGGGTCGGCGGGTGAAGGCTCAACCGATACGGTTCTGCAAGACTCCGGATATGGGCTTCCAAAGGATTACTGCCAGGTCGAGACTAGGTTAGGTTCGCTCACGATACTGGGCGACCAAGTCCGCGGCGACAGCCCAAGGCTCTCAAACATCCGCCGAAGCCTGATTTCGTAGGTGTGCTCGCGGTGGGCGCGGGCGTAAGCCCGGCCGGCGATCGCTTGTCTTTCTTCGGGGCGCGCCAGGTAGTAGTCGACCTTCTGGCGCAGCTCCTCGCGGCTGCGGAAGGTCACGATCTCGCGCTCCGGCTCGAAGAGGTCCGGCAAGGCGGGCTTCCAATCGGCGATCTGAAAAGCGCCGCAGCCTGCGGCCTCGAACAGGCGGCAATTCACGCCGTCAATCTCGGCCGGGTGCATGGTATTGAGCACGATCCTGGCGGCGTTGAAGGCCTTCGACTTTTCCAGCTCGGCCACGTAAACGCCCGGATAGCGGGCCCGCAGCGGAGAGCGCAGCCAGAAAGGAAACCCGGTTCCCCAGAGCTTCAGGTCGTAGCTGGCGAACATTTCGAGCAGACGGGCGCGGTAGTAATACATGTTGGAGGCGCAGGTAAGGTCGCAGCCATGGCGGCGGCGGTCCACCTCGCTCAACTCCACCCGGCGGTGCCAGCGCGGGTTGCAGGCCTCGGGCAGGTAAAAGGCGTTCAGCCCGAGCTTGGCGCGAAAGGTCTCCGCCATGTAGGGGTCCTTGAAGAACCAGGCGTCAAGGTCGCTCGCCAGCAGGTATTGCCGGCCGAGGTTGCAGATCGCATCGGGGTACCAGGCGGCCACCTTGGCCTGCGTCACCTGGCGAATCTGCGCGACAATCTCGGGCGGGAGAGTCCCGTGGGAGATCAGGACCAGGTCGGGTTCGAAATCGGCGGCCGCCCGCAGCAGCGGCCGATGCCGCCGGCGCTCGATGGACGGCAGCTTGGCGAGATACTCGACGGCAACTTCCGCGGCGTAGCCGAACCTGCGGCGCGTGGGCGACGGATCGATCGCCACCACCGCGTGACCCATGCCTTCGGCCGCCACGGCGAGGTTGCGGGCGAAGGAGTCGGGATAGATACGGCCGGAGATCAGGATTCGCACGGAGATTTGTCCACCGTTAGGGCTGACCGTTGGAACCGCGCTCGGCGGTGGCGCAGATGGCCGAGGTGAAGATCGAGCACAAGCCGTCGCGCGGCCCGCCTTCGACGGTCTGAATCGCGCGCAGGGCGGCCGTCACGCCCTTCCACAAGAGCGCGCGGGCCGCGCTCGCCAGACCATGCGCCACCGGCCCCATCGGGTAGACGCGCACGTTCGCGAATCCGGCCATCTCCAGCGCTTGTTTGAGGCTGGGAGCGGTGAAGGGCGTGCGATGGGTGAAGTCCATGAAGAAGAGCGGCGTGTGAAAGGCGGCAAGATTGGGCACCTGGCAGAGCAGGCGTCCGCCGGGCCGCAAGGCCTCACGCGCGAGCTCCAGCAGGGGGAGCATCTGGTCCCGGGGAATGTGCTCCAGGACGTCGAGGGCGACGATGCAATCGAAGTCTCCGCTGGAGGCCAGGAAGTCGCGCGCCTCCGCCCGCTGCACGTGGCGGACCCCGAGACGGCAGGCCACCTCGATCTGCGCCGGATCGAGGTCGATGCCGCGCGTGTCGGTGTAGCCCTGCCGCTGCAGATAGTAGAGAAACTCGCCGTAGCCGCATCCCAGATCGAGGATGCGGGCGTCCCGGGCGGGCGGCAGCAGCGGGGCGAGCCGCCGGCGGAAGGTGGGCTCGCGGCCGGCGAGCAGATCGGCGGGGCAGACAGGCGCCGGATGATTCGGCCTCGACGCCGAGTAGCGGTCAAATCGGCCCGGGGCGTCGGCCGCGGTCGCAAAGTCGCTGAGGGTGTCAGCGGAGTGGATCATAGAGCAGATTCAGGCCGCGCTCAATCCGCCTCACCGTGATCCCGCCCAGCAGCTCGCGCAGGCCCAGCTGCAAGCGCGAGCGCGAAAGGCGGAGCATCAAGCAGAGGCTCGCTGTGTAGGCCAGGGTGGAGGCGATGGCGGCTCCCAGGAATCCGAGGCGCGGCAGGAGCAGGAGCAGTCCCCCCAGGGTGACGGCGGTGGAGAGCCCCTCGGCGTAAGAGGGCAGGGCCGGACGTTCGAGGGCGCGGGCGCCGTCGTAGAGCACCTGGTTCAGGCCCAGCGCCACCGTGCCCGGCAGCAGGACGCGGCAGGCGGTCACTGCCGCGCGATACGAGGGTCCGTAGGCCAGGCCGATCAGCCAGGGGCAGAGAAGGAAGATGAGGGCGCAGCCCAGCGCGAGCGCCGCCAGCGTGACCCGGAATCCGCGGGCGATGATCGGCCGCGCTTCCTGCGGGCTGAGGTTGGACCCGGCAGCGATCGTGACCATGCCGGCGGCCTGGGGGAAGAAGCTGACCGAAGTGGCGAGCGCCACGGCCACCACGTAGAGACCGAGGTCGCGCGGTCCCACGAAGAGGGACAGCAGAAGCTGGTCGGAGCGCTGGTTGACGTAGGAAGTGACGGAGGAGAGATGAGACCTCCAACCGTAGCGGAGCAGGGCGGCACAGGCGGCGCGGTTCCAGGCAAGGCCATGGGGGCGGGACGGGCCCGGCGCCGGAGACGGTTTCCGCTGCGGGCGGGATAGCACCCTCCAGGCTCCCACGGCGGCGGCCAGGCAGACGCCGGCGATCTGGACCAGCAGCACCTCGCGCAGGCGGGTCTGATGCCGCAGCGCCAGCACCGCCAGGCCGAGCGCATAAACCGCCGGGGCCGCGATCCGGATCAGGTTGAAGGAGAGCAGGTCAAGCTGGCCCTGCAGCAGGCTAGCCGGATAGCCCACAAAGATCAGGACCGGCGTGAAAGCCAGGAAGAGGAGCGCCAGATGCCGGGTGTCGGGACTGTAGTGCCGGAGCGCCAGCGGAATCACGGCGGCGCCCAGCAGGAGCACGGCCGCCGACTGCGCGAGCCAGATGGTGACGGCACACGTCCAGATCTCAGCCGGCGCAAAGCGCTGCTTGCCGGAGTGAAAGACGATCGCCTGGCTGATGCCGAAGCTCGTCAGCAGGACCAGGATCAGTGGCCAGAGGGTCAGGGCAGCGAGTTCGCCGCGGCCCTGCGGTCCAAGGAGGCGGGCGGAGGCAATGCCGGTGAAGACGCCCAGAGCCAGTACGGTCGCCTGGCCGCCGAGGGTGGTGACGAGATGACGTCGATAGGGCAAAGACAAGGATCTAACGTTCACGGGTGCCGGCGGGATCGCCAGGCGCATCGGAGCCCACGGCGAGGCCGGCGCAAAGGCTGAACCAGGCGGCGTTGGCCGGAATGTGAAGGTTGAAGTCGACCAGGCTGTGAACCAGCAGACCGCAGCAGCCGAGCGCCGCGCCCAAACGCACCCAGCCGGCGCTGTGCCCGAGGCGGTCGCGCAGGTTGCTCAAGGCCAAGCGAAGGAACAGGACGGCGCCGGCCAGGATCGACAGACCACCAATGATCCCGGTCTCCGCCAGCGCTTCGACGTAGTCGTTGTGGGCGTGGTCCCAATCGAGATCGCTGGGGAAGCTGCGATAGCGAGGATAGACGGTGGCAAAGGCGCCGAGGCCCGTGCCGAGCCAGGGGTGGTCCGCGAAGATGCGCAGCGCGTCGCGAGTCAGCAGGCGGCGCTCTCCGAAGGTCGCGTCAGGAGCGCGCGTCACGCTGGCGACGGTCTCCAGCCGCTTCGAAACCTGGCCGGGGTCGAGCCAAAAGAACAGGCCGGCAGCTGTGGCCAGGCCCAGCAGTCCGCCAATCGCCAAGGAGCGCCGACCGGTTCCGGGGAAACGCTTCCAAAGAATGAGGCCCAGGATGACGATCTCGGCAGCGAGAGAGACGACTCCTCCGCGAGAGCCTGAGAGCAGGACCGATGCCACCGCGATCAGAATTCCGAATGTCAGCAGGACGCGGGAACGGCGGCCGGCCGGCCGGGTCCAAAGGGAGGCTAGGTAACAAAGGGCGATCGGGATCAGCAGCTCCATGAGCCCGACAAAATGATTGTGATTGACGTAGGGTCCGAAGACCCATCCACCCCACCTCGGCCGGACGATGCCGTAAATCAGACCAGGGCTGGCGAAGAACTGCAGGATGGCGAAGAGCGCCAGGGCGGAGGCGAAGACCGCGATCGCGAGTCCCAGCCGGCGGACTGGAGCCGCGGGCGATACGGTCCAGAGGTTGAGCGCCAGGAAGAAGATCATCAGGTCTGCGGCGAGCTTCAGCAGCGCCTCGCGAGTGGCGATGGGATCGGCCGTGAGGTGGCCTGAGAACTGAAGCAGGCCAAGCAGGAGAAGGGACATCGCGGGCAGGTACAGCGGCATCCAGGCGATCTGGACGAGTCGATGGCGAGCGGCTGAGACGGCCCATACGATCGAGACAGCAGCGGCCGCCAGGATCAATGCACCCCAGGCCCAGGGCTGCACCGCGCCGAAGGCCAGAGTCGCCAGCACCAGGGTCAGAATCAAGCCGGCGCGGGCAAGGGCCAGTCCCTGTTCCCCGGCATGGCGTTGAAGCGGGCGAGCCGTCTCAACGCTGTCGAATGAGAAGTCGACCGGGAGGCAGTGAAGGACGCCGGTAGGCATATCAGTGAATCGAAGCCATCTCAGTTCTTGGATCGCTCTTCCGGAATGCGCTCTCCGCCAAATTGCGGAATGGGGAGGTCGCGACCAGCGACACGTCATCGAGCCAGAATGTGCCGGAGATCTCGGGAGGGAATGCGCGGCTCCGCGGGCGCCACACCGATATCCGCACCCGATCTGTTTTCGGTCCTGTGGCAAACGCCAGGTGGATGGCGTGCCAGGACGTGGTCGCCACCGTTGTTTCGGTGGCGATGGACAGGCAATCGGGACAGGCCGGATCGAGCACCCGGAGGCGGGGACCGCTGTCCGAGGAAATCGCATCGCTGCGAACAAAGGCCGAAAGCAGGTAAGAACGGCCCGGATCGACGGGGACGAATTGATAAACGGGCTCATACTCGCCGTTCTGTTCACCGCTGAACTCGATCTGCAAGCCATGAGAACCGCTGTGAGCGGCGCTGGTGAGGCCGGCTGAAACGAACGGCTCCTGCTGGTATCGCCAGTCGAACCCCGCGTTCAAGGGAGGCTGCTCGAAGCTGCCGTTGAAAACCAGATCGTCGGGGCGGGCGTGACTCTGCGAGCCTGGATCGGCCACGACCCCCATTCGTTCGAGATCGTTCCAGACTCGAAGGGCTTGAGGTTCCGCGCCTGACTCGATGAGGTGGTCGAGGTAAGGCTCGACTTCCGAAAAGGTAAAGGGAGGTTGCTGAGCCGGGGCCTGCGCACGGGGCTCGCGCTCGAGGCGGCCCCATCCCGCGTTGGCGGGGCCATCCTGGCCGTGCTCGCCCAGAAAGTTGACGAACGCCAGCTGCAGCCGAGGATCCCGGTTCCCGCCAAGAATTTCTTCCTCCACAAGCACAGGGCCCAGCAGGGGAACGCAGACCTGAAACGTGGCCGGCGCGTAGGCGGGGTCCAGCTTCAGCAGACGCTGAAAGATAGGCAACGCCTTCTCGCTGCGGTTTGTTCGCAGGTGATAGTTGGCGGCCGACCAGAGTACGCGCGGAGTCCTGGGGCTTAATTCAAGAGCCCGCTCCAGCGACCGCCCCGTGCAAGCTGTGTCGCCTGCCGATTCGCAGGCCGCGGCGAGATCCAGCCAGTAGAGAGCCTCAACCGGATTCAGTTCGGTGGCGCGTCGGAGGTGCACGAGACCCGCCGCGAAATCCTGTCCGCCTCCGGAAGCGTGGAAGAGCACCTCGCCCAGTCGGTGATGAAGGGCAGGATTCGAGGGGTCGAGGGACAAAGCCTTCTCGAGCGCCGTCACGTCCGCCGATTCAGCCATGCTGCCGGCGATGGTGATGCGCAGCGCTTGGAACGCCATGAATGAGGCCAGCAGAACGACGGAGATCAGGAACAGATTCGCCCAGACTCGCGATCGAGGCTGCCACGGCAAGACGCTGGTCTCGAAGATTCGGATGGACATCAAGCGATGCGGGCCGAGAGGGGGACTCCTGGCTAAGAACCCGGTGTCGCCGGCGTGCGCTCGTAATACGAGTGGTATCGGGAGTACGAGGCGTAGTAGTAAGCATCGTGGCGGAAGTCGACCTTGTTCATGACCACGCCCAGCACCCGCCCGCCTGCGTTTTCCAGCAGCGCGTGGGCGCGAAGCAGCGCGCCGCGCACGGTCACCCCACTCTCCACCACCAGCACCACGCCGTCTACCAAAGTGGAAAGGATGGTGGCGTCCGTGACCATCAGGAGCGGCGGCGAATCCACCACGATGTGGTCGAAGCGCTCCCGCAGTTGCTGAAGAATGTCAGCCATTCGGGGCGAGGAGAGCAACTCCGCCGGATTGGGTGGAGTGGGTCCGCCGGGCAGCACCCAGAGCTGCGAAATACCTTCCACTTGGTGCAGCACCTCGCCAAGCTCGCCGGCCCCCGTCAGCAGACCGCTGAGGCCGCATTCCTCGGCGATCCCCAGGTGGGGCGCAATGACCGGCTTGCGCAGGTCGCCATCCACAACCAGCACGCGGCTGCCGCGTTGCGCCAGGGTCAACGCCAGGTTGAGCGAGGTGCAGCTCTTGCCCTCGTTCGGCTGCGGGCTGGTGACCAGCAGCACCTGGGGCGGACGAACTGCGGTGGAGAGCAGGATCGAGGTGCGCAGGGCCCGGTAGGACTCCGAGAGGGCGGAGGCGGGATGCTTCAAGACCGCTAGGGCCACAGCGCCGTCTGCCGCTCCCTTGGTGAGACCGTGCCGGTTTCCGTTCTTACGGTGACCGTTCCGGCGCCAGTAGGGACTCTTGCCCTCGGAACCTGCCGCCGGCACGATGGCCAGCGCAGGGGCGGCGATGAGCCGTTCGACATCCTCGGCGCTTTTGATCGAGTTATCCAGCCCCTCCTCGACAAAAGCCAGCGTTACGCCCAGGATCAGGCCGACGATGGCCGCAATCCCCAGATTGAGCAGGCGCTTCGGCCGCACCGGGGACGAGGGTGTGGCTGCCGTATCGATCACGTGAATGTTGGTGGCGCGCAAGCCCGCCGAGACGGTGGCGTCTTTCAGCCGCTGCAGCAAGCTGTCATAGAGCTGCTGGTTGGTTTCAAATTCACGTTTCAGGATGTTGTGCCGGATTAGGAGCTGATTCAGTTTGCCGACCTCCGCCTTCTCCTGCACCACGGCGTTGGAGAGTAGAGCCTCCCGTCCCCGGGCGGCGGTGTAATCGTTGTGGATCCGCTCGATCGCGCGGCGACGCTCGCCGTCAATGATGGAATCCATCGCCTTCAATTGAGCTTCGAGCCGTACCACCTTGGGAAACTTGGGTCCGTATTGGCCGAGCGCCTCGGTGTACTGATCGCTGAGGTCGGCGTACTTCTCCTGCAGGTGCTGGAGCAGATCGTCCTGCACCAGGACGGCGGCTTGCGACTGATTGGAGCGGACCAGTTCGTAGAGAGATTCCTTCTGCACGCGGTCGTTCTGGGCGTTCGTCAGATCGCGACTCAAATCGGCCAGCCGCTCTTCCACCACGTTCTCTTTGTCGCTGACGTTTACGATGGCGTTCTGGCGCTCGTAATCCACCAGCGCCTGCTGCGACTTCTCCACCTTGGCCTTGAGCTCGTCAAGCTGCTGCTCCATCCAGGCCGAGGCCTGCCGGGTGGCGTCGTACTTCTTGCGGAAGTTGTATTCCGCGTAATTGTTGACGAGGGCGTTAGCCACGGCAGCCGCCAAAGGCGCGTCCGTACTCTCGAAACTGATTTCCAGCATGCGGCTGTTCCGCATCAGCTCCACGTGCAACCGCTTCCGAAAGGCCCGGATGAGCCGACCGCGTTGCGACGGGGACATCTCCGATCCACCCGGCTCACCGGCGGCGCCGAGCGAGGCATACTCCGCCTTGCCGGCCAAGCCTAGTTGCTGGATGGTTTCCCAGGCCAGGGTGTCGCTCTCCAGCACGTTGACCTGGGTCTGCAGGAAGGCGTCGTCGCTCGGTATGCTGCGGTAAAGGTCGCTGAGCGACTGAATCTCGGGCGCCTCAGCCTCCACCTCCACCCGGGCGATCGCCTCGTAGACCGGCTGCATCTTGAAGGAGACAATCGCCATGAGCGCCACCAGGACGCAGGTGGCGGTCAGAATGGTCCAGCGGCGCTTGGCCAGCACGTGCCAGTAGGCGCGCAGGTAGAAATAGGTGTCCGTACGTTCGAGTTCGACGTCGGCGAGATGAAACGCCCCATAGCTGGCCCGCCGGAGACGGCCGGGACGGACCTGTTCTAGCGACTCGTTATCAATCATGACTGACCTGAGGGTTTAGCGTCTCCAGATGATCACACCGGTGGTGATTTGAACCGCCGCTTCGGCGGCGCGCCGCATGGCCTGCTTGCCCTTGCTGTCAGGGATAAAAAGGATCTCGTTGGCGTGCATGGGTTGATCCGGAGCGCGTCCGGCCAGCATGTCGTTCAACTTCACGGGCGCTTCTTCTTCGCTGCCCGCGCCGCCGCCCGCGCCGGAGAAGTTGGGGTGGACGATCATCGCCTTGTTTCCGATGGCGGTTGGCTTCAAATCCTCCGCCAGCGCCACCGCCTTGAGAACCGTCATCGGCTGGCGCTCGCTGTTTAACACGAAGCCCCCCGGACGATTCACCGCTCCCACCACGTAGACCACGCCGGCGTGCTCGACCGTCACCCGGTCGCCTCCGTGGAGTTCGAGGTTGAGACGCGGGTCGTTCGTGGCCATCAGCCGTTTGAGGTCAACCACCTGGACGTTGGCCCCGGCGCCGGCAGTGGGCTGATCGCTTCCCTCGCGGTCGCTCGCGCCGGCCTGTGCCGGGAAAACGGTGTTCCCGCGAGTCACCACCGCGACGCCACTGGCGTCATCAGCTAGCCCTTCGGCTTGAGCCAGAACGTCGAGCAGCGTGGTCGAGCCGAAGATCGGATAGATCTGGGGTTTCTTCACCGCGCCCGCCACGGTGACGGAGTTCAGACGTGATTCTTTCACCTCAACGGTCACGTGCGGATCGTTCACCAGGCCGTCGGCCCGCAGGCGCTCGGCGATCGTCCGGGCGAGCTGATCCGTGGTGAGTCCCGCGGCCGCGATGGGGTGCTGAAGGAGCGGCACGGTGATCAGGCCGCCTGGGCTGACGCGGTATGACCGCGACATCTCGGCGACGTCGAACACCGCGACATCAAGCACGTCGTCGGGGCTGATTACGTAGTCGACGGGCGCCGGGGGCGTCATCGGCCTGGCGATCTCTGCAGGCTGCCGCGAGAGCGGAGGCTCGTTATCGCTGTGGGGGCCCTGGCGCGCGAGGGCGCAGCCGCCGACCAGGATCCCGCAAGCCGCTGCGGTCGCGAGGAGTCGGGCAATCTTAACAGGCATAGCTCATCTTCAAGGCCGGCTTGTTCGGAAACCGTCGCGCGGACTCGACCCCGGAGGCGTCGATCTCCACGGCCACCGCTTGCTGGAGAAGCTCGATGCTGAGCACGAGTCTGAACACGCCCTTCCAGCGGAGGATGATCCCTTCGAGGCCTTCGAGGGGCCCGGCCTTGACCCGCACCCAGTCGCCATTCCTGAGAAAGGGATGGGGCTCGACCCGGCGACCGCGCTCCGTCAGGCGGCGCACCGACTCGATCTCCGCCGGCGCAATCGGGACGGGGCGATCTGCGTTCGGCACAAAATAGTGCACGCCCGGCGTGGTGAGGGCTCCGGTCCGCCGGTCGGGCCGGGTGCGCAGGAAGACGTAGCCGGGAAAGAGCGGAAGGGAGAGCTGCTTGTTGCGATCCTGCCAGCGATGGACCGCCGAGTAGAGCGGCAGGAAGACTTCGAATCCCTTCCCGGCGAGAGTCTGGGCTACCACCTTCTCGTGCTGGTGGCGGGTGTAGAGCGCGTACCAGTCGCCGGTGGCGTCGGCCCCCGGCCGCGTGTTAGTCCAGTCTAGTTCCGGCATATAGCTCCGCCCTGTGACTTACAGAGTTCTCCTCATGTAAGCCGATCCATTCGATCGCGCCGTCGACCGCTGCGTCGCCCTCCCTGCCGGGCGCGCGACCTCAGTCGTCGTCGCCTTCAGCGCTCGCCATGAAGGCTTCCGCTTGGGCGCGCTGCTCCGTCCGCAAGTGGAAAATGGCGCCCGATCCGGTGCGCGACTCCCGGTCCAGGAGCCCCTGCGCCACCAGCCACTCGAGAGCCCGGCTGGTCTCCTCGACGTCCCGGTGGATCGTCTGGTTGAGCAGGCGCCAGCGAGCCACCCCTTCGAGATCGTCGGCCGCTTGGGGATTGCGAAGAAAATAGCTGAGAATGTCCTTCGCAATGTCTTCAACCATCCGGTGCTGCATGAAATTGCGCCCCCCTAGGCGAGCGCCATGTCTGCAAGCTCGCTGCCATCGGCCAGCTTGCCCGAAAGGCTTGCCAAGAGCGCGATTCCGGCGGACCAGGGGACGCTCGGCGCGGCGGCCGGGACGCAATCGACCCGCCTTTCGGTTCAGGAGTTGATGAGAGTGAACCACGGCAAGCGCATGCAGCCGCCGTGCCGGAGGATGGGATCAAGACAGCCCGGTGCCGGGTCCATTTTGACCCGGCGCCGAGAGAGTGTCCGGAGGCTACAAGGCGGTGGGGTCGAGAGCGTATTTCTTCACCAGCCGGCCGAACGCGCGCCGGTCTTTGCCGGCCTCGATCGCCGCCCGCGTGATGTTGCCGCCATGCTTGCGCAACATCTCCTCCACGTAGAGACGCTCGAAGGCCGCCACGGCTCCTGCCCGCCCGGCTCGAAACGTCGCGGGTGACGTTGTAGGCGCCGAGGCGGGTGTAGGGATCGAGAGATGGCTGGGAAGAATCTGTGGGCCCGGCGCCAGCACCGCAGCCCGCTGCACCAAGTTGAACAACTCGCGGACGTTCCCCGGCCAGTGATAATGCATGAGCATGCGCAGGGCGCTCGGCGAAAAAGCCTTGGGTGGCGCGGCCGCTGAGGAGGACCCGCTAGCCGCGCCCGACAGAGATTCGAGCAGGTGGCGCGCCAGCAGAGGGATGTCGCCGCGCCGGTCGCGCAGAGCCGGCAGGCGAAGTTGGAGCACGTTGAGGCGGAAATAGAGGTCGAAGCGCAACTGCTTGTCGCGGACGCACAACTCCAGGTCGCGATTGGTGGCCGCCAGCACACGGACATTGGCGCGCGTGAACCGGTCCGCGCCCAAGGGCCGGTAAGAGTGGTCCTCGAGAAAACGGAGCAGCTTGGCCTGAACCGGCAGCGACAGCGAGTCGACTTCGTCCAGAAAGAGGGTGCCGCCCTCGGCCATGGCGGCCAGACCCTTCTGTTCGGCGTGCGCGCCCGTGAAGGCGCCGCGCGCGTGGCCGAACAGCTCGTTCTCGGCCAGGTGCTCGGGCAAGGCGCCGCAATCGACCGGAATGAAAGGCTGGTTAGAGCGTGGGCTGAGATGATGGAGCGCGCGGGCGCACAATTCCTTACCGGTGCCCGTCTCGCCCAGCAGCAAGACAGGAGCGTCGCTTCGGGCAAGCCGGGGAATCTGGCCGATGACCTCGACAAACGCCGGATCCTTGCCCACCAGTTGAGCCAGGCCCATCTCCTGCGCCAGCCGGTCCCGAACCCGTTCCAACTCCGTCGAGCCTGCTCCCAGCAGCCGCGTCACCCGCCTCTCAAGCTCGTCCTGGCGAAGGGGCCAGAAGACAAAGTCGTCCGCCACCTCAGCAGCCGCCGGCAAAACCCCTTCTTCCGATTCGCTGGCCAGCACGGCCAGAATCGGCGCCGCCAGCTGCCAGTCCTGCAGGCTTTGGAACATCATGGCCGCGCGCCCCCGCTCCGCGGCGGCCAGCGCGATGATCAACTGGGGATGGAGAGCGTCGAGGTCACCGGGCGCGAGCGTGGCCCACTCCAGGCAGCGGTGCGAGAATCCGGCTTGCTCGGGCAGGATGCGGGTCAGGAGCTGGCTAAGGCTGGGCTCCGGCGCTACGGGCCGATCGTTGACGGTGACCAGTCGGTGTGCCATGCCGACCCTCGTCTCTCCCCCGGAAAATGGCGGAGTTTGGCACAGCGCCGGACAGGTGTCAAGGCTCTCGATTCGCAATGCGTCTTTGGTAAGATGCGGCAGCTCACCACAGGAGCTTCAGAGCGAACTGCGCCTGCCGCGAGGTAGTGGACGTGAAAAGTCCGCACCTGTCCTGGAGTATCGTGGCGAGAGAAAAATCTCGCCAGTCCGTGGGAGTGATAGCGGCTCAGGGCTTCGCGGACTGGAACCCTGGTTCACCGAACTGCCAGAGCGCGAAGCTCATCACGTCGGCGAGTTCCTGTTCCCGTTGGGTCTTGGTGGAACCGAAGCCGTGTCCCGCTTCGTAGTCCACGCGCAGCAGGACCGGCTTGCCGCTCGAGGTGGCGGCCTGAAGGCGAGCGGCCATCTTGCCCGGCTCCCACGAGATCACCCGGGGATCGTTGAAGCCGGTCGTCACCATCACCGCGGGATACGGCGTGCCATCTTTCACGTGATGGTAGGCGCTCATTTCGTAGAGGCCCTTGAAGCCATCCTGCGACTTCACCGTTCCAAACTCCGGAACATTGGGCGGACCGTTGGGTGTGAACTCAGCCCGCACCACGTCCGACATCGGCACGGCATCGATGGCCGCGGCAAACAGGTCGGGGCGCTCGGTGATCGAGCGGCCGATGGTGATACCGCCCGCGCTGCCGCCCTCGATCGCCAGCCGCTTCGTCGAGGTGTACTTCTGCTCGATCAGGTATTCGGCGCAGGCGATGAAGTCCTTCCAGGTATTCGGCTTGGTCAACTGCTTGCCTGCCAGGTGCCAGTCCTCGCCGTACTCGCCCCCGCCGCGCACGTGCGCCACCGCGAAGACGCCGCCCCGTTCGTACCAGGCAAGATAACGCGGATCGTAAAACGGGTCGATGGTAATGCCGTAAGCCCCGTAGCCTTCCAGCAAGGTAGGATTCGAACCGTCCAGTTTCAGGCCCTTCTTGTAGACAATAGAGAGCGGAATGAGCGTCCCGTCATAGCTCTTGGCCTTCACTTCGACCGATTCGAGGTCCTGGGGTTCGTCGTAGCGCCCGACCGGCTGCAGCTTGGTATCGGTGACCTGCTTCGACTCCGGATCGTACGCATAGATCTTGTTGGCCCTCGTCCAGGACGTCATTTCGACGAGCGCGCCCGGCAGGCGTTGGTCGGTGGCCGACAGGCTGACCGTGCCTTCGAAGGGCAAGGCCACCGGTTGTGGCTGCCCGCCATAGGGGAGGCGGACCAGCCGGCCCACGCCGCCGTCCAGTTCCTGCACGTAAAGGGCGTCGCCGGCCGCCGCGATGTTCTGGATCACCGGCTGGCCGGCGGGCACCACCACCTCAGCGCCGGCGACATTCGGGGCCGACAGGTTGGTGTGGAGCACCTTGAAGCGCGAGGAGTCCTTGTGGGATTGCAGGTAGAGATCGTCGCCGTGGACGTCGAAGCTGGTGATGTCATCGTCGACGTCGCAGACCGGCTTCCAGGGTATGGCCGGACCAGTCAAGCTGGCGACCGGCGCCGCATAGGCCGTAATTTCCCTGCGCACTCCGTGGGCGATGATGCCGACGGCATAAGAAGTGCCGGGAGCAATCGCCATAAAGGGAATGTCGGTCGGATCGATCTTGATTCCCGGCACGCCGTCGCCAAACACCAGGGTGTCCTTGCCGGGATCGGCGCCCAGCACGTGCAGGTAAGCGCGGCTCTTCAGGTAGCGGTCGGTGGGAGCGGAGTCGGGGCCGAGTTTCTGGAGCCGGTTGTAGACAAACGAGTGCCCGTCCGGAAGCCAGGAAGGATTGCCAAACTGGGCGCGATCGATCACGTCGCCCGTCTCGCGGCCCGAGTCGACCTCGATCACGTGCAGCACCGCGTCTTCCGAGCCCGCCGGCGAGACGCCTACCCCCACGTAGCGACCGTCGAGGGAAGGATTGTAGTAGCTGATGGCGACGTGCGGGCCGCCGGCGCTGGCGAACTTCATCGGATCCACCAGCAGCTTTTCCTCCCCGTTGAGCCCGTCGCGCACGTAGAGCTTGGCCAGATCCTCGCTGGCCAGGCGCTTCTGGTAGAAATAGCGGCCGCCGGGAAGCCGCCGCAGGTCGCTGACTCGCGCCGGGGCGGACTCGTCAAGTTCCTTAATGCGGGCCAGCAGCGCTGCCCGGCCGGAAATGCGGTCCAGAACCGACCGGGTGTACTCGCTCTGCGCCTTGAACCAGGCCGCCACCTCCGGGTCCTTGAGGTTTTCCATGTAACGATAGGGGTCTACCACCTTCACGCCGAAGTATTCGTCCGTGACCGGGCGGACGGGCGCCACCGGCGGCGCGGTAGGCGCTGAATCGGCCAGCCCTGGCTTCGTGCCCGAGGCCGCAAACCAGGCAAGCGCCGTGGCGCTGAGCGCGATGAGCGCTGCAGCCGCGCTCCGGCGCGCGATCTCTCTCTTATTCATGATCTTTACCCCCCTGGATTGGTGAGGCTGACCCACCCTGGAACTCCGGCGAAGGCAGCCTACCACCGGAGCGGAGGCGAGTCAATCAGCAAGGGCGTCGAGATCTGGCTCGACAGGCATTCGGCCGGGCGAGGCGAGCCATGGCGCTGTGCCGATTCGCGGTCCTCAGAAGTCGTCCTCCAGGCGCGCGGCCCGTTTTCTCCCCCTGCCCAGGCTCTCCTTCTGGTCGCTTTCGCAGGCAATGCCCATCGCCGAGCCCGGATTGCTTCTTAGGTTCCTTTAGGTTCGTCTAGGTTCGTTCAGTCCGGCTCAAAAAAGACGCACTGATTCCACATGACTTACCGAATTCGAGGTCGCGGGAGTTTAGGTTCGTTTTAGGTTCGTTTTTTGATATTTTTGTTGATTCTAAACAGCTTCTTAGGTTCGTTTTTGCAATTTTTCACCCGGGGGGAGGGGGGGCGCCCCGACCCCGCCGAGGGGCGCTCGAGCCGCTTGGAGGCCCTCGTACCTCGGCACGTTTTCAACAACTCTCTTCTTTTCTTACATATTCCGGCTTCGTTGGTTGTGCCTTCCCGCGCCTTTCCAGCCTTGGGCCGCTGGCGCAGGCGAAGGCGCAGTGTCTGCCGAGCGTTCCTCAGGTGACACACGAGGGGCAGCATACTCAACAGGGTAACGCATGAAAATGAGACAGTGGCGACTTGGATGCTCACCCGTCTGCTTCATTTTCTGGCCGTGTTTTGTTGACGTTAGTCGCTGAATCGGGCGGAGAACGGAAAGCCCATCTGGAAAATCGAGTCAATCCTGCACACTGTCCAGGTGTCGAGGCTTGGCCGTAGATGCGTCGGGCGCACCCCCGCCTTCGGCTATAATCACGCGGATGGGAGGCTCTCTTCCGCCGAACCGCGGGCGCCAATCGATTTCTGAGACGGGCCGCGCCAACCCGTACTTGCGGATTCATTCCTTCACCATCTTCGTGCGCGACCAGGATCGGAGTTTGCAATTCTACCGGGACCAGCTGGGGTTCAACCTGGTGGCCGACGTTCGCTTTCCCTCCGGTGGCCGCTGGGTGGCCGTGGCGCCGCCCGACGGCACCGCTATCCTGACCCTTTCGGCTCCCAAGCCGGATTCCCGGGAATACAAGCTGATCGGCCGGCCGACGAACGTGGTCTTCGTCACGGAGAATGTGCTGGCCAAGTTCCAGGAATGGCGCCGGCGGGGGGTGCGCTTCAGCTCAACCCCGCGCTTGAGGCGCATCCAGTACGAGCGGCCAAAGGCCTCCACGGAGGCGGCCTCCCGCGAACCGGCCCCGGTTTGGGGCGCAGTCTTCACGCGCTTCCAGGACGTGGACGGAAACTCGTTTGCGCTGGCCGGGTTCGACGAACTGACGCGGGAAGTGGAAGCGCAGCGGCGGGCGGCGGCCGAGAGACTGGAAGCGGAGCGGCGCGCCGCCCAGGAACTCGAAATCGCCAAGCGGGTACAGGCCAGGCTGTTTCCTCAGGCCCTGCCACCCCTGCGGACCCTCGACTACGCCGGCGTCTGCATTCAGGCCCGCGAGGTGGGCGGCGATTACTATGACTGTCTGAATCTCGGCGGCGAACGGGTGGGCCTGGTGATTGGCGACATCTCGGGCAAAGGGATCGCGGCGGCGCTGCTGATGGCCAATCTGCAGGCTAACCTCCGCAGCCAGTGCGCGGTCGCCCTGGAACAGCCGCAGCGCTTTCTGTGCTCGGTGAACCAGCTCTTCTGCGAGAACACCGCCGACAGTTCTTACGCCACGCTCTTCTTCGGCGAGTACGACGACCGGTCGCAGCGGCTGCGCTACGCGAGTTGCGGGCACCTGGCCGCCCTTCTGCTCCGCCGCGACAACACCCTGGAGCGCCTCTATTCCACCGCCACCGTGCTCGGGCTCTTTCCGGACTGGGACTGCGAGATCGAGGAACGCCGCCTTTTCCCGGGCGATTCGCTCGTGCTCTATACCGACGGCGTCACCGAGTCGTTCAACAGCAAGGGCGAGGAATTTGGGGAGCCGCGCCTGATCGACGTCTTGAGGCGCCATCGGGAATCGGCTCCACGGGCGCTGCTCGGCTCGATCGTCGAAGAAGTCCGGCGGTTCAGCCCTCAGGAGCAGCACGACGACATTACGCTGATCGTCGCCAAGTGCCGGTCCGCCTGAAGCGATTCAGCCGGGCAGGCGTCTGCGCTCACGGGTGGCGCATCCATCGCCGCCCCCTATATGCAGTGCTCCTTCTTGCCCTGAGGGCGACGACATGAACTACGATGTCGCCGCCGCCCCGCGGGGCGGCTATCCGCCCTCGTCACAGCCCCTAGCCACCGGCCGGCCTGTGCTCTTGACACTTCTCCGCCACGGTTCCTACACTCGCTTGCAGGGGTTATCGGGGCCCTGAACACGAAACCCCCACCGTATTACCGTTCCGTCGAATGCCGGATTCGCAGGGGAGGATACCAGCGATGCGACACTCAATTCGACGATCCCTATTGGCCTGGGCCCTTGCGACCGCCGGCTGGTGTCTGAGCGCGCACGCACAGACCTTCCAAGGCAGCTTCAGCGGCATGGTGACGGACCCCAGCGGGGCGGCGGTTCCGGGAGCTACCGTGACCGCGCTGGAGCAGGACAAAGGGATCGCGCGCACCGTCACCACCGGCCCGGACGGATCCTATGTGGTTCCGCTCCTGCAGCCGGGACGCTATCGATTGACCGTCGAGAAAGAGGGATTTGAGAAGACGGTGCGGGGCCCGATGGTGCTGACGGTGAACCAGCACCCGCGCATCGACTTCATGCTCCAGTTAGGCACCCAGACGGCCACCCTGACCGTCGAGGCGACGCCGGTGGCCGTGGAGACTCAGACCTCCTCGGTCGGAACCAATATCAGCCAGCGGCAGGTGGCCGACGTACCCCTGAACGGCCGGAACTTTCTGCAGTTGGCGCTGCTGGTGCCCGGCGTGGTCCCGGGCACCGAAGGCACGCGCGTGAGCGACCGGGGCGGCGCCCTCAACGTCAATGGGATGCGGGATTCGATGAACTCCTACTGGCTGGATGGTCTGGACGACACCACCATCGGAGTGGGCCAGTTCACGGTGGCCCCGCCCATCGACTCGATGCAGGAATTCCGCATGGAAACCGGCGTCTACGAGGCCAAGTTCGGCGCCCACGCCGGCGCCCAAGTCAATATGGTGACGAAGTCGGGCAGCAACGAGGTGCACGGGACCGCCTACGATTACCTGCGCAATACCGCCTTTGACGCCCGCAACTTCTTCGACCCCTCGGTGCCGCCGTTTCACCGCAACCAGTTCGGAGGCACGGTGGGCGGCCCGGTGGTCCTGCCGCGCGTCTACGACGGCCACGACCACACCTTCTTCTTCCTCGCCTACGAAGGCACGCGCGAGCATCGGGGCTTCTACGACAATTTCCTGGTGCCGACTGTGGCCGAGCGCGGCGGCGACTTTACCGATCTGTTGAACCCGAGTTGCCCCACGCAGACGGTGCTGCTGAATCCTTTCGCCTTGTTCCAGGGCCAGGTCCTGCCTTTTACGAACATCAACCAGGTGCTGCCCCAGGCGGACCCGGTGGGTCAGGCGCTGGTGAACGAATACCCGTCGCCCAATCTCTCCAACCCCACCTGCGGTTCGGCGAATTATCAAGGGCTGGTGGACCGCGAGGTAAGCTACGACACCGCCACGGCGCGAGTGGATCATCGCTTTAGCGACAAGGACTCGGTCTTTTTCCGTTACAACCTGAACCTGGAGCGCGAATTCCTGCCTTCCGGCACCGTTCCGGAGGGCACCAACACGGTGCCGGGATACGGCACCCTGGCGCACAACTCCTACCAGATGGTGGGCGCCGACTGGACGCACATCTTCGGCGCCCGGCTGGTGAACGAGTTCAAGCTGGGGTACAACCGCTGGCAGCTTCGCGAAAACAACCAGGATGCCGGCAACCCGCTGGTACAGGAACTCGGCATCCAAGGCGTGGACCGGGCGGACCCGAATCAGACCGGACTTCCCAACCTGAACTACTCGGGTTACGCCTCTCTGGGTGGGGATGAGGGCGTACCCCAAAACGGCGCGGTCAACACCTTTCAGCTCGCCGATACCTTGACCCAGGTTTACGGGGCGCACACCCTGAACTACGGCGCCGATATCCGCACCGTCCGGCGGGGCAATTTCTCGGTCGATAACATCATCCGTGGAGAGTATGACTTCACCGGATTGATCACCGGCGGACTGGGCCAACTGACACCGCAGGCCGAACAGGGAATCGGCCAGGCACTCGGCTTGAGCGGCACGCCGAAGTTCGGCAACAGCATCGCCGACGCGCTGCTCGGACTGCCGGAGTTTTGGATCAACGGCTTCCAGGAATATATCTCCGGCGCTTTTGGCGAATACGATTTCTTCGGCTCCGACGACTGGCGCATCCGCCCCAACCTGACCCTCAACCTCGGGCTCCGCTACGAGTACAAGGCCCTGGTGAACGACAAGGCCAATCAGTTCTCGAATTTCGACTTCCAGACCGGCAACCTGCTGGTGGCGGGGAACAGCGCCGCCTCGGTGCAGAGTTTCTCCTTCAACCCGGCGACCAATTCCGTCCAGCTCCAGCCGGTGGGTACCCTGAATCTCGGCAGCACCTCCCGGAACCGATCCTTGCAGTATCCCGATCGCGACAATTTAGCCCCGCGCATCGGTTTCGCCTGGCAGCCTTTCTCGAGGTCCAACACCGTGGTGCGGGGCGGCTACGGCATGTTCTACGACCAGACCTTCGGCGACGTCTATTTCCAAAAGGCCAACAACCCGCCCTTCGTCGCCATCAACACGGGGAACATCAGCTCGGCGCTGCCGCAGTTTGAGTCCGGTCAACTCGTGCCGGGCACCGGGCAGGTGATTCAAACCGCGCTTTCCGGCCTGGTGGGCACGGTCTATCCCACGCTCAGCCCGTTCCAGCTTAACTTCCAGAACGCGATGGTCCAGGAATGGTCGCTGGACGTGCAGCAACAGACCGGCGCCTGGCTCTTTGACCTCGGCTACGTGGGCACGCGCGGCCTGAACCTGGTGCAGGAGACCGATCCGAATCAGCCCGTGAACCTGAGTGTGAGTCCCTCGGCGGCGACGCAGGCCGCCTGCGAGGCGGGCGCCTGCCCGAGGCCCTACCCTCTGCTCTCCGGCTTCTCCTACACCCAGTCCGCGGGAAGCTCGATCTACCACGCCTTGCAGTTCAAGGTGGAGCGGCGCTTCTCGCATGGCCTGTCGATGCTGGGGTCCTACACCTATTCGAAGTCGATCGACACCACCTCCGGCCCTTTCAGCGACTCGCGCAACGCCAATTTCCCTCAGAACTCCTATGACGTGGCGGCCGAAAAGGCGGTCTCGGACTTTAACTTTCCGCAACGGCTCTCGGTGGCTTATCTCTGGGCCATGCCCTTCGGCGCCACGGTGGCGAAGCTCGACAATCCGCACTGGAACTACTTGATTGAGGGCTGGCAGGTGGGCGGCGTGGTCACCGTGCAGTCCGGGCCCGCCTTCACACCCGTCATCAGTGGAGACGTCAGCGGAGCGGACGAGTCGCAGATCACGGGCAGCGGCAACGCCACTGACCGTCCTAATCTGACGGGCACGGGCTTTTATCCCACCCGGCAGACGCCCCAAGGCTGGATGAACGCTTCCGCCTTCACCGCTCCTCCCAATTTCACGTTTGGCGATGCCGGCCGGAACACCCTGCGGGGGCCGGCTCTCGGAAGCTGGGATTTTTCCCTGCTGCGCAGTTTCCGGCTGGGCGAGTCCACGAACCTCGAATTCCGCGCCGAGATGTTTAATATCCTGAACCGCCCCAACTTCGATATTCCACAGCGCGACCTGGCTTCGGCCAGCTTCGGACAGATCTTTAATACGCTGCAACCCCAAGCCGGGCTGGCTTCAGGCGGCCCGGGCGAGCCGCGAGAGCTTCAGTTGGCTTTGCGGCTCCGATGGTAGGTTGAGAAACGAGTCAATCCTGCCGTCAGGGAGTGTTCGGCGCTGCAGGGGCGAGAGGCGGGATGAGCGCGTATCCCGGTCGAGTCTCGTAGGTATCGAGGTACTGCTGAAGGTCGGGATTACCGGCCCGCTCGGCGGGCGGATACGGATAGTTCGACATCCCGTAAAACGGGAGGGGTTCGCTGGTCCGGAAAGCCGCCGTGTTAGGCTCCCCGTCCTTAGCGTAGCCGCGCGCGTAAAGCAGGTAGTCGCGTTGCCAGCCCGCCGGCAAGGCCCGTAGCCGGCTGACATCGAAGCTTAAAGTCAGCTCATCGCCGGCGGCCATCACCACCAGGCGGTCATCCGCCGACTGCACCAGATCGTCCACATCCCCGTATCTCGTGTAGCGCCCGCCGAACGGATTCCATGGAGCATTCACCAGCCGCCGGTCGTAATCGAAGGAATCCGGCTTGACGTGACGCGCGTCCGTCGCTGGGGTTGAGAAACCGCGATAATGCAGGTCGGCGGAGATCAGGGGCGCTTCCGCCATGCCAACCGCAAAGGAGTTCAGCGCTCCTTCCTTGGCCTCAGCGGCCGGCAGCAGATTCCCGCTTGCGCGGGAATGACTGCCCTGGAAAGAGCTCGCCTGCCCGAATGGATCGGCCAGGCGGCGGTCGTCGAGGCTGAGAAAGATCCGGTCCCAGTAGACACAGAGGTTGGTCACGATGCGCACGTGGTGGTCGGCGGAGAGGAACTTGCCTGCAAGGTCGACCCGAAAGGTGCGATCGGTGCCGCTAGGCAAACCCATATCCGGCACCGTGGTCACCCACTTGCCGCTCGGGTCGCGCACCTGCAGATAAGGCGAGACCATCGACAGGCGCTTGTTGGTCTCGAGCGCCCGGGCCGCATTGGAGTCGGTCCAGAAGACCCAGCCGGTGAGCCAGAGGGCGGGTTGGGCTGAAGCGGGAAACCGGCCGAGATCGAGGGTCAGGGTGTGCGAATCGGCCAGCCCGAGGATGCGATGGCGGCGAAAATCGGCCGGGTAACGGCCGTCCGCCTGCCGGATCAGCGGGAGCACGTCGTGACCGTGATCGTCCACTGCCGACGCGGGTTCAACTTGACGCTGCACGGCGTAAATCTCGGGCGGCGCGGGCGCGGACGCATAGACCTCGTTGGCGTAGATGGCCTCGGACGGCGGGTGATCGACGGCCGCGAGGCGGAGCTGATCGAAATAATCCGTCTCGCGCATTTCACTCGTGACCTGGAAGGTCAAGCGGCCGTTCTGCGGGCGGGGGACGTCGCCGAGTCGAACCACCTGGTCGGGATTGGGCCGGAGGCGCGTGCCGTCCGGCGCCAGTTCACCGAGCGGCGCCACGCCCATGATGTCGGTAAGAAAGACGTATCGATGGCCGTTCCAGACGTAGAGGAACGGGCAGGAGCTGGCCAGGCGCTCGGACTCGCGGACGGCCACAGACTTGCCGGCGGCGACGTCGATCTCATTTTCAACGATCAGGTTCGGCCAGGTCACGCGGACCACGTCCAGCTTGTCGAGCTTGCCGGTAAAGACGCGGACGGGGCTGCCCGTCGCCAGCACCTTGTTATAGTAGTCGCCCGACTTGAACTCCACCACGCTGCCGACGCCCTCCTTGTTGCTCTTGTAACCATCAAGGGTGACACTCGACCAATGCGCCGGCGGGCCTTCGAGCACGCGCAGGGCGCCGGCGTCCGCCGCGATGAGATCGAGCTTCGACGGCGTCGTCAGCGAGGCGGTGGCCAACGCGCCCGGGGCGGAAGCCGTCTGCGAAGGTCCAGCCAGCTTGACCTCGGCGACGGGTCCCAACTGGCCGCCCCGGTTGAGAACCGCGTGCAGGTGTCCGGTGTCGTCGAAAGCGATCAGGTCATCAAACCCGTCGCCGTCGAGATCCGCCACCGTCCCCAACGTACCGAACCGTTCGGCCTTGCTCAGCGGAAGGGCGGGGGGCAGGTCCGCCGCCTGGAAATGCGCGTCACCCCGGCCCCAAAGCACGCTGTAACCGTGCGGCGACCAGAGGACCAGATCAAAAATGCCGTCATGATTCAAGTCCGCCACCTGGGCGTCGACCGCCGGCACTTTGCTGAAATCAGCCCCCGCCTCGGCCGTGGCGTCGGTAAAGCGGTCCTCGCCGCGATTAAGAAAGAACAGAGGAGGAGCATCCTCACGGAGCAGGACCAGGTCGGCATAGCCGTCGTCATTGAAGTCCGCAAAGACCGCGCTTCGCATCTTGCCCCGAACCCCGCTCAGGCCCGCGGCCGCGCTAACATCGGAGAAAGTTCCGTCGCCATTGTTCCGAAGGAGGTGGGCCGAGCCCGGCTCAAAGTCCTGGGGGAACTCAAACGACGGCTTGTGCGGGGGCGAGGCAAGATCGGTGTAGGCGGTAGTGACGATGTCGAGAAAGCCGTCGTTGTCGGAATCAAACGCGATGACGCGCGTGTCAAGCTCGCCGACCTTGGCCGCAAGGCCTGCCTTGGCGGTGTCATTCGAAAAGGTGCCATCACCGTGGTTGTGGTAGACGGTGACACCGCCCAGTCCGGCGACCAGCAGGCTGGGATGGCCGCTGTTGTCGTAGTCGGCGAAGACCGCCGAGAGGCCGCGGCCGTCGCCTGCTACTCCGGCCTTCTCCGTCACGTCGGTGAAGCCGCCCTTGCCGTCGTTGTGCAGGAGCTGGCTGGCGCCCCCCGGCCGCACGACATAAATATCGGCGTGTCCGTCGCCGTCGTAATCGCCAATGGCAATCGAAGGCGGAAACAGGGTCAGAATCTTGCGGCGGGCAAAGTCCAGGGAATAGCCGCCGGCCCTGATCGCGCCCGGGGCGGGCGAAGCTGTCCCGCCCGGGAGCGGGCGGATTCCAAGGCGAGCCGTAACGTCCTCAAACACTGGGACCGATTTGGCGGGTGGCATGGCCGCAGGGGCAGCCGAGGGGACCAGGATCGCCCCGTAGCGGCCCGCCTCGAGTGCCGGATACTGAATGGAGATATTGGGCACCTTGTCACGCAGCGATTGATTGATCTTGAGATACTTCTGCGCCTCCTCCGGCCGCCGCAGGCGCGTCAGGATCGTGAAGATATGGAAGGTTGCGGCGACGTAGAAGTTCTGTCCCTGGCCGAAGCCCATATCTGAAACGCGCTGGAAAGCGACCAGCGCCTCGGGCAATCGCTTTTCAGCGAAGTAGACCGTGCCCAGATTGAACCAGGCCGCCGGATCACTCGGGTCCGCGCCCGTCACGTGCTTGAGCTCGGCCTCCGCGTCCGGATAGCGCTGTTCCCGCTTATAAAGAACACCGAGGTTGTAATGCACCGCCAGAAGCTTGGGATCCATGCGGGCAGCGGTGCTGAGCTCGCCCAGCGCCTGGTCGAGCTGGTTGTCCTGCATCAGAGCAAGGCCCAGGTTCAGGTGATCGGTGGCAAAGGCCTCTCCTGAGCCCACCGCCTTCTCGAACTGCTCCACGGCCTCGTCGTACTTTCCCTGCTCATAGTAGGCCTTGCCGAGATTGCGGAACCGCTGTACCTCGGCGGCCGTAAACGGGGAGCCGGGCGCCGCCGGAACGTCCGCCGATGTGGCACCGACGAGCCGCGCGGCTGAGCGAGGCACCGCGCGCCGGCCAAGCGAGATCAAAGCAAGGGCGGCCACCAGGACCAGACCGGAGGCGCCAGCGAGTCGGCGGGCTCGACCGGGATGGTCTGTAATCCTTAGGGACAAAGAAGGACGGCTCATAGCAAGAGCGCATTATACAATGGCGTGCGGTCTGCGCCGCGCTGAATTAGCCGACGAGATTGAGTTTTCGGGGGCGTCGGGCGAGGCCGGGGAGTGGAAGCTCGCCTTGCAGGTTCTCAGGGAGCGGGACGAAACCGGGTTACTCAACCGCGATCAGAGGCCAGCAGTCATCGATTCCGGTCGCTTCGAGCGGAATGAGGCGCGAGATAGCTGGCCGCTTCCGGTTGTGCCTGCCCGGCCAGCGGCTCCCGGAGCCGACCGGCTGCCGCCGATCAAAATGCAACCAGGCCCGGAGCTTCTGGCGCGCCTTGTGAAGCTGAGCTTTCGAGTTGCCCACCGAGCAGTTCATGATCCGGGCAATCTCGCTGTGTTCGTAACCGTGCACCACGTAAAGGATAAAAACCGCCCGGTACGTCGGCGGCAGGCTCGAGATCGCCCGCTCCAGAGTGAGGCGGTCAAGACAGTGCCGGAGGCGCGGGTCCTGGGCTCCGGCCTCAGGCCGCACGTTCTCCCTTCGGGACTCGCCTTCCCTCTCGAAAGGTACGTTCCGGGCGCCTTGCCTGCGGAGGCGCGCCAGAGCGGCGTTGACCACCATCCGGTAGAGCCAGGTGGAAAATGCGGATTCGCCGCGGAAGAGAGAAATTTTCCGGAAGAGGAGCAGGAACACTTCCTGGCTGAGGTCCTCGGCGTCGGCGGGCGCCCGGGTCATACGTAGAGACAGCGCGTACACGCCTCGCTTGTGCTTTTCGAACAAGGCTGCAAAGGCGGCCTCGTCCCCGGCCTGAGCGCGCGAAACCAAGTGGCTCTCCGAATTCGCCTCAGACCGGCCAGGGGACCTTTCACAATCGACACTCATCTGCATTCTCCCGCGAAGATGGTCGACCCCACCTCCGCCCTCCGAGATCCAGTGTGACGCGGGCCACTGGGCGAAGTCTCCACCGCCCAGTAAAGAAGTTGTAAAAAGTTGTCGCCGCCGCCGGCCCGCGCCTTGCCCCCCGCCTGATTACAATTTGTTACAAGTGCGAGACAACGAGAGATGACGCGCCCGGGTTACGAAGGACTATACTAGGCGGCAGGCGGAAAACGTGAGCTTCGACCTGCTTCGACGGCGCAAGGACCTTCCCCTTTCACACGTCCGCCTCATTGCGCTCGCTCTGCTGGCGGTCCTGCTGCCTGCCGTGGTCCTGCTGGTTCTGCAGTACCGGTCCCTCTCCGATGTCGAGCATGAAACTCGGATCGCGGTGGAGGAGAATCTGCGCGAGGCGGCTGAGGGGGTCCGGTGGAGCATTCAGGGTTACATGGAGCGCGTGGGCGAGGAGGTCCTGCTGCCCGTGCCCTCGAGGTTCTTCGTGCAAAAGCAGCCGCCCTGGACGGAGGAGAGTGCCCGGGAGGTGTTTCGGAAGTATCCCGAGGTCCAGCAGATTCTCCTGGTGGTCGACGACTCGCAGAAGTCCGAATGCGACCGCGTCGCCTACGTCTATACCCGCGACCGAACCTACAAGCTGTTCGCGTCTCAATGGAATGAGTTCCCCGACATCCAGGAGGCGATCGCGGCGCATAACAAGGCGGACCTGCTGCTGGCCGCCACTGCCCAGGCGGCCCGAAGCCGCTTTTGCTACTGGCAGGACGGAGGGGCGCGTGACGATGGAACGGCCGATATCAGCTATTGCCTCCTCGAACCTGGAAGCGCCTGCGAAGTGGGTTTTGTGGGTCTGCGGCTTGACATGGCTAAGGTCCGCCAGCAGTACCTGCCGCAGCTGGTCTCGAGCCTATCCCACAGCCATCAGCAGGGCCCAGGCGCCGCCAACCTGATCCTCGCGATCCTCGACCGGCATGGCAAACGGATCTGTTCCAGCTCTCCGGAGGAGGCGAGTTCCACCGCGCGCGCCAGCCTGGCGCCCGTCTTTCCTCAGTGGGAAGCGACCGCCGGCTTTGGCGGCTCCGATATCGACGCCCTGGCGCGAGCCAGCTTTCAAAAGGGGCTGTGGTTTACCGCCCTGGTGGCCGCCGTGCTGCTGGCCGGGATCGTGATGATCGTGCGGGCGGCCGGGCGCGAGTTGAATCTGGCGGAAGCCAAACAAACCTTCGTCTCCAACGTTTCCCACGAGCTGAAGACGCCGCTCGCTTTGATCCGGCTCTTCGCCGAAACGCTGGAACTGGGCCGCGCCAAGACCGCCGGCAAGGCGCAGGAGTATTACCGCATCATCCATAACGAAAGCCGGAGATTGTCTCAACTGATCGACAACATCCTGGACTTTTCGAGGATTGAGGCCGGCAACCGTCAATATCATTTTATTCCGGCCGATCTGGTGGAAGTGACTCGAGCGGTGGTCGCCAGTTACGAATACCAGATTCGCGAGGCTGGCTTTGAGCTGGTGACCCGCTTCGATCCTGACCTTCCCCGCGCACAGGCGGACGCCGGCGCCATCTCGCAGGCCATTCTGAATCTGCTCAACAACGCGGTGAAGTACTCCGAGAAAAGCAAGCACATCGAGGTTAGCGTGCGAGCCAAGAACGGCGGGATCGCAGTGGCGGTGGCCGACCGCGGTATCGGCATTCCTCTGTCAGAACAGAAGCGCATCTTCGAGAAGTTCTACCGTGTCAGCACCGGGCTGGTTCACGAAACCAAGGGCAGCGGGCTGGGGCTCACCTTGGTCAAGCATATCGTAGAGGCGCACGACGGCTTCGTGTCGGTGGAGAGCGCTCCGGGCAAGGGGAGCCGCTTCACCTTGTGGCTGCCGGCGCTGATGGAAAGAAACGGCGGGCGCCCCGGGCTGGCCGGTGAAGGAGACCTCGTTGCCCAAGGTATTGATTATCGAGGATGAGCGCGACCTGGTCCTGGGCCTGAAGGACAATTTCGAGTACGAAGGCTACCAGGTGTGCGCGGCCTACGACGGCGAGTCGGGAGTGGAGTCCGCCCGGCGCGAGGACCCGGACTTAATTCTGCTCGACGTGATGCTGCCCCGGATGAACGGTCTCGATGTCTGCCGGGAACTGCGCCGCACCGGTGTGGCCACGCCGATTATCATGCTCACGGCCCGCAGCGCGGAAGTGGACAAGGTTGTGGGGCTCGAGGTCGGCGCCGACGACTACATCACCAAGCCTTTCAGCTTGCGTGAAGTGCTGGCCCGGGTACGCGCCGCCTTGCGGCGTTCACGGGGCCAAGTCGCCGAGCTCGAGACCTTCGAATTCGGTGACGTGCAGCTGAACTTCCGGAAGCACCAGGCCACCAAGGCCGGCCGCCCGCTGGAACTGTCGCCCCGGGAACTCGCGACCCTGCAGTTTCTGGTTCAGCACCGCGGGGAGACGGTGACGCGCGAGCACCTCCTGGATGCGGTCTGGGGATTGGACAACTACCCTTTCACGCGCACCGTGGACAACCACATTGCCAAGCTTCGGCAGAAGATCGAGGATTCCGCCTCCGAGCCCCGCCACATCATTACCATCCATCGCGTCGGTTACAAGTTCATCCCCTGAGGCTCGGCAAGTGCCCTCACCCGCGCACACCACCACCCCAGCGCGGGCAAAGTCTGACGGCTCCTCAGAATCGGCCTTTAGGAGGCACGAGCTTGAGCTGGCTTACTCTTGATCGGTCTCGCGGCCCGAGTTCTCACCCGTGCCGTTCCTGGAGTCGCTTTGTTTGTAGAGGTATCGGATGCAGGACTTGAAGATCAGCAGATTGGGCTCACCCGCCCGATGGACCTTAATGCAGTTTTTGTCGTACCACTCAATGACGCCGCGAATGGTTTCACCGCTGTCCAGGACTACCACCATGGGCGTGCGGGCCTGCATTTGCTTCACGTAGTAAAAGCTCTCGGCATTGGTCTGATCGGGCGGCGTCGGCTTGCGCCGTTGCATACGTCCGGACGACATCTGTTCCTGAATCTCCGAAAGGCTGGGGCGAATCAGTTTGCGGTTCACGCTTACAAGCTCCTTCATGGCAAGTCCCTCACACTGAGCGGGGCTTCCCCCTCTCTTCGCGGGAAGCTTTACACGAGGTGTTGTCCTGGTCTCTCTCGCTGGATCTTGCTTTAGCTCCCCAGGGCAGATCAACAACCCTAAAGTAAAGACCGAGTCTGCCCACCAATCTAGCACGCCTCCCGGCGGGGCGCAATCAAATTGTCGAAACGTTTAGGTACTCCCACCGCTCCTCGCACCGAGGACCCGTCAACCGCTATCCGGCAGCCGGGCGAGAGACGACCCCAACCGCGAGAGCGTCCAGCCCGAGTTGCTGATTGACGTTCCTGATTTGGAGGCGGTACGCCTGGTCCAGCCCTTCTTTGAGCATGCCAATCCCGTCAAACCCCAGCCTTGCAGCCCAAGCCTTCAGACGGGGCGCCAGATCGAGATGGGTGATGCGGGCCTGGTCGCCGCACTCCAGAACCAGGAGCAGGTCCCGGCAGAGTGCATAGCCGATGCCCAGCGCCTCGTCGAAGCGCCCCCGGTCGCCGGTCAGCGCGCGGCTGGAATCGAAGATCCCCTGCCAATCGGGAGCCAAGCGGCCGGACCCGCCCGCGCTCCGGCTGACGCTCTCGAGGAAGTGCAGCCAGGGCTCGCGGCGCTCGAGATAAGCGCCGAGATTGAGGCTCAACGCCTTGCCGGCGCTTCCTCCTGCCAGGCGCGCGATCTGGGCCCGCTGCGCGGCCGGAGCCGGGCTGCGCTCGGCCAAGAGCTTGGCGATCAACTGCTCGTCCAGCGGGGAGAAGCCAATTCTCTGGCAGCGGGAGCGAATCGTCGGACGCAGTTCTCCCAGGTTCGGACAGACCAGCACGAGGGTGGTGGTAGCTGGCGGCTCCTCCATCACCTTCAGCAACAGATCGACCGCCTGCCAGTGGATCGCCTGAGCCTGGTCGATAACGAAAAATCGCTGGGGCAGTTCGAAGGGCCGTGTATAAGCGATCTGGCGCAGCATCCGCACCTGTTCGGTGAGGATATAGCGCGTGAAGGGCGCGATGAGCTGCAGGTCAAAGTACACCAGGCCTTCCAGGCGCCGGGCCGATTCTTTCAGCTCGCGGCGTCGGGCCAGGTCCTCGGCAGAGGCCGCAATCATCTCATCCGCCCGGCGGCAGCGCGCGCATTGGCCGCAGAAGTCGTCCGGGAGACGCTCGCAGACCGCCGCCTTGGCCAGCATCAGCGCCAGTGTCTTCTTGCCCACGCCCTCCGGGCCTGTGAAGAGCAGGGCGCCCGGCAGCCTTTGGGCGCGAAGCATGTCGCGAATCGTTTGAACAGCGGCAGCGTTTCCTAGGAATGAATCAAAAGGCATCTTCCTGTCCGCTCAAACCCGCGTGCCCACTAAAGCGGCCTGCCGCGCTTGGCTACTCGTTTGTGGCCCGGCAGCCGTCCCTCCACCGCGCGCCGGATCTCAGCCTCCACGTCCCGGGGCCGCCCGCCCGCCAGAATCAGTCGGACCCGGCCCGGGTCGCGCCGCGCCAGCGCCCGGTAGCCTGCGCGCACTCTCTGCTGAAACTCGAGACCGGCAACCTCAAAGCGCGTCCCCTGCGATCCCGACCTGTGGTCGCGCCGCCGGGCCCTTTCGAGGGCGAGGCGCGGATCAAGATCGAGCACCAGCGTCAGGTCCGGCTGCGTAGCCCCGCAGATCAGGCGGTCGATCCCACGCACGGTCCGCAGGCCAAGCCCGCGGGCGTATCCCTGATAAACGAAGCTACAGTCGTTGAACCGGTCGCTGACCACCACCTCGCCGCGATCAAGCGCCGGCCGGATGACGTCTTCAAGATGCTGAGCTCGGGCGGCGTAGAAAAGCGCCAGCTCGGCGTGCGGGCTGAGGTGTTCGTGGTCACCCAACAGGATCGCGCGTACCTTCTCCCCCAGCGGGGTGCCGCCCGGCTCCCGCGTGGCCCGCACTCGGTATCCCCGCCCGCGCAAATAGCGGACCAGACGACGAAACTGTGTTGATTTCCCGCTGCCGTCGATGCCTTCGAAGGTGATGAAAAAACCGCGCGACTTCAACCTCACCTTGTGTTAGGGGCGTCCAGGGACCACAATAATTCCGTGAGCCAAGCTACTCGAAGCAAGTAACGGCGGGGCCGCTGCCCTGAGCGCCGGAATCAATACCCTATTCGAAGTTAGCATCCAAGGGCGCTGGCTCACAAGCCTTGACAATCCAGCGGGGCACCGTGGAGATCCGGCTGCCACTAAGTAGCGTCGAAATGCTGCCGAGTGAGAGGACGCTCGCCCGCGTGGTGGAAGGCGGAGGCCCCCGGGAATCGCGATGACCAGTGAAATCGAGGAAAACATCGCCAGAGTCCGGGAACGGCTCGCCGCAGCGTGCGCCCGCGCCGGCCGGCGTCCCAAAGACGTCCGTCTGGTGGCGGCCACCAAAACGGTCTCAGCCGACCGGATTCGCCAAGCCTACCAGTGCGGTTTGAGCGACTTCGGCGAGAATCGTGTGCAGGAGGCAGGCTCCAAGCGGGAGGCGCTTGCGGATCTGGCGATCACCTGGCATCTGATCGGCCACCTGCAAAGCAACAAGGCCAAGCCGGCGCGCGACCTCTTCGCCTGGGTACATTCGGTGGACTCGCTCCGCCTGGCCGAGCGGCTCCATCGCGCCGCTAGCGGCAGCCTGGAGACCCTGAGCCCGAACAGTCGACGGCTCAAAGTGCTTATCGAAGTGAATCTGGGGGGCGAGGCGACCAAGTCCGGCATCGCTGAGGCCGAGGCGATGGAGCTGGCCGGCCAGATCGGCCGCCTCGATAGCCTCCAACTCTGCGGCTGGATGCTGGTGCCGCCGTACTCGGATGAGCCGGAAGCCAGCCGGCCTTATTTTTTCCGTCTCCGCGAACTCGCGAAAGTGATAAACTCGGCGGGCTTGCCCGGAGTCGCGACCCAGGAACTTTCGATGGGTATGAGCCACGATTTTGAGGTGGCGATTGAAGAGGGCGCCACTATCGTGCGCGTGGGCACGGCTATTTTCGGACCCCGATCCTAGCGGCAGGTATTTAGGAGGCAGAACCCCATGGCGCCTTTTCGAGTCGAGGGCATGCGGGTCACGTTCCGTGCAAGTGTCAGGCCCCGCGCCGCGCGCGACCGGCTGCGCCTGGACCAGACCGGCAGGCTGCGCCTCGAGATCCGCGCCGTACCCTCGGAAGGCGCCGCCAACCGGGCCATCATCAAGTTTCTCGCCAAGGGGCTGCACGTTCCCCAGGACTCCATCGAGATCGCCATGGGGGGCAAGGCCCGCCAGAAGCTGATCCGCGTGGTCGGGCACCCTCCTTACATCATCACGGACCGGCTCATGGACCTGGCACTCCAGCAGTAAAGGCCGCGCTCGCGCCCGGCCGGGCAATGAAACGCCTTCCGCTGACATGGCTCTCGGATCGCCCTTTCATTGTCCTTGCGCTGAACTCGAGGGTCCCGACCGCCCTTCACCGGGCTTGAACACCCGGTCGTAAAGCAGCATCAGACCGGTACCCGCGATCCCGACCGCCGTCACCACCCACCACATCTGCTGCGGCCGGCGCAGGACGTCGCCGAAGTGGTGAAGCAGATACCCTCCCAGAGGGCCCGCTACAAAATAGCCGATGGCAATCGGTAGGAAAGCGTAGCCCATATACAAGCCTTGCTGGCCCGGCGGCGCTAGCCTCGAGATGTAATCGTAATAGCGGGCCGACTGCGTCATCTCACCCAGCGCGAGCACGACCAGGGACAGGATGAGACCCAGCGTCGTAGGGTGGATTGCCAGAATCAGCCAGGACAGGCTCGAGATCAGCAGTCCCAGGGTCATGGCGGAGAAGGCGCGAATCCTGCGCGTAAGATAACCGATCAGAATCTGAAAGCAGATCACCGTGAAGGCGTCGATCGAAAGCAGAAGGTCGGCATTGGCGTTCGGATCCACGTAGCCCCGCAAGAAGAGGGGCGCCGAAACAAACTCCTGCCAGAAGACGATGTAGAAGCTCGAAAAGATGAGCAGGAACAGCACGAAGCGAAAGTTGCCCAGGACCTCAAGCATGTTCCGGATCGCCGCCGCCACGCTTTCAACGGGCTGCTCGCCCGGGGCCTTGGGTTCGCGGAAGAAAAGGAAGGTGACCAGGAACATCAGAAGAACGCTGGCCGCCGAAACCCGGAAGACGTTGGCCATACCGAGCCCCAGTCGACGCCGGACCAGCCAGGCCATGATCGGCCCGAGCGTGCCCCCGATGTTGACGATGGTGTAGTAGATCGAATATCCGATGGTACGAACGCTTTCGGTGGAAGCTCGCGCCGTGGTGCCGGCCACGCACGGCTTCACCACAGCCGGTCCGAGCGCGGGAATCATCAGGATGCCCAGCACGAGCCACCGGTCGCCGAGCGCCTGGCGAGCGGCCTGCATCCATGGAGCAGCGAGCGAGCCCAGCAAAAAATAGCCCACCGTCATGACGAGGTAAGCGAACATCAGCGCCCGGCGAAAGCCGAAGCGGTCGGCCAGCGATCCCCCCAGCACGGGCAGAAACCAGACCACGAACCCAAAGGTGCCCAGCATCCACCCCGTGAGCTCCTTCGAAAAATGAAGCTGCTCGCTCAGGTAGATCGCCAGCACGGCGCTGGCTCCGTAATAGGCCAGGCGCTCAAAGAGTTCGGTGACGTTAGCGACCCAGAACGGACGTCCGAAGCCGGTGCGAATCTCCTGCAGCCGCTGGCTGAAACTCACGTGATCTCCTGCGGAAACGATCCAGACAAACGAGTTTCGGATTGTAGCCTAACTCGGGGTTGGTATCGCTCAATTTGTGTGGTTCGCTGTGCAAATGGCACTCGCGGGGGGCGAGGCTCCTTCAAGCGTGGGCGTTCGGTTTTGTGGAGCCACCCGTGGCCTCACATCATTCGCCGCCCAGGTGCCTTGCAAGCCTCGGGCTGTCATGCTAGTTTCTTAGGTCTGTTCTGCAAACACACACGGAGGCGGCATGACGCAAGACGCGCTCGGCTTGATCGAAACCAAGGGCCTGGTAGGAGCCATCGAGGCAGCCGACGCCATGGTGAAAGCAGCCAACGTAACCCTGGTGGGCAAGGAGTATATCGGCGCCGGTTTCGTCACCGTCATGGTGCGCGGAGACGTCGGCGCGGTGAAGGCCGCCACGGACGCGGGCGCCTCGGCGGCGCGGCGCGTCGGCGAACTGGTGAGCGTCCACGTGATTCCGCGCCCGCATGGCGAGGCCGAGAAGATCCTGCCGGGCGGCAGCCTCATGGGCGGAAAGAAAGGCTCTGTCGGGTAGCGCTAGGGATGGGGGTCAGGCTGGGAAAGCGCCCGGCTTCGCAGTATCGAGCCCCTCACATCGCCCCGGTTCCGGACCCCGGTCTCTCACTCCCTCATGGATCGCGATCTCGAGTCCATTCAGGAAGCCCGCCGCCTGGTGGAGAAGGCGGCCGAGGCCCAGAAGGTTCTGGCGGGTTACAGCCAGGCTCAGATCGACGCAGTGGTGGCGGCCTGCGCTGAAGCCGCGCGCCTCCAGGCGGAGCCGCTGGCGCGCCTGGCGGTGGAAGAGACCACGTACGGCAAAATCGAGGACAAGGTTCAGAAGAACCTCTTCTGCGCGCGCGACGTCTACGCCGCAATCAAGGATATGAAGACGGTGGGCGTGATCCGGGAGGATCCGGAGCGCGGCATCGTCGAGATGGCCGTTCCGGCGGGTGTGGTGGCAGCCATCATCCCGGTCACCAATCCCACTTCCACCGCTATTTTCAAGGCTCTGATCGCCCTCAAGGGACGCAACACCATCGTCATGAGCCCGCATCCGGGCGCGGTGCGATGCATCTCCGAGACCGCCCGCTTGCTGGCGGAGGCCGCCGCAACGGCCGGCGCACCCGAGGGGTCGATCGCCTGCCTCCGCCTTCCGACCCCGGAGGCGACCGAGGCGCTAATGAAGCACCGCCAGACGGCGATCATTCTCGCCACCGGCGGAGCCGGCCTGGTCCGGGCGGCGTACAGCTCAGGCAAACCGGCGCTCGGCGTCGGCCCCGGGAACGTGCCGGCCTACATCCACAGCTCGGCGGACGTGGCCAAGGCGGTCAACGACATCCTGACCGGGAAGTCGTTCGATTGGGGGACGATCTGCTCTTCCGAGCAGCACATCGTGGTCGACCAGGCGGTGGCCGAGCGCGCCCGGCTCGAGACCGAGCGGCAAGGCGGCTTCTTCCTGACGGCGGAGCAGGCGGCCGCGGTAGCCCGGCTGCTGATCCTGCCTAACCTTCGTGTCAATGGCAAAATGGTGGGCCAGTCGCCGGAGCGCATCGCGCGCGAGGCCGGCTTTGCTGTACCGCCAGGCACCCGCGCCCTGGTCGCGCCCCTCACCGGGATCGGGCGCGAGCATCCGCTTTCGGCCGAAAAGCTCTCGCCGATCCTCTCTTTCTTTACGGTGGCGGACTGGCACGAAGGCCTGGACGTGTGCCGGCGCCTGCTGGAGTTCGGCGGCATGGGCCACACCATGGCGCTCCATGCGAGCGACAACCAGGTGATTCGTGCCATGGCCCTGGAACTTCCGGCTTTCCGCCTGGTGGTGAATTCGCCCGCGCCCCATGGCTCCGTCGGCTGGACCACCAACCTTTCCCCGTCTATGTCATTAGGGTGCGGGACGCCTGGCGGAAACATCACCTCCGACAACATCTCGCCCCTTCACCTCGTCAACATCAAACGCCTCGCCTACGAGCGTCGCCCGGCCGACCACGAGCACGCCGGGGCCGGCGCAGGCGCTACACTGTCCGCCGGCATCAGGATCTGGGAGGCGCCCCCGCCGAAGACAGCCGGCGCGACCACCGCTGCTGTCTTGCCGGCCGCCCTCGATCGTGCGGAGATCGCCCGCGTCGTGGATCGCTTTCTGGCCTCCCGCGGACAAATCCAGAATCCGCCGCCGGTAAACTCATCGCAGTCCTGTGGTCTCGTGACCCAGCCGGGCGGCAAGACCGTTCCCAGCGCCCCGGCGGCTCCGGCTTCTGAGCCAGCCAAACCGATTGCAGCCCCGCCGGCCCCAAAGCCGGTCGAGTTTGTGTGCGAGGATGACGTCCGGCGAGCGATCACCAAGGGCCAGCGGATTCCGGTGGGACCCCGCACGATCATCACCCCTGCCGCGCGCGATCTCGGCGAGGCGCGCGAGGTCTTCACGCGCACCAGTTGATCTTCCGCTCGTGACCGCGACCGGAGCCGCAAGGTCTATCCGGGTTGGGGCTTGGGCTTCGGCGGCGGCGGCAGCGAGCGCAGCCGGCTCTTAACAGATTGGAAATCGGGATTGTCCGGGAGCCAGGCCTTGGCGGGACCCAGCTCGGGGATCTCTTCATCCACGGCCTTGATGCGGTTGCCTGGGCTGGGATGGTCGGAAAAGAACTGCAGGGTCTGCTGTGGGTACTTTTGCTGGATGATTCCGAAGAACTGCGCCATGGCGTGCGGATCATAACCGGCGCGGTAGAGAATGTAAGTGCCCACGGAGTCGGCCTGCGCCTCCAGGCCGCGCGAATAATGCAGTAATATGGACTGGACGCCTGCCCCAACGCCAAGCTGAAACAGTTGACCGAGTATGCTGGTGCTCTGCGCGGCCACCAGGCCCCCCAGAATCTCGAGGGGCTTCTGGGCCAGCATCATTTCGGATGCCTGGTGGGTGCCGTGCCGCATCACCACGTGACCCTCTTCATGCGCCAGGACGCCGGCCAGCTCTGCCTCATCCTCGGCAGACTCGATGGTGGCGCGGTCTACGTAGATGTAGCCACCCGGCAGGGCAAAGGCATTGATATCGCCGCTGTTCAGCACCCGGAACTGCCAGACGTAATCCGTTTCGTTGTTGGGCGCAAAGGCGGAGAGGCGACGGCCGAGCTGGTTGACGTAACGTGAGGCTTGCTCGTCGTCCAGGATGGGCATCTGCTTCTCCACCTGGGCCGAGTTCTCCTTGCCCAACTGGACGTCCTGAGCCACCGAGAAGAGGTCGAAACCGGGGTGAAAGTTGAGGTCCGCCGCCAGAAGGAGGGTCGCCAGGCTGCACACAACCGCGGCCGCGGCCCCAAAGCCAAGGGTCTTTCGCAGAGCCGGCTGGAGTCTCAGATGCCGCATCGGAAACACCGTCTGCGAAACTGAACCCGCGGCCAAGCGTTTGGGCTGCCAGAGTGCTGGCCATGCCTCCGAGCCGGCGCCTTCTCGCTTGGTCTGAATCGCAGTGCTAGTCTGCCGATCGTTACCTGAAATTTCGACCCGGCCCCGACACTGCTTTGCGGGGAAACCCTCAAGTTATGTTCGCACAGAATCGGCCAGCCCGCAACTACGCCCCCGGCGGCTTTGCTCCGAAGCGCGAACCCTGATTTGACAAACCAGCCACGGCGACGTGGTGCCCCCGCCAAAGACGCTGACCGCAACAGCGGCGGTCAGCGCTACGCATCGGTCCGGTTGCTCCACAAAACGACCACTTTTGCTAGTTTTCCCCCGCTGCCCGCGCAAGCCTCTTCGATCATCCTCTAAATCAACCGTTTACCCGTGTACGTCTCAGACGTCTTATTTGTCTTTTTCGTCCTAGACCTTTACCCTGCCCGGCTCTTCTGCTCAACTCAAGGTTATGGCTCTTCTCAGGACCACTCCGGGTGATGCCCGAAAGCCTGCCCTGGCGCGAAGGCGGGGCACTGGGCGCCGGGGGGCGGCGGCGGCGGAGCCTGTCGGGCTTGGCCAGACGTCACCATCGCAGAGTGGCGGGGATGTGGGTGGGGCAAGAGCTCGGCGTGGGCCGTTCTATACGAACGAAGCCGTCAACTTGCTGAAAATAAGCCGCTTCTATTTTTGGAATCGAGTCGATCCCGTCAACTAGCTGAAAATAGGGTACTTAGGGCCAGTATCCCGTCATCTTGTTGATAAATCAGCCTGTTAATCGAATAGGGAAGAACCACAATGGCGCTAGTCCGAAGAAAGGCGACCTCTGATCTGCTGGCCGCGAATCGCGGCCTCGGGTCCTGTTTTGGGATGAGCCAGGACGCCGAGGCGGAAGAGCTGGATCCAAAGCGAGACCGCCAGCAGGAAGACCACTGCCGCGGGAGTGGACCAGACGCCGTATGCGGTTTGCAGAACGAGGTACCACAGAATTCTCCAGCCGAGGAAGATCTCCTTGCCGAAGAAGACCAGCATCGCCACGAAAGGCAGGGCTCCGATCAGCAGCAGACCGGCGTTCAGCAGGCGCCGCGCCAGCGTGCTGGGGAACTGGAGCAGGAGGAAGGCGTAGGCCAGCGGCCCGATCAGCAGCCACATGGCATAGGGATCAAGATAGAGGGCCCAGACCACCACCAGATACATCCCGGCGCAGAGAATGCGCTTGCCGGCGGCAAAGCTCTCGGTGCGGGGCGGCAGGAAGAGGCGCAGAAGCCGAACCACGAGATATCCCAGGATCAGGGCGGCCGCCAGCGGCAAGACCACCCGGACGGGAATCCGATAGAGGAACGGATCCTTGGGAGTGGCCGGGTAGAGTTCGTAGCGCGGCAGGATTCCGCTGGACGTCAGGGCGCGCAGGGCGAGAAGGCCCGTCAGCAGCGGAATCAGGTACAGGAGGGGCCGCAGATAGCTCCAAAGGGGATGAGGCAGATCGTCATCCTCAAAGTTTAGAACCGTCAGCACGCAGGCCAGCATGAAGGGTAGAAGGCCGAGCACCTGAGCCCATTCGATGCTGCTGCGGTCCAGCCACTTGCCACTGGCGAACGGCAGGTACTTCATCTCGCGCGGGGCCGGGGGATCAAGGCGATCGAGCGAGGCCACCGCCTGCTCCACTGTCGCCCCGACCATCTGGAAGGTGGCGGGCTCAAAGTTTTCGAACGCGTCTTGAACGGAGTGATAACGCGCCCGGGCGGCCTCGTAGTCGGCAGGGATGGTCGACACGTTGATGGCCGGAATGCCGGCGCGAAGGAGCGGTCCCTGATCCTGCGACGAAACCTCGAGGGCCTGTTCCACCCACTGCCGAAAGGCGGAAGGACCCATCACCGGCACGCCCTGAGCGGCTCCGGACTGCTCCAAGAGCTCGCGAAGCCACAGCGGAGTATAGCCGGCCCTCTGGCCCTGACAATCGATGGCCACTCCGGTGGAGCGGCCCTGGGTGAGATAGTCGATGGAGATGACCGCCAGCGGATTCCGCGTGTGCAGGAAGCCGCGGAGTGCCCGGGCGCCGATCATTCCCCACTCCTCCGCGTCGGTGGCCACAAAGATCAGACCGCGATGGTGGGGACGCGCGCGGAGTGCCCGGGCCAGTTCCAGCATCACGCCCACTCCCGAGGCGTTGTCCTCGGCGGCCTGGTGCGAGGTGAACTGGCCATCGTAATGAGCGATCACCACCACAGCCTCGTGAACTTCTCCGGGCGCCTCCCCAATCACGTTCTGACCTTGCACCCGCTTGCCGGCCAGCCAGAGAGTAAACACGTCCCGGGAGACCTTGTACCCCAGCTTCTGAAATTCCGCGCTGAGATCGTCCGCCGCCTGAGCCGCGGCGGGTGTGCCGGTCACCCGGTCCGGATGGTTCTCGGCCAGCCTTCGGGTGTACTCGATCGCCGAGGCGGCGTCAAAGGCGGGCTGAACCCGGGTGAGCGGCAGAGTCAGAGGCCGCTGGAGGCCGCGAAGCACGACCAGCACGATCAGCGGGACCACCAGGAGGCAGGCGCCCAGGACTTTCCATCGTTGTTCGAGATTCAACATTCGGCCCCTACCAGACTTTCCCGCAGTCCGCGGCGGCGCTTGAGCGCGCGGCCCAGCGGCGGCTTGGCCGGCGGCCACTGCGGCGCCTCCTCCCGGCGCGCTTCGCGAGCATCAGGAACTGGCTTCGGACGCTGCCAGCAGATCGGCGGTGCGGGGAGTCTCCTCGGCGCGGTAAAAGTGGTTCAGCGGCACCCGGCCCGGCCCGATCGGGTGAGCCTTCTTGATGGCGCCGGCTACATACGCCTTGGCCAGCATGACGGCCTCGGGGAGATGGCGGCCGAGCGCCAGGTTGGCGGCGATGGCGGACGAGAATGCGCACCCCGTGCCGTGCGTATTTTCAGGCTTGACGCGGTCGGCGGCAAAAGTCTCAAGGGATGCGCCGTCGGCAAAGACGTCGATGGGTTTTTCCAGATGCCCACCGGTCACCACCACCGCCCGGGCTCCCAGATGAAGCAGCCGGCGGGCCGCGGCTTTCATTCCCTCGAGGTTCTCGACCTCGAGGCCGGTCAGAGCCGAGGCTTCCGCCAGATTGGGAGTCACCAGACTGGCCCGCGCCAGAAGATGATCGCGCAGGAACTCAAGACCGTCGCGATCGAGCAGAGCGGTGCCGCTCGAAGCGCGCAACACAGGATCGAGAATGGCAGGCAGAGCCGGGTAGGCTGCGAGGAACTCATCGACCACCCGGGCGTTGGCTTGATTCGCCAGCATGCCGATCTTCACCGCCCGCACTTGGCCATCGGCCATCAAGGATTGGAGGCAAGCGCCAATGATGGACGGGTCAACCGGATGGAGGGCCTGCACGCCTTGCGTATTCTGGACGGTCAGCGCCGTGATGGCGGCCACGCCGTAACAGTGGTGGGCGGAAAAGGTCTTGAGATCGGCGGTAACGCCGGCTCCACTCGAAGGGTCAAATCCGGCAATGGTCAAAACAACTGGCGGAAAGTGATTGCTGGGAGAGTTCGTAGGCGTTGGTGTGGCTCCGTTGATCCGCGCTCCTTATCCTCTCTGCGATTATCAAGAGCGGCCCGGCGGACTGTCAATCGTGAATTCTCTCCCGTGGCGGCGGCCCCCGGCTCACGAAGCCCGGGTTTGAGCCTGATACTTCTGCAGGCACTCCGGCGAGCAGAAATGGAGCACTTCGCCCTTCCATTTGAGGCGGTGCGAGACCTCGGTCGCGACGAACATGCCGCAGACGGGGTCGCGGGCCATCTCGCCGGGCGCCGTGCCGGGCGGCCTGGCCGAAGAGGCGTCTCCGCGACCTGGGGCTCCCACTTTAGGGGCGAAGAGACGCCGCAGGCCGGAGTAAAGCAAGCGCGCCATCCACAGCAGAAAGACAACGTCGATCAGGTAGCCGAGAAATTCACCCATAAGAAGATAGACGGCAAAGAATCGATGTCGGATGCCAGCGAGCGCCTATCTTCGGCCGCTGCCCTGGCGAGAGACTTCTCCGGCCCGAAGCCGGGGGTCGCCGAAAGAGAGTCCGCTTTCGAGGCTGTCCTTCAACTACGAGCCGGCGGTCCTCACCTGATCCAGCTTTTGTTTCAACTGATCGAGGTTCGGGTAGTTCGGATTGAGGCGGTGCAAGGTTTCATAGGCCGCCTCGGCCGCCTTGTAGTCGTGCTTGCCGGCCATATTGACGACCACGAGGTTGTACAGGGTGGGCTGGTGCTGCGGCTCAATCGCCAGAGAGCGATGGAACTGCTGCAGGGCGTCCTCGAACCTTCCCACGTTGTAGTAGCAGGTGCCGAGATCCGTACTGGCGTTTACATTCTTGGGATCGAGCTGGAGTTCCTTCTGATACCAGACGATGGCGTCGCCAAAATTGCCGTGGTCGTAGTGATAGTCGGCGAGCTGCAGGGCGGGCGCCGGGTCCTGAGGATTGGCCTCGGCGTGCTGCTCGAGCGTCTGAACCACGGCCGCATCCTCGAGCGGCGGATGCCCCGGCGGCAGCGCACTCTCGGAGGCGCCGGTCGCGCCGGTGGCGGCGCCCGATCCACTGGCTGCGGATGGGGAGGCCGCTCCAGCCTGTGCCTCGCCGCCCGCGGTCTGGGCCCGGTACACGTACCCGGCCAGAAAGCCAAAGCTGAGGAAAACCACCGCCGTGATCAGGGTTTCTTTCTTCACTCGAAGGGGTTGCGATCTCCCTTGCCAAGTCTAGCGAAGGCACCGGTAAGGGTCAAGCGCGGCTCCAGGGCTGGTGTTGGGCTGTGGGCCACTACCCCATGTCTTCTTGCTTTGACAAATACCCGGTGCTGCTGCTACAGTCCCCACCGCATGAGGACCCCGTCCCCCGTGGGCCCGTGTCACCCAGGACCCGCCCGGAACGCTCCTTCTGACGACGAGGTGCATGATGCAGGGAACCATCAAGCGGGTTGTTCGAGATCGTGGGTTCGGGTTCATCAAGACCGCTGAGGGACAGGAGGTCTTCTTCCACCGCAGCGGACTCCGGGGCTTGAATTTCGATAGTCTGCACGAGGGCCAGGTAGTCGAATTCGAAATGAAGCAAGGCGATAAGGGGCCGCGGGCGGAGAACGTTCGGGGCGCGGGCGAGTAAGCGTCTCTGGGCGGACGCTAACCGGCGCACGCGGTTCGGTCGATCCCAAGCTGCGAATCCTTCATCCCGCGCGACGACGCGTAGGGGAAACGGGCGTTGGTGTGCGCGGACGGCCTCGGGGCTGGACCACCAGCCCGCCTCCTCCTCAGGTTGCTACGAGCAGGTTGGCGAAAATGAGCCGAGTGTCCTGCAACAATCGTGCGGCAATCTTCGTGTTCACCCCCCTCAATAAGTTGAGATCATCCCGGTTCATCACTCCGGCGCTCCCGGCAGTGGCCACCGCTCCGTCTCAGAAAGGAGACCTCATGAAGAGAAGACCGCAACCTTTCATCCTGCTTCTTCAAGCCATCGGTCTGCTGATGATGCTGGTACGCCCCGCCGCCGCCCAACCGTCCGGCTGGACCACTTCGCTTGAGCAGGGTTGGGAAATCCAGTCTTCGGCCAAAGTCAAGGAGCCGGGCGCAGTGCTCTCGACCGCTGCGTTCAAGCCTCAAGGCTGGTATCCGGCCACCGTTCCGGCCACCGTACTGGCGGCGCTGGTGTCCGATCACGTCTATCCTGATCCCTATTTCGGCACCAATCTGCGGTCGATTCCAGGCACCACCTACCCCGTCGGGTCCAACTTCGCCAACCTTCCCATGCCTTCGGACAGCCCCTTCGCAGTTCCCTGGTGGTATCGCACCGAGTTCAACTTGCCGGCTTCGTACCAGGGCAAGAACCTGTGGCTGCATTTCAACGGCATCAACTATCGCGCCAGCGTGTGGCTCAACGGCGTGCAGGTGGCGAACTCTGCCCAGATGGCGGGCATGTGGCGGCTGTTCGAATTCAACGTCACCCAGGCGGCGCGGCCCGGCGAGACCAATTCGCTGGCGGTCGAAATCTCTCCGCCAACGCCCGATTCCCTCTCGATCACCTGGGTTGATTGGAATCCGCTGCCGGCGGACAAGGACATGGGCGTCTGGCGCGAGGTCTACATCTCAGCCTCCGGGCCGGTGGTCCTGCGCGATCCGCAGGTGGTCACGAAGCTCGATCAGCCTTCACTCGAGATGGCCCACCTGACGCTGAGCGCCAATCTGGAGAATGCCGGCAAGGAGCCGATCCAGGGAGTCCTCAAGGCGCACCTGGGTGAGGCGGACGTGTCCGAGCAGGTTTCGCTGAAGGCCGGCGAATCGAAGCTGGTGACCCTCGACCCGCAGCGCTTTCCAGCGCTGAACTTCGCCCACCCGCGCGTTTGGTGGCCGGCCCAGATGGGGTCGCCGGAACTTTACGGCCTGAAGATCGAATTCGAATCCGGCGGGCGCATCTCGGATTCAAAGGAGCTCCAGTTCGGTATCCGCGAGATCACTTCCGTTCTCGACGATGAGCACCACCGCATCTTCATGATCAACGGCAAGCGGCTGCTGATCCGCGGCGGCGGCTGGGCCCCAGACATGATGCTGCGGCAGAACCACCAGCGCGAGGAGGACGATATCCGCTACACCCGCGACATGGGCCTGAACACGATCCGCCTGGAAGGCAAGCTGATGGACGATCACTTGTTCGAGCTGGCGGATCGCTACGGTATCCTGGTGATGGCGGGGTGGTGCTGTTGCGACCACTGGGAGAAGTGGCGAAGCTGGAAGGACGAAGACTACACCATCGCTGCCGAGTCGCTGCGCAGCCAGCTCCGGAGGCTGCGGGATCATCCCAGCCTGCTGGCCTTTTTCTACGGAAGCGATAATCCGCCCCCCAAGCGGGTGGAAGAGATCTACCTGAAGGTCCTACACGAGGAGTCGTGGCCGAATCCCTACATCTCGTCCGCCACCTCCCGTCCCACCACCATTGGGCCGAGCGGGGTCAAGATGACCGGCCCCTACGACTACGTGGCGCCCTCCTATTGGCTCGAGGACAGCAAGCACGGCGGCGCCTTCGGCTTCAACACCGAAACCAGTCCGGGGCCGGCGCCTCCCGTGATCGAGAGCATGCGAGAGATGCTGCCGGCCGACAAGCTCTGGCCGATCAGCGAGGCCTGGGAGCTCCACGCCGGTGGAGGAGAGTTCAAGACCCTCAACATTTTCGACCGCGCCCTCGAGGCCCGCTACGGAAAACCCGCCGGCTTCGAGGACTATCTGGAGAAGTCCCAGCTCCAGACCTATGCGGCCGAGCGGGCGATGTTCGAGGCTTATAGCCAGAACGAATATCGCGCCACGGGCGTGATCCAGTGGATGCTCAACAACGCCTGGCCCTCGACCATCTGGCACCTTTACGACTGGTACCTGCGGCCGGGCGGCGGCTACTTCGGCACCAAGAAAGCCTGCGAACCGGTTCACATCCAGTACTCCACCCCCAACGACTCCGTGGTGGTGGTGAACTCCACCTATCGGGCTTATTCCGGGCTGCAGGCGAACGTCCAGGTTCTGAACCTGGATCTGACGCCGAAATTCTCGCGCCAGGTCAAGCTCGACGACGCCGCGGACTCGGCCAGCACCTTGTTCGCTTTGCCGAAGATCGAAGGTCTCAGCAAGACCTATTTCCTGAAGCTCGACCTCTCTGACGCCTCGGATCGCGTCCTCAGCCGTAACTTCTACTGGCTTTCGACTGAGCCCGACGTCTCCGACTGGGACAAGTCCACCTGGTTCTACACGCCGATCAGCTCCTACGCCGACTATACCGCCCTCGCTTCCCTGCCCCGGGTCCGCGTCGCACTTTCGGCCGCCAGCCAGTCGCAGGGCGAGGAGGAAGTCAGCCGCGTGACGGTGAAGAATCCCGGCTCGACCATCGCCTTCTTTGTCCATCTGGAGATTCGCAAGGGAAAGCAAGGGGAGGACGTGCGCCCCATCCGGTGGGAGGACAACTACATTTCGCTTCTACCCGGCGAGACGCGCGAAGTTACGGCCACTTACCGCGCCTCGGATCTGGGCGGCGCCCAGCCTGTAGTGCGCGTCGACGGTTGGAATGTTGAGACTGAACTCGAGTGAGCCGTGAACCGGTTGCCCTGATGGATGCCCGCCGCGCCTGCTCTTCCTCGCCTGTGGACCGCCGGCCGTGCGCCTACTCTTCGCGCCAGACCACGTAGGCGGCGAATGCCAGCAGGGCGAGGAAAACCCCGGCGCTCACTAGGAGGAGATAGGCGGGAGACTGACCGAAGCCCCGGGCCAGGCTCTGGAAGACCTGCTGGGCGCAGTCCCCGATGCCGGCGGAAACGTCCGGCACTCGGACCGGCCGCTTCGAGCCTCTCAGCCAGGCTACAAGCCTGGGCCACTGCCACACGCCGACGCCAACCAGAGCCAGAACGCCGAAGAACTGGGCCATGCGCTCCACCCAGGCGATCGGCTGGGCCGCGCGCTCCTCGGCCGCGCGGCGGGCAGCCAGCTGCGCCTTCCACCACACCAGGCCCGCGCTCGGCAACCGTGCTTCCGCCTGGGCCTGGGCGTCCGCCTGCCGCATCGCCTCGGCCACCAACACCACTTCCGAGCACACCGGGCAGGCAGCGGCATGCTCTCGAATCTCTTCGCCCCAGGGACCGGACCAGCGGCCCGACCGCAAGGCATCGATCACCTGCCGCTCGCGATCACATTGCGGAATCGTCATCAGCTTGCTCACTTCGACCCACCCGAAAGCCCGGTGTGACGCAACAGGTCCGCCATCTTGCGCCGGGCGCGAAAGAGCAGCAGGCGGATGCTGGCCGCTCTCAAACCGATCACCTCGGCAATCTCCTTGTGGCTCGAGCCCTCCACATAGGCCAGCCACAAGATCTCGCGTTCCCGCGGTTTCAGCCGTGCCAGCGCCCGCTCCAGATCCGAGCTCTGCTGCACGCGCTCGGCAGTGCGATCGTCAGCCGGCATCTCTTCGGTGGCTTCCACGTCCGGCTGATCCCGGCGGGTCGCGCGCCGCCAGTGATCGCGGGCCAGATTGGTTCCGATGCGGAACAGGTAATTCTTCTGATAGGCCTCGTCGTCCGATTTCAGCTCAGCGCGCAGAAAGCGGTAGTAGCTCTCCTGCACCAGGTCCTCGGCCAGCGTAGCATCGCCCGAGATGCGGGAGAGGTACGACCACAAGGGGCGGGATGTTTTCTGGTAGAAGACCCGGAAGGTCTGCTCGTCCATGTGGAAGGCCTGTTCGGCCAGCCCCGCCGGTGCGCTGGAGCCTTCAAGCTCGGTCAAGGTGATCTCTCGCATGGGCACGTTCATATTCTGCCATCGGATTCGCCGGGACGCCATTTCGCACCGCAGCCACTCCTCGAACCCCAAGGGCGATTGCTTGAGGCCGCTGACGTGTCAGCGGCCCGCGTGCATCTGTCCGGCAGCGGCGCTGCCCGGCGCACTGCCTCCCAGCAGGCCCAGATGCTTCGAGAGTACGTAGGAGGCGATGGCCGAGACCAGGAATCCGGCCCCGATCATCACGCCCAACAGGCCGAAAACCAGCAGGGGTTCGTAAGCGTCGCGCAGCCGCGCGCTTGCCACCAGCAGGCCCGCTCCGGCCGGTCCCAGGGTCAGCCCGGCGGTCAGCGACCAGAGAATCCGACTGGCCGCGAAGGGCCTGCGGTCGTCCGCAGGCGGACTCCACTCCAGCAGCCGCCGGCCGGCCTCGGATTCCATGTAGGCGGTCAACTCCTGGCCGGAAGCGAACCTGTCAATCAGCTTGGCGTGGACCTCTTCGTGGACCCTGAAGCTCTTGTTCCAGCGGCGGTTTTCCAGGATCAGCCGCAGCACCCAGAGCACGGCCAGCAGCATGCAGATAAAGACGCTGAAGGGGATGAAGTAGGAAAGGAACTCGTCGGTCTCGTCCCTCCGGCTCTCGAACCTCCAGTTCCTGGGGCTGATAAAGGCGCGCGGGTCGGCCTTCACCGCCGGGTGGTTCTCCAGGAAGGCATCGAGCTCCGGATGCTCGTGGATGTAATTGGCATCGCTGATCTGGTGCGGATCCCGGAAGACTTCACCCTCGATCTCGGGATGCGCGTCCAGAAAGCGGTCGAAAGCGCCGCGCTCGGCGTCGACCTCGGCCTGGCTGAGCTGCTCGCCCTGACCGGTCTGGCTGACCTGGGCCGGCGCCGCCGCCCCTCTCTGAGCCGCCCGGGCCGGCGTCGAGGCCGCTCCGGCGCACCACAGGAGCGCCACCGCCAGGCATCCCGCCGCCTTACACGTTTCCTGCTGCTTAAACATGGTTGCCATTGGAATCCCCTCTTGATTTCTCCGGCCCTGCTCGACCTCTCAGGTCGGGCGCCGTCGGATAGCCTTTCATGCGGCTCCACTGCTTATAACGCTGGGGCGGGGACTTCGTTAACAGGAGAGATACAGCCCAATCAAGCCGAACACAACACGGAGCGCAATCAGATCGGCCCCTGATAACGGCGCAACCTCACTGCCGCGGCCAGAAACGCCGCCGTCACCACCAGCCCGATCCAGAGACCTGGGCTGCTCAGAAAGGCGCCGGGCATGATATGGGACATGGGATCGGTGGGAAAGACGTCCGGTGCAAAGCTATGAACGGGCACATCGCCGATCAGCCGGCGCCCAACGAAGGCAAGGAAGTGCGAGGTGCGAAACGCCATGGCTTCGATCCCGGCGATGCCGACCACCGGCAGCGTGGCCCAAAGGAACGCGGCCCTGCGCGCCCATCCGGACGCCAGCAGCATCCAGCCATAAACGGGCGCAGGCCAGAGCGCGTGGGCTGTCAGGATGTGATAGAGCAGCAGCAGGGACATCTGAAGCCACGGCAGCCGCGCCCACAATGCCGCCGCGCTCAGGCCGCTGCCCAGCAGGACGGCGCTGCTCAGCAGCAACATGATCAGTTGCAAGACGGCGCCGACAACCGAAGTGAGCACGGGCAGAATGACGATCGGAACGCTGGCCTTGGCGAGCACGGTGGTGAGATCGGAAACGGGTAGCGATTTCCAGAACAGAATGCTGCGGTCGCGGCGCTCGCCGTGCAGCGCGTCCAGGCAGTAGAACACGCTCACCAGGATCGTCGTCAACATCATCACTCCCCCCGCGACCTCGTACGGCGTGATGAGAGCGTCGCGCTGTTGGGCCAGGGTGAGGGCCGCGAGAGCGCGCACCCTGGTGGGCAGATCAACCAGGCTAATCAGAAACCCCGCCAGAAAGACGGCCGCGATGGCCAGGGGCGCGAGATAGATCGAGCGGTTCTCCCACAACTCGCGGCGCACCGACCAATAGAGAGGCCGGGGCGCCGGGCCAGCCGCGGGCTCAACCCTCGGAGCGTCGAATGACGCCGTGGTCGCGTCGGACTGATGATTCATCTGCCTGCTCCTTGGGGCTGGACCACCTGGTTGCCCATCACGGCGACGAACAGGTCGGCGATGCTGGGCCGGCGTACTTCCCCCAGGGCGGCGAGTTGTTCGCGTTCGACCTGGTCGAAGAGCAGAAGGCTGCGCCCGAGCACCTGACGCTCGTACATTGGCTTCAACGCCCGGGCGGCGGCCAGCTGTTCCGCGCGCACGCTCAGTTCCACGTAACGCGAATCAAATTCTTCCATGCTACAAGCCAGGACGATCCGGCCGCAGTCGATAAAGGTCAGATCGGTGAGGATATGCTGGACCTCTTCCACCTGATGGGTCGTCACCACGATCGTCCGGCTGCGATCGAAGTAATCGTTCAGCAGCGAGTCGTAAAACTGCTTGCGATAGAGAATGTCGAGACCGAGCGTGGGCTCGTCGAGGACGAGCAACCGGGCGTCGGTCGCCATCACCAGAGCGAGGTGAAGCTGCGTCACCATGCCCTTCGATAATTCCCGGACTTTCCGGCCAAGGGTGATCGTGGTCCGCGCCAGAAAGCTCTCCGCCTTGGCGCGATCGAAGCGCGGATGCACGCCGGCCACGTAGTCCAGAAGTTGCGACACCCGCGCCCAGCGCGGCAGCACCGCCACATCGGCAATGAAGCATACATCGCGCATGAGCCGATCGCGTTCGTGCCAGGGATCGCGCCCCAGCACCTTCAGCTCGCCCTCATAGGGGATCAGGCCGAGAATCGCATTGAGGGCCGTCGTCTTGCCCGCGCCGTTGGGCCCAATCAGCCCCAGAATCCGCCCTTCTTCCAGGCGCAAATCGATGCCGTCGAGCGCGACCATGGCGCCAAACACCTTGCGGAGGCCGCGTCCTTCGATGACCGCCATGGCGTCAGCCCTCCTCCTTTGCCGCCTTCGGTGAGGCGGGGCTCGATGAACCGTTCCGCAGTTCTTCCGTTGTCAGCCCCAGGCGCTGGATGGTCGCGGAAATCCTGGGCCATTCTTCGCTGAGAAACTTCCGGCGCTCGCTCTCCAGCAGCAGCTGGCGCGCGCCGTCTTTGACGAACAGGCCGAGGCCTCGCTTCTTTTCAACCAGTTCCTCGTCCACCAGTTCCTGATAACCCTTCAGGACCGTGAGCGGATTGACCCGATATTCGGCCGCCACCGTCCGCACCGACGGCACCGGATCGCCTTCCTTGAGAACTCCGTCCAGGATCATCGCAACCACCCGGTCGCGGAGCTGGCGGTAAATCGGCTGACTGTCGTTCCACTCACGGTCCACTAGTTTGCTCAGCTCGCCTTGCCCTCTGCCCCGTCACTGTGCGCGATGCAGGTCGAGGTGCCCGTGCATCGGCTTATTGCCGGGGAGCAGGTACGTCCAGTCCTCGGTGTGGTGATTGACGTCGATGATGGTGAACACAGCATGATACATGTGACCGTTGTCGTTACCGCCGGAGAGATCGACAAAATCGAATTCCACCGTCTTGCCATCGGTCGAGGGACGAGCCACCATGCGCGGACGGTTACCGGCGTCGCAATAGTGGACCAGGGTGAGGCGATCACCATCCAGGTAAAGCATGGTTACGGGATGGTCGTACTTGGTCGGGTCCAAGGGTGTTCCCCCCTCTTGCATCTCGTGCACCAGCGCGTTGCCTCGGGAGGTGACGCGCATCGTGATGTGCACCGGCTTACCGTCTGACATTTGGGGATCCGGCGGATCCAGTGTCGCCGGACCTTCCCAGGTCCCCGCCAGGCTCTTCATCGTATCAAAAGACTTCTGAGCGTCGGATGCCGCGGTCGGCGTCCCGCGGGGCTGCGCGAAAGCCACAGTCCAGAACGACAACAAAGCAACGGGCAGCATAATACGAAGGGTTTTCATGATTCATCCTCCTGAAAAGTTTTCCTGCTCCCGGCAAGGCTTCGTTCGCTACGAACCTCATTGCGATTGATCGGCTCATAGCCGTCGCTCCTCGCCTTCGTGTGTTATACATCACCATAACACCAATACGCATGTCAAGCTTTTTCTTAATTTGTCGCCTGCTGCCTGCCTCGTCCAACGTGAACGACTCAGATCGATGCAGCCAACTGTAACCAATTAAACGGGTTAGCATTTCTGAGGGGGATGGAATTCAGGTTGTGCCCGAAGGAGGTGGCGACCGGCGAGGCCCGTTTTGCGACTTGCTGATGTGGTGCGTCCCCTGACGATTCGCCTTCGCGTGTGGGGTGTCTACTGCGGGCGCTGACCGAAGCCGGTTTCCGCCTTACTTTCTTGCTGGCCGTGCCGCAAAGCGCTCCGCAGCGCGGGGCTCACGGGCGGCGACGACATCGCATTCTATTTCGTGGCCGTCGAGATGAGAAGAAGCGCCGCCGGCGTATGCATCACAAGGCGATGCGTGCGCCAACTGCGAGTCATAGTCTCGGGCGTGCGGTCGCGGCCTCAAGGGTCCGCACGCCCTTGACGCCGCGCCCGCACGCAGACGGAGTCGCTGCCCCTGAGTCTTGACAACGCCGGCCCCATTATCGATGCGCCATCCGAACCCAAATCGCACTTGGAGCAGCTACTTTCCCGAAACCCTTACCGGGATACGCTGAATCACTCCCGGTTCGTCAGCTCGGGCAATCAGTCGCGTATACACCTCGTAGCGTTCCGGCACCTGGAAATGGAACGCCGTTCCGAGTCCGAGCTCAGCCACGTACAGGATGTGCACGGTAGCCGTCTTGCCTTCCCGCACAATCACAAGTTGGCTCTTGGCGGAGGTACGCGGAGTCTTCTCGTTCATAACCCACACAAGACCGATACGGCGAGTGCCTTGCCGGAGCACCATCTGTCCGTTACCCGCAGTATTGAAATACACGGAGTAATCGCCGGCAGGCAGAACGATTCTGTCCCAGCGGGTCTCGAAGGGAAGAGAAAACGTGCCCGACCACTCTTCCGCACTCAGCACCGCAGCGGAGAAGCAAACCGCCAGGCTTGTGAAGATGAGGCAGCGGACCATAGTGCGGCTTCTGTTGGTCTTCATGGCCAACCTCCTTTCGTCTGAGAGCCTTCGCTTTCCTGCTCTCAACCCTTAATGCGCCAATTAAGCCCGAAAACTGCAATGCCCCACGAAATCTCATCCCGGAAGCCTGGACCCCGCCTGCCACCTTCGTCCTGACAGCACTGACCGCCAGGGCCGTGGAAGACGTTGCTCCGGCGAGGTTTCCCGTTGCACCTGTTTGCCACACGTGATAACGTGTGAGTAGCTAATGTGTTAGGCGCGGCCCGCGACAGGGGTTTTTATGCGCCAGCCTTCACCCCATGACGTCACCCAATTGCTCCAGGCCTGGAGCAACGGGGACCAGGAAGCCCTCGATCAGTTGATCCCGCTCGTTTACGACCAATTGCACCAACTGGCCCGGCACTACATGGCTGGCGAACGGCCCGGCCACACCTTGCAGACCACCGCCCTGGTCAACGAGGCGTATCTTCGGCTCGTCGATGCCCGCCGGCTCAATTGGCAGAGCCGCACCCATTTCTTTGCCATCGCGGCCGAGTTGATGAGGCGGATCCTGGTCGAGTTCGCTCGCAACCGCCGGCGCCAGAAGCGCGGCGCCGGCGCCACGCTCGTGTCGTTGGACGAGGAATTGCGCGCGCCCGCTGAGACGGCAGATCTGGTAGCGCTCGATGACGCTTTGAAGGCTCTGGCGGCCATCGACGCGCGCAAGAGCCGGGTGGTGGAACTGCGTTTTTTTGGGGGCCTGAGTGTAGAAGAAGCAGCCGAGGTGCTGAAGGTCTCACCTGAAACCGTCATGCGGGACTGGAAGCTGGCGAAGGTTTGGCTGTTGCACGCGATGCGGGCGGAGAAAAGCCATGACGCCCGGGCGGTGGCAACAAATTGAAGAGCTGTGCCACTCGGCTCTGGAGCAGGGGGAGAGCGAGCGGCCGGCGTTTCTGCGCCAAGCGTGCGCGGGCGACGCCGAACTGCTCCACCAGGTCGAATCCCTGCTTGCCTGTGAGAAATCCGCTGACAAGTTCATGGAAACCCCGGCCATCGGCGTGGCGGCCAGGGCCTTTGCCGAGGATCAAGCCCAAGCCGGGTACGAACCGGCGCCGGGACAGAACGTGTCCCACTACCGGATTGGGAAGAGGCTGGGCGGGGGCGGGATGGGCGTGGTCTACCAGGCGGAGGACACCAAACTCGGCCGCCTGGTCGCCCTGAAATTCCTCTTGAGCGTAGCCCCGGGCCTTGGCCCGCCAGATACTCCCCTGCTGGGTGGCGCTACCGAGCGGGAAGCGCTGGAGCGCTTCAAGCGCGAAGCCCACGCCGCTTCGGCTCTCAATCACCCCAACATTTGCACCATCTATGACATCGACGAGCACGACGGCCGTCCCTTCATCGCCATGGAACTGCTGAAGGGACAGACGCTGCGAGAGCGAATCGCAAAACCCCCCACCCCGAGCCCCGCTCCCCACCGGAGAGGGCCGGGTGAGGGCGCGCCCCTGCCCACCGACAATCTGCTCGAGTTAGCCATCCAGGTGGCGGATGCGCTGGAGGCAGCGCACGCCGCAGGGATCACCCACCGCGACATCAAGCCGGCGAATATCTTCATCACCGAGCGCGGCCAGGCCAAGCTGCTGGACTTCGGGCTGGCGAAACTGGCCCCACGACGCCGGCGGGCTGTTGCAGTCGGGGAGCCGTCCTTGACCGGCGAGGCGACGGCCTCCGTCGATGAACACCTCACCAGCCCGGGCGTGGCGATGGGGACCGTAGCCTACATGTCGCCGGAGCAGGCGCGGGGCGAGGAACTCGACTCCCGCACCGACCTGTTCAGCCTGGGCGCCGTGCTCTACGAGATGGCCACCGGCAGGCAGGCCTTTGCGGGGACGACCACCGCAGTGATCTTCGACGCGGTTCTGAACCGAGCCCCTACCGCGCCGGTGAGCCTGAATCCGGAATGTCCTGCGGAACTGGAACGGATCATTAACCGGCTCCTGGAGAAAGACCCAGACCTCCGCTACCAGAGCGCCGCCGACCTGCGGAGCGAACTCAAGCGCCTGAAACGCGACACGGACTCGGGCCGGATGGCGGTGGGGGTCGCTACCGCGCCTCCGGTGCCGGGCAGAGTGGTCCCGTACAAGCGGGTGGTGACGGTCGTGGCGCTCGTTTCCTTGGTTGCCGCACTTCTCTATTGGCTGACACGGCCGCTGCCTCAGCCCCGAGTGACGCATATCGCACAGCTCACGAACGACCATTTGGGGAAGGGGTACGGGATGATGGCGACGGACGGCATCAGGGTCTACTTCTCCCAAACTTCGGCAGCTGGCAACTGGAGCCCGGCTATGGTTTCTGTAGGCGGCGGAGAAACAACCGTGATCCATTCTCCACTCCCGCAGGCGATGCTGCTGGACGTCTCCGGCGATGGATCTGAGGTTCTGGTCCGGGAGTTCCACCCCCATGAGTACGATGGGAAGCTCTGGGCGCTACCGAGCGCCGGCGGTTCCCCTCGGCCACTGGGTGGCCTCGTTGTGTCCGAGGCGACATGGTCGCCTGACGGTCAGAAGATCCTGTACGCCCACGGAGACGACTTGTTCATTGCCCAACGGGACGGAACGGGGCCGCGCAAGCTCCTGACAGCGCTCGGGCCCTGCTTTATCAGCTGGTCGCCCGACGGGAAGCGAATCAGCTTCACCATGTCCGAAAAGGAGTCTAGTGGGGGTCATGTATGGGAAGTCGCAGCCGACGGAACCAATCCCCATCCCGTCTTGCCGAGCTGGGACGTTCAAGGCGGTTCCTGCGCAGGCCACTGGACCCCTGACCATAAGTATTTGCTCTTCGATTCGTTTGTGGAGGGGGCCGACGAGATTTGGGCGATTCGCGAGCCAAGGAGACCCTTCGGAATGGGCAAGGGCCCGCCCATGCAGCTAACGCAGGGTCCCATGAACTTCGGACGACCGCTGCCCAGCAAGGATGGCAAAAAGATCTTCGTGGACGGCTGGAAGGGGGACCCCGACACCGTGGCACGCTACGACTCCAGGCTCGGCCGATTTGTGCCCTATCAGTCCGCCCTTTGGGGTGAGTGGCTGGCCTTCACGCGTGACGGCCAGTCGGTTGTCTACAATGCGGTACCCGAGCAGACGCTGTGGCGAATGAACGTGGACGGCAGCGAGCGCCTTCAACTGACGTTTCCCCCGATGGGGGCAGCTCGGCCGCGTTGGTCGCCCGACGGGAAACAAATTGCTTTCATGGGCAATTTTCCCGGCAAACCGTGGGGCATCTACCTGATCTCAGCGCAGGGAGGGGTCGCCGAACGGGCGACCCCGGAAGGGCTCGAAAGCACAGACCCCAACTGGTCGCCTGACGGGCGGCAACTCTTGTTTGGTCAGCCCCCCTATGTTCGCGCGAGCGCCCTATACTTCCTGGAGCTGCAGAGCCGGCGGCTCTCGAAGGTGCCCGGCTCCGACGGTCTCATTTCTCCCCGCTGGTCGCCGGACGGCCAGCGCATCGTCGCCATGCCGGCTATCGACCAGAGCGCCATGTGGGAGGCCTGGCGGTCAAAAAAGCTCTTGCTGTTCGATCTCGAAACTCAGAAGTGGAGCGAATTGGCCGACGCTCCCGTAATAACTTCGCCGGCTTGGTCGCGGGATGGGAAATACGTGTATTTCGACACCGACGCGGCCATCCAGCGAGTGCGGGTTAGCGATCGCAAGGTCGAACGTGTCGCCGACCTGGGAGGCGTGCCACGAATCGTACTTGACCTGGGTCCGTGGCTTGGCCTCGACCCCGATGATTCCCCTTTGATTCTGCGGAGCACGTCGAATGATGAGATCTACGCCCTCGATTGGGAAGCCCCGTGAAGAGTGGTAGATTCTCTCTTGTTTGTAAAGGGGGAATCGGGCTCATGCGACCTCCTGAGGGAGCGGGGCGTCCGCCAGTTCGTAGACTTTGCTGCCGTTGAAGAGCTGGTTGTGCTTGAACAT